>Ga0224736_1138_pt1 | contig 13463 bp, 16 predicted proteins | sample IA12soil_MG_GH6A_FD_161628 | JGI IMG/M metagenome (GOLD analysis project Ga0224736, IMG submission 161628) | Enriched cells from agricultural soil in Iowa, United States - IA12soil_MG_GH6A(-) | ecosystem: Environmental > Terrestrial > Soil > Agricultural land | place: USA: Iowa | collected 2017-05-08
GAAGCTTTCTCCCTTGCGGGTAAACGTTTTGCTGACCGCGTTAAAGCGGATAACCGGCTGGCTCATTTGAAATAGCTGGGCTGCAGGTAGCCGTCGTACTGCGAATGGCTGGTGATATAGGTTTTAAACTCGGCGGAGTGGTAGCCTGCCACGATATCTTTAGCGAACTGCGCGTCTTCATTTTTCCCGGCTACCGTGACCACATTGATAAACTGGCTGGTTGGCGTTTCCAGTTTCAGCGCCGAGCTTAATTTCATTCCGCTGGAGACAGCAAAGTTCCCCTGAATCAGGCCGAAATCAACGTCCGGCAGTGCGCGAACCTGCTGGGCGTTATCCATTTCTTTCAGCACGATTTTGTAGGGATTTTCGATGATCGCTTTCTGTGAGAAGGTCGCCGGGTCGATATCGGCCTTGAGCTTAACCCAGCCGAGGCTTTGCAGCACCAGCAGGGCGCGGTATTCGTTAGGTGCCTGGTTCGGGACTGAAATCACCGTGCCCGGCTTTGGGGTGTTCAGCGTGTTGAGCCTGCCGGCATAGAGGCCCATTGGTGGGGTTGGCACCTGCACAATGCCGACGTTATCGATCCCCAGACGTTCGTTGACGGATTTTAAGTAAACCGGGTGCTGCATAATATTGGCTTCAATATTACCCCGCGCCACCGCATCATTAACCTGAATACCGTCGCTGAAATCTTTATACTCGACTTTATACCCCTTCTTGATCAAAAAGGGCGCAACGCCTTTCTGAAACTGTTCTTTATAAGGGCCGGGATTAAAACCCAAACGAATTAATTTATCATCGGCATGCGCTGTCGAAATAACTGCAGCAGAAGACAATAAGGCAACAACAATTCCGCTAATCAATGACCTGCGCATAGAAACATTCTCTCCGGTAACGTGTTGAATACAAAAATAATTGATTCCAATATACTCAGGATTTTGCAGCAAAAGTGAATTCCGCTCAATATCTTTATTGTGCTAACCTTAACCGTTTTTTGTTATTGCGATTTATTAATATCCTTATTAATTTTAATATTTTTTCCTGCCGGATAATTTCATTTTATGAAATGACGGGCTATGCCATAGTCCAGGTATTATTTTTTTATCGGGATGTGTTATGCCGGTATTTTCTGCTTCACCCCTGCTTGATCAGTTAGAAGAGAATCTGTTTAGTGCGCTGGAAAAGATGGCGGCACAGATCGATACCTCACAGCGCCCGCTGATTGACCTGTCTTCCGGCAGTCCGCGCCAGCCTACGCCGGCAGCAGTGGTGGCCACGCTGCAATCCGCCGCTGCGCAGCCAGAAAACCACGATTATCCATCGTTCTGGGGCAAGCCCGCGCTGCGCCAGGCGATAGCCCGCTTTTATCAACGTCAGTACGGCACAGAGCTGGACCCGGATAGCGAAATTGCCGTTTTCCACGGCTCGCATATCGGCGTGACCGGCCTGCCGCGTGCGCTGCTCGCGCCCGGTCAGTATCTGATTTCGACCGATCCGTGCTACCCCATTTACCGTTCGGCCGCCGCGCAGGCGCAGGCAAAGTTCTACGGTATTCCGCTGCACGCATCAAACCAGTTTCTGCCGGACTTTACCGAGGTGCCGAAAGCTGTCACTCAGCATGCCGGGCTGCTGATGCTGAACTATCCTCACAATCCCACCGGGGCGGTGGCCACCCCGCAGTTGTTTGACGATGCGCTGGCGTTCGTGCAGCGGCTGAACATTCCGCTTCTGCACGATTTCGCCTACTCGGCGATTGGCCGCCATCCGCAGGACGCGCCGCCGAGCCTGCTGTCGCAGCCGGAGGCTAAAGAGTGGAGCGTTGAGATCTATACGATGTCGAAAACCTTCCTGATGGCAGGCTGGCGCTTCGGCTTCGCCGTCGGCAATGCCTCGGTGATTAGCGCATTTAAAAAGCTGCACACCCACAGCTACAGCACAGTGTTTGGGGCGGTGCAGGATGCGGCAATTACCGCGCTGGGTCTGTCGGAGAGCGCGGTTGCGGAGTTTGCCAAACTTTACCACCATCGTCGCGAGCGGGTTATCCGCGCGCTGGAAGCGATGCGCTGGCCGGTGGATGCCCGCCAGGGCACCTTCTTCCTCTGGCTACCGGTTCCAGCGGGATACAGCTCGCAGCTGTTCACCGAGTACCTGCTGCACGAGGCGCAGGTTCTGGTTGCTCCAGGGCACGGTTTTGGCGCTGGCGGCGAAGGGTTTATACGCCTGAGCCTGACCGCCAGCGACGAGGCGCTGGATGAGTCGCTGAAGCGGATTGCGGCACTGAAACTCTTCAGTTGAACCCGACACTTTTTAGCAGGTGCGCACAGGAGCCTACAACCTGCAAGCAGCAGCCTGACGTGTAATAGTCTGCATCATCGCTTCAGCATAAAACTCACCGGCTTAATAGCTGCGCGGAATAGTAGATCACTTTGAGGGAACTCACAGAGCCCGGGTCTCTCAGGCCTGGTTTTTGATGCTCCTAAATGGCCCAGCGCACCCGATGGTTATGTCAGATTTTCGCTCATAGCGGGCCTTCAGAGCCGTCTGTCCGCCTTGTGCCAGAAGCGGACGTAGTGAACAACAGTTTGTGTGGAGCAACCGGGGACAGTGCAGTACGCTTCAAACCAGATATATGAAATACTATTATATCTTTTTTTAATCCAGGCAGAGAACGGCATATTAACTTCATCATGAAGCGATATGGCATATGATTTTTCAGGTCAGCAGATTCAAGCTTTTCTGATATCAAAGGTGATGGGAAGGGATAAAAACGATTACACGAATCCTCTAAAGTTATGGTTTTTCTTGCCGATAATGTTTTTATTTGAACGGTGCATGCAAGTGAGTAATTTTTTTGTCAGATTAACAATATCCCTCATCATGACACTCAGTCTGTCCGGTTGCGGTACTTTGCTGGGAAGTAAGTTTTACGATATCGATATCCATCCTAAAAAATATAATGATACCCATCATAATTTCACAGAATATACTAACACCGTTTTACTGTCTGAAAATATTGATGGTAGTCATAATTTTATTACAAATGGTAGTACCGTATTTCTTCTGGTTGCTGGCACAGGGAATTTTAATAAAGAGAACATAAATCAGAGACTCAAGCCATTTTATGATTTTCTGACCTGGGCTAAGCTGGAAGGCAGTGAAAGTGAAAACAAACGTATTTTTTACAATATGCAAACAGAAATGAAGCGGCGTCATATAGAGTTTCGTTACTTCCCGGACGGCACGCCAGCGTTTGTTGATACCAATGACGGGTTAACAGATTTTGAGAAAGCTATTTTCCAGAATTTTTCAGATTATTATACGCCACAGCAAATCGCTAAGCTTGTTTTGATCGCTATTAGTGTAACTTATCAAGGGGAGCCCAGAGAAGTTATAAAGTGATACTAAATTATAAAAATAATCAGAAGCCAGTTTAGTTAATTGCCATTAAATCTTCGGGGTTTCAGTCTGAATAGAGTGAAACCCCGTTATTACCAGCTTTAGCAGGTAGGATGACCGTGCAGAAGATTGCCGATGAAATTGCAGCTGCAACGTCTGCCTGCCGGGAGAAAATTCGATAGCTTAGCCACGTTACACACTCGGATTGGCATTCGTAAAACTATGATAGTTAGTCCGATCGCGAGATCGCTCTCAGCTTTCGTTCATTTCTTGCAAAGCTGGTATGACGTCCGCTTTGTGCCAGAAGCGGACATTGTAATAAATCATAAGGTATGAAATGCCAGAATACCCGTTCAATCTTACAACGACTCAATCACCTCAAATTATTTTGCGATAATTTCCATATTGCCAGAAAAATGTTCTGCACTGAGAAAAACCACTTATGCTCTTTCTGCCAGTATTCGAGACTTATATCGCCCTCGCCTTCTTTGCGGGCAAACCCCTCAGTAACATCACAAAAACGGACCAGTTTCATTAAAACTGTCTGTTTTCACTTTTCTGAACTTCACACTGGATATAAATGGGTCTCCCTCAACGGGTATGCATGCCGAAATCAGCATCCCATGTTTAAAAGGAGTTCAGATGTTGTTCAGAAAATCATTATCAGGTCTCGCGATCGCTGTGATTACGTGCTCCGCCACGATGGCGTACGGGTCACAGGAAAGGCCGACCATGTCTTTAGGTTATGAACAGGGGCATATCAGAGATTTTGGAGATGTCAGAGGCGGGAACTTCAGGTTTCAGTATGAGAATGCGAAACCCAGGGGTGTGATGGGGTCGCTGACCGCGATGAAGAATAGCTGGCAGGATGAACTCTCCTCATGCAGACAGGCTGATAAAACCTGCAGAGAGAGTTACCGAAAAAAACATAACCTTGATAGCAAGGCTGAATATTACTCCGTAATGGCTGGGCCAACCTACCGGCTATCTGAGAATTTAAGCGTATTTGCTCTTGGGGGTATTTCTCATTCGAGAGTCGAATTCCCTGCCCGAAGCGTCAAGCCTGTTTCTGCTTCTGACAACACGCACGGTCAGTCATCCAGTCAGTATGCATACAGCACCGGTATTACGCTTAATCCTGCTGATAATCTGGCGCTGACTGCAGGCTATGAAGGCTCGCGCGCCAGTTTTGATGATAAAAAACACCCGGTCAAAAGCGTTTTCATGGATGTTGGTTATCGCTTCTGAGTTTTTGTTTTATGGTCCAAAGGATGCGGGCCATTTCATGCCTTGCCCGGCGCACGGGGCCAGTCAACCTTATCCTTACTGTTTATTTCCATCCTGTAGACATCCGCTAAATATTTTTTCCAGTCAGCGAGTTTTCCTTTTTCCTCATTACTCAGTCCATAAACGTCCTGAACAATTGTCAGCATGCGTATTTCATCGACCGCCTTTTCCAGCAGGTCACTCTTTAATGCAAAACGCCGGTCTGCCTCCCTTTTTTCCCGATCAGGAATATCAACCCATTCAGGCATGCCGTTTTTTCCTGCACCTCGTGTTTTGCCTTCCGGTGGCTGACTGACAAACCGACGCCAGACGTCTTCCGTAACGGGAATAATATCATCCTGCCAGGTGCCACCTGCCCTGTAAGCCTCTTCATCATCCAGCAAAAAAAATGCATTCACTTTTGCACTGTAACCAAACCGCATGATTAATATCCCATTGCCAGCCAGTAAAATGATGGTTCACCCTTTTATCTATTCTGCTGCACGACGGCATGGACGCAGACCCGGCCCGGTTCGTCCGGAAAACCTGACGCAGGCATTTACGCGCACGCGGGCCCGCTGCGGTCTGGACACATTACCAAACCCGCCAACCTTTCACGAGATCCGCAGCCTGTCCGGAAGATTATATGAGGCACATTACGGTCAGGCATTTACACAGCGGCTGCTGGGCCACAGGAATCTGACCATGACTCAGAAGTACCTGGATTCCCGTGGCGATGCGTACGTACTGGTATGATGTCTCTGTCATTACGGATATTTTCCTGCACGCATAAATTTACCCTTGCAACCCATGCCATAACAGATATGCTATATACGAAACATATACGTTTTATATAGGATTAGCATGGGTATCGTTAAAATCTCGGATTTGATGCATGAGAATCTGCGCATCGCCAGTCAGGCGATGAGCCGCTCCATCAATGCACAGGCTGAACACTGGCTTAAAATCGGCATGCTGGCGGAACTCTATCCCCAGCAGACCCAACACCAACTGGCGCAGATGCTGATCCGGCTGGAGGTGGAAGGCCGCACCGATATCCGGAATATGCTTCCTGAAGAGATCCTCGCCACACAAGGAGATGTGTCATGAACAGCGTTAAAATTCATACCGCAGCAGAAATCGAGATGGCCCGGGCAGCGGGACAGGCTGCCGCGCAGGTGCTGGCCATGATCACGCCACACGTCCGGCCTGGCATCACCACCGAAGAGCTGGATGATATCTGTCACGACTTTATTGTGAACGAACTGAAGGTGACGCCAGCCAACATCGGCTATCAAGGCTATACCCGCACTACCTGCACCTCGGTCAATCATGTGGTCTGCCACGGTATCCCGGCCGGGAAAAAGCTCAAGGATGGCGATATCGTTAATATCGATGTAGCGGTCATCAAGGATGGCTGGTACGGCGACACCAGCCGCATGTACTTCGTCGGCACGCCATCAGTCCGGGCGAAACGGCTGGTAGAGATCACCTATCAGTCGCTAGTGGCCGGGATCAAAACGGTCCGTCCGGGCGCAACGCTGGGCGATGTCGGCGCCGCAATACAGCGTGTGGCAGAAGCAGCTGGTTTCTCCGTGGTGCGTGAATATTGCGGTCACGGGGTAGGCGAGATTTACCACACCGAACCGCAGGTGCTGCACTACGGCACACCGGGCCAGGGAATGCCACTCAAGGCGGGCATGATCTTCACCATCGAACCGATGATCAATGCCGGTAAAGCAGGCACCAGCGTGCTGTCTGATGGCTGGACGGTGGTGACGAAAGATCGTTCACTCTCGGCGCAGTGGGAGCACACGGTCGCCGTGACGGAAAGCGGCTTCGATCTGCTGACGCCCTGGCCGGAAGGCACCGGTGACTACCCGGCAATTTAATCCAGTGGCCTGAGAGTGTCTCAGGCTCTGGACTTTTTCAGTCGCGCACTTCACTGAGTGTGTTGAGGGAGGAAGCCCGCCAGACATGCACATCATTGCGTCCGGCGCGCTTCACCTGATAAAGCGCCTCATCAGCGCGTCGCAGCCATTCATGAATCGAAGCCGCTTCGCGCGCTGAAGCAATCCCGATACTCACCGAACTCTGAAAAGTAGGCGAAGCAGGCAACCGCAGCAAGGTAATGCCTTCCTGGATCTTTTTAGCCAGTCGCAGAATGCTGGCTTCATCGGCCTCACGCACAATGACGCACAGCTCATCCCCGCCAAATCGGGCGGGGATATCTTTCAGACCGACGCTGTTTCGTAACAATGCCGAAATCTCTGTCAGCAGAAAGTCGCCCGCCTCATGGCCAAACGTGTCATTAACCTGTTTGAAGTGATCCACATCCAGCAGCATGAGCCAGGCGTTGCCCTCGCCTCGCTGAGTGCGCAGAAATTCGCTTTCCAGTCGCTGCTCAAACAGACGACGGTTCGGGATTTTCAGGCCGGGGTCCATCAGCGCAATGCGCTCCAGCTCGCGATTCTTCTTACGCAGGCTCAGCGTCAGATTGTGCGAAACCACGCTGAGCGCCAGCAGATAAACGCTGGCCAGTGGCAGAGTCAGCCAGGCGGTACGGGTAGAGAAGTTCAGCATGATCGGTGCACCCGCGACTGACCATACCAGCACAAAAGTGAGCAAAAAGGCCTGCAGCGCAGATTTCAGCTGTACCCAGCCGCCCGCGGAATAGCGGTCAGAAATCAGCACGGCCATGATAACCAGTGAGGGGAAAGGACTCAGCGCCATCATCCCCACCCAGACGCCGCCAAAAGCCGCATCCAGCGTCAGACTCTTGCGTTCAAATCCTGTGGGGTCGCGCGATCGTAAGGCCAGCCTGTAGGCGGCATAGGGCCAGACAAACGCGTTGACGAACAGCAGCAGGCAGAGTTCCGCGCATTTCCCCCGCTCCATCAGCACTGACAGGATGGGCAAAAAGCAGAGCAGCGTACCGAGCTGACGCATCATAAACATACGGCGCACGAATCGGCTGGCGCGCCGCCTCAGTTGAGCATCGTCAGGTGTGTAATAGTTCATATGCAGACTGAAGCAGCGAAAGGTTACGTCAGTTTATCCAAACTGGTGAATAAAAGTAATATGTTTGCAGAATATTCTTATTGCCGGATTAAGAATGATCGACTACGCGTTAAAAGCCGGTTTTGTTCGGCTGACAGATGACTGCTGTCGCCTGCCAGCACGAGGGTAGGTTTTTATCTGCGGCCCTTAGCAACCGAGGCGGACCAGCTGAAGTCGCTGACTTCACTGGCTGTCAGTGAGGAGGGTTTCTTTTTGCGGAGGGGGTTTTTCGCCTTCAGCGCCTGCGCTTTCTCTTTTTCCTGCTTTGCCGTCATAACGATCCGACGCGCTTCACTGCTGAATTCTTTTTCCTTTTTACTATCCGGCTCTTTACCGGTGCGCTGACGATACTTTTCCATCAGCCCTTTAACGGTCTGTTCGACGGCCAGTCGTTCATCAGCGTTGAACTGATCAATGGAAATCATCTTCTTGTCGTTCATAGCACTCTGTCTCGTGGCGAAGGGTGAGATGAGTGTACCGCATTTACGGTTTATTAAGTCAGAAACCGCCTCTGTCCTGCATCTTCTTCACTTTGCAGCGCATTCGTCCCGCTTCATCGGATGTCCATGCGAAAAACAGGGTTGTCTCTTAATATAAAACTAATGTTTATCAGGTTTACTGGCAGTGACCACGTACTGCCGGGAGGCTAACGGAATGACTAAAGAGACCGATCGCCTGTCACAGGCCCTGTTACGGCGGCATGGCATTGGCGTCAGACAGAAACGCATCCACTTTCGGGGACGCGATCTGCTGTTTCAGCTGCGCAATGCCCGTTATGATGTTTTCAACGGTGACCGCTGCATTGCGACCGTGGAAACCAACAATATTCATGACGCCATCAAGCAGTTTAAGGCGCTCGACACACCTGTGGAGAAATAGTCATGCCCGATTACTGCGTGCTTCAGAAAAGCCGTGAAATCCTGGCCGTTAATCTCACCCATAAGGACAAGCGGGAGAAATTAACCGCTGAAGGCTACAGAGTGGTATGGGAAGTGATTTTTGCGGATAACGCAGATGCAGCCCTGCTGCGTTATGAGCAGCTACGCCGCGAGGAAGAGCGCGCTCCGCAGAACTTTGCTACGGACTCTGTTATCAGCTCACTGTTTCACCTGATTTCCCATTAATGCGGGCTTAAAAGGCAAAGTGACTGTTAATTCATGTCGTGCCGATTAGAATAAAGGAAATTTCTCCGCACACAGGTTTCTGATGAAAATCACTATTCAGAAAGAAGATGCGCTGTTTATGCATAACTTCTTTGCTGCGCCCTGCGACACGCTCGACACAGATTCACCTCAGGCACGACAGATTCAGCAATCGCTTCAGCTGGCTATCCAGCAAAAAGAGGCAGAGGTCGACGGTGACTGGAAACGCACTCTGACGTTTATGCTGCTGTTCCTGTTTTTATATGCTGCGCTCGGTGCCTCGCTGACGCTGGATCTCAGCACCACCACCGGCCATAAGAGCATCGAATATGCGCTGGAGGCGATTCCGGTGCTGATCGCCTTCTCCGGTTTTTTTGTCTCTATTCTCTATCTGTTCCTGACACGCGCCAGCGCGCGTAAACAGCGCAACTGGGAAAATGCCATCCTGGTGCTGGAAAAATATTCCATTGGCAATCTGTTTAAAGCTACCCATACCCAGGGGGGCGGCACCAGTAACTACTCCGTGCCCAATCTCTACATTTCTCTCGCGCTGTTTATCTGCCTGACCTGGCTGGTCACCTATAACTATCTGACCTTCACCACCAGCGGCGTCTTCGGCAGTGTGATTTCGCTGTTCATCAGCACCATGGTCTATGTGATTCTGGATATACAGCTGCTCAAACCTTTCACTCATGCTGCAGAGAAAGAGGAAGCGGCGAAGGATAAAGCGGATGACGCGCAGGCGTAACTAAAACGCCAGAATCGAGAGGATACCCGGCCCGCAAGCCGGGTATTTTTTTGCTGCAACAGGCCCGGTCTGGCTGCTCAGCCCTTTCGCACCCGGCTATCTGAAACCTTATTCAGCAACGTAACAGTATGTTGTAACTATCATCGCTCATTCAGCAACGCGGGCATCGTAAAGGGCACGCCTTCACAGCGTGCCCCCTGGCGTTACCAGCGCGTTTTCTGCATATCAATCACAAAACGATATTTCACATCGCTGGTCAGCATACGTTCAAAGGCCGTTTCGACCTCTTCACCGGTAATCATCTCAACATCCGCCGTGATGTTGTGCTGCCCACAGAAGTCGAGCATCTCCTGCGTCTCCTGAATACTGCCAATTGAGGTGCCGGTAATACTCAGACGGCGGAACACCATCGGTGTCACATTTGGTGACGGATGAGGCTGATCGGGGATACCCACCAGCACCAGCTGACCGTTGGTTTTCAGCGTATTCAGATAGGGATCGAGATCGTGTGGCGCAGCCACGCAGTCCAGAATGATATCCAGCGATGCCTGACAGGCTGCCATCTGGGCCGCGTCACGGGAAACCACCACGTTTTTAGCGCCCAGCCGGCGGGCATCCGCCCCTTTCTCTGGCGAGGTGGTAAATAAGGTGACCTCTGCGCCCAGCGCACTGGCCAGCTTAACCGCCATATGGCCCAGGCCGCCCAGGCCTACTACCCCGACGCGATCCCCCGCTTTGACGTTAAAGTGGCGCAGCGGTGACCAGACGGTGACGCCCGCGCAGAGCAGCGGTGCCACCGCGTTCAGCGCCAGGTTATCGGGCACCCGCACGACAAAATGGTGATCGGCAATCACATGCTGGGCATAACCGCCAAAGGTCGTGTTACCGGTGTACTTATCGGTTCCGTTGTAGGTCGGCGTAAAGCCTGCCTCACAATACTGCTCTTCATGCTGCTGGCAGAAATGGCACTCGCGACAGGCGTCAACCATCACGCCGACCCCAGCGATCTCTCCGACCGCAAACTGAGTGACGTTCTCACCCACTGCCACCACCCGGCCGACAATTTCGTGACCCGGCACCAGGGGATAGCGGCTTACGCCCCACTCATTGCGCGCCATATGCAAATCGGAGTGACAGACGCCGCAGTAAAGGATCTCGAGTTTAACATCGTCAGCCTGCAGCTCGCGTAACTCCACCTGACCTGCGCGCAGCGGTTGATCTGCCTGACTGGCGACCAGTGCATTAATCTTCATCTGTTGCCTCTTCTCACCTGATGGTCGTAAAGAAAGCGGCACACTATAGACACATGGGATCGGTTTTGGTAGTAGTTACCTTTTGGTTACCACCCTGCTAAGGAGGCAATGATGCCAGCCTGGGTTGATGGAAAACTGCTGTTTTATGCGGATTCACCGCCGCGCCGCCTGCTGGAACTCTTTTCCGTCAAGTGGAGCACGATGGTGCTGCATGCGCTTTATCACTGGCCGGAACACCGTGCGCGCACGGGTGAGCTGGAGCGGAGCCTGCAGGGAATTTCAAAGAAGATGCTGATTCAGACGCTGCGCGAGCTGGAGCAGCGCGGGCTGGTTGCACGCCATGTCTGGCAGGTGGTGCCGCCGAAAGTGGAGTACAGCCTGACCGCGCTGGGCATGACATTTGCCGGGCCGATTGAGCAGATGTATCAGTGGGGCCTGGAAAATCAGGCTGCGCTGGATGAAATGGAGGATCACGCGCGCAGCCATCGGGAGGTGTAAGGAGGACCAGGTGGGCCTGTCAGCCCGGCCCGGCCTCACTCAAAGGGAAATTCGCGCGCCAGCACGCGGGAGATCACATTCAGCGCCCCCTCTTCATTGTTGCTTTGCGTCTGATATCGCGCCACGGCGGCGACAGAAGCGGCGGCATTCGCCATTGAGAAACTGAAACAGGCCTGACGCAGCATCTCAATGTCGTTGGCGCTGTCACCGATGGCCAGCACTTCGCAGTCGCTGATGCCCCACTTCTCCTGCAGCAGCGCAATGCCATGCGCCTTGTGGCAGCCAGGAATGATCAGGTCGATAAAGCCAAACCCGCTGGAGACCAGATGCATGATATTTTCCAGCTCGCCGAGTCGGGCATGCAGCCGTTGCAGCAGGGCATCCACCCCTTCATGCTCCAGATTCAGCGAGAATTTAAAAATTGTATCGTCAATGGCATAGAGGTCATCGCGTTTTTCCAGCCGGTGATAGTGATTTGAGAGCTTAGCCATCACCTCGTCAGAAGCCGATGCGTGCATGTAAGCGCCATTACGCCCGCACACCACCACCGCAATATCGGGTTCATGCGCCAGGATATCCAGAATCTTATGCACCTTCTCGCGGGCCAGCTCGCCACAGAAGATCTCTTCGTTGCAGTCTGAAACCCACGCGCCATTCTCTGCGACAAACGCGATCTCATCTTTGATGTCGGGAAAATAGCGCTGTAACTGGTAATACTGGTTTCCGCTGGCGACCACAAAACGGATGCCCTTCTGCTTCAGCAGCGCATACTGCCGTGAAAACCGCTGAACGTTGTACGCTTTGTTGTCGTCCAGAAAGGTGCCATCCATATCCACCGCAATCATCTTAACCGCCATCTCACCTGCCCCTATAGAGTCGCCGTTCTGTCCTTTCGGCTGATTGATTTGATTCATAAAGCTTACTCGCTGTGTGGATTAATGAGAATGCAAATAGTGACGTTGCTAACGGCTTTCGGAGCCTTCCGGTTCCGGAGTTGTGTTATCACGCACGTTTCGGAGCGTTAAAAAGATGTTAATCTCAGCCGTAAATTACGAATGAAGGTTATTTTAATTACATTCGTAACTCAACCCGAATAGTGAGGAGCATGAGATGCGTGATGAGACCCGATCGACCCCATTGCCGGAAGACGTCAAAGCGTCAATACGCGCAGTGAAACAGCAGTTGCGTCAGCAGATTGGTGATGTTGAAGGCCTGTTCCGGCAGGTGTGTGACAGCATCGAGGCGGCGATTACGGAGGCAAAAGCGGATGAGGAGTGGACGGGCAGCGCCTGGCCAGTGGTGCCGATGCAGGATATTGCAGACGGACAGGTTTCAGATGAAACCCGGGCGCGGATTAAACGGCGCGGCTGTGTCGTGATTAAGCAGCACTTTCCCCGGGACCAGGCGCTGGCCTGGGATAAGTCGATGCTCGACTATCTGGAGCTCAACCGGTTTGACGAACAGTATCGCGGGCCGGGCGATGATTTTTTTGGCACGCTGGCCGCCTCGCGTCCTGAAATTTATCCTGTTTACTGGTCGCAGGCGCAAATGCAGGCGCGACAAAGCCCGGCAATGGCGCACGCGCAATCTTTCCTGAACAGGTTATGGACCTTTGATTCACAGGGCAAAGAGTGGTTTGACCCGGATGTCAGCATCATCTATCCCGATCGCATTCGCCGTCGCCTGCCTGGCACCACCTCCGGCGGATTAGGGGCTCATACCGATTCCGGCGCGCTGGAACGCTGGCTGCTCCCGGCTTATCAGCAGGTTTTCAGTAAGCTGTTTCACGGTGACTTTGCCGCTTATGACCCCTGGGACGCGGCACACCGCACTGAAGTGGATGAGTATGATCTGCCTGGCACCACCAAATGTTCTGTGTTCCGCACCTTTCAGGGCTGGACTGCCCTCTCTGATATGATCCCCGGTCAGGGCCTGCTGCACGTCGTGCCGGTGCCGCAGGCGATGGCTTATGTGCTGCTGCGTCCACTGCTTTCGGATGTACCGGAGGATGAGCTCTGCGGCGTTGCCCCAGGCCGGGTCTTGCCGGTTAACGAGCAGTGGCATCCGCACCTGATGGCCGGACTCTGTCCGATACCGGCC
>Ga0224736_1139_pt1 | contig 13228 bp, 10 predicted proteins | sample IA12soil_MG_GH6A_FD_161628 | JGI IMG/M metagenome (GOLD analysis project Ga0224736, IMG submission 161628) | Enriched cells from agricultural soil in Iowa, United States - IA12soil_MG_GH6A(-) | ecosystem: Environmental > Terrestrial > Soil > Agricultural land | place: USA: Iowa | collected 2017-05-08
ATTTTATCGGGAAAAATATACCGACATCAAGCTCCGAAAAAATTGTGGTAGAGTTAATGGAAGTGGATGATTTAGATAAAGTAAGTATTTATGAAAATTAAATAGACCAACCTTTTAAAGACAGTCCTGTGAGGCTGACAAAGGTGGGATTTACGGGCAAAGCATGCCTGTTTGACTAACCCTCTTTGTAGCTGCACAGCTGTAAAGAGGGTTTTTTTATCACCATGATTTTATTCAACTTAAGAAAATACTCGAGGAGGAGTAAAAATGGGGAAGAACCAAGAAACTGTACTAGATATTCACGAAAAACCGGGATTTACTAAATGGGTTAGCTTAAGTATCCAACATCTTTTTGCCATGTTTGGTTCTACCGTACTCGTACCAATGCTAGTTGGATTAAGTCCTGCTGTTGCATTAGCATCAAGTGGTCTAGGGACATTAGCATATATTTTAATAACAAGAGGTCAGGTTCCAGCGTATTTAGGCTCCAGCTTTGCATTTATCGCTCCTCTAATTACAGCAAAAGCTGCAGGAGGTCCTGGAGCCGCGATGATGGGAACATTTCTTGCAGGTATTGCGTATGGTATTGTTGCCCTTATCATAGCGAAAGCGGGATATAAGTGGTTAATGAAACTTCTACCTCCGGTGGTGGTTGGTCCTGTGATAATCGTTATTGGGCTAGGAGTTGCCGGAACAGCTTGTAGTATGGCGATGTACAAGAACTATGGGGCAGCGGCACAGGATCTAATTTATAGTCCTAAACATATTGCCATCGCACTTTGCACATTAGCTATTACAATAGTAAGCTCCGCATTTTTAAAAGGATTTTTCCGTATCATACCTGTATTAATTGGTATTGTGGGTGGATATATTATCTCAATTTTTGCTGGAATTGTAGATTTTACACCTGTTATCAAAGCTCATTGGTTCGCGTTACCGGATTTAGTATTTCCTTTCGCTTCCTATAAACCTACATTCTCTTGGAGCATCTTCTTCTTAATGGTGCCTGTAGCAATCGTAACCTTATCTGAACACATTGGTCATCAGCTAGTTTTAAGTAAGGTTGTGGGTAAAGACTTAGTCGCAAAACCTGGTTTAGGCCCATCTATTCTTGGTGACGGGGTTTCTATCGTGATCGCATCTCTGATTGGTGCTCCCCCAACGACAACGTATGGTGAAAATATTGGGGTATTAGCAATTACAAAAGCATACAGTGTTTATGTAATCGGAGGGGCGGCCGTTTTTGCAATCTGCTTTAGCTTCATCGGAAAAATAAGTGCCCTATTAAGTACGATCCCTACATGTGTTATGGGTGGGGTATCCATCCTTCTCTTTGGAATTATCGCTTCCAGCGGTTTAAGAATGCTTGTTGACAATAAGGTTGATTTTAGTTTAAATCGAAACCTAATTATATCTTCGGTTATTTTAGTAATAGGTGTTGGTGGGGCATACTTAAAGCTTACAAAAGATATTCAGCTATCTAGTATGGCATTAGCTGCAATAATAGGAGTAATTTTAAATTTAATTCTACCTGGCAGACCAAAAGAAGATATGAACATGTTTGAAGAGGAACCAGTATAAGGAACCACCTTTTAAAATAAGTCCAGAGAGGCTTAAAAGGGTGTTTTAATGTGCATATGGAACGATTTATTAAACATATTCACATTATGTATAACACCCTGCTCTTGATTGAAGCAGGGTGTTTTTTTATAGGAGGGATAACAGTGAGGAATCTACTATCTATTACAGATCTTTCGATGGAAGAAATAAAAGAATTGTTAAAGGAAGCCGAATATTTTTCAAAAGGCGGGATATGGAGACCAAAACAGCAAACCTTTGCCGTCAATATGTTTTATGAACCAAGCACCAGGACCAAAAGCAGCTTTGATGTTGCGGAGAAGAAATTAGGATTAGAGGTAATTCCTTTTGATGTGAATTTCTCAAGTGTCTCAAAGGGTGAATCACTTTATGATACAGTGAAGCTTTTTGAAGTAATAGGGGCAAATATTGCGGTTATAAGACATCCAAAGGACCGTTACTATGATTCACTGATTGGCAAAATCAATATTCCAATTATAAATGGCGGAGATGGCTGTGGACAGCATCCAACACAATCTCTTCTTGATTTGTTTACGATTCAGCAAGAGTTTGGTGGATTTAAAGATCTGCAAGTTGCCATCATCGGTGACATAAGTCATAGCCGTGTTGCTAGGTCTAATAAGGATGCTTTAAGTAAGCTTGGGGCAAATGTAGTATTTTCTGGACCTGAGGAATGGTTTGATGAATCCTTCTTAAATACAGGAGATTATGTGAATATTGACAGGGCTGTAGAAGAGTCTGATGTCGTAATGCTTTTAAGAATTCAAAATGAACGACATCATCATACATCCAGTATGAGTGCAGAAGAGTACCACTTAAAATATGGCTTAACACTTGAAAGAGAAAGCCGTATGAAGCGCAACAGCATTATTATGCATCCGGCACCTGTTAACCGCAATGTGGAAATAGCGGATGAATTGGTGGAAGCGAAGCGCTCAAGAATTTTCAAACAAATGGAAAATGGAGTTTTTGTAAGAATGGCTGTACTGAAACAAATACTTGAGTGTGGGGGAAATTAAGATGAATTACTTATTGAAAAATGGGATGATCTTAACAGAAAATGGTGAAATGCAAAAATCAGATATTCGTATTAAGAGCGGAAAAATATATGAAGTCGGTACTCATTTAGAGAATCATGGAGAAAAAGAGATTTCTGCAGACTCCTATTTAGTTACTCCCGGTTTTCTAGATTTACATATTCATTTGCGTGAACCAGGCGGAGAGCATAAAGAAACGATTGATACTGGTACATTAGCGGCTGCAAAAGGCGGGTTTACCACCGTTGCGCCAATGCCAAACACAAAGCCCGTTCCTGACACCCCAGAACAGATGGAATGGCTGCATAAACGTATTAAGGAAACAGCCCACGTTCGAGTTCTGCCATATGCATCGATCACCATGAACCAGGCTGGAGACGAACTTACGGATTTTGCCGGATTAAAGAGAGCGGGTGCATTTGCATTTACAGATGATGGAGTAGGCGTTCAAACCGCTTCTGTCATGCATGAAGCGATGAAGCGTGCAGCCGCACAGGATATGGCCATTGTTGCACATTGTGAAGATAACTCCTTGATTTATGGAGGAGCATATCATGAAGGAGAGTTTACAAAAAAACATGGAATTTCCGGAATTCCTTCCATCTGTGAATCTGTACAAATAGCCAGAGATGTGCTGCTTGCTGAATCAACAAACTGTCATTATCATGTTTGCCATATTAGTACAAAAGAATCGGTCAGAGTGGTAAGAAACGCAAAGAAGGCAGGGATTAAGGTAACGGCAGAGGTCACGCCGCATCACCTATTGCTTTGTGATGAAGATATTCCATCATTGGATACAAATTATAAAATGAATCCGCCGCTGAGAGGAAAAGCGGATCAAAAAGCATTAATCGAAGGACTATTAGATGGAACCATTGATTTTATTGCAACGGATCATGCTCCTCATGCGGCAGAGGAAAAAGCAAAAGGATACGCGTCAGCACCATTTGGAATTGTTGGATTGGAAACAGCTTTTCCGCTGCTTTATACAAACTTTGTAGAAAAAGGGATCTTTACATTAAAACAGCTTGTTGATTGGTTAACGATTAAACCAGCAGAAAGCTTTAAGCTGCCATATGGAACGTTAAAGATAGGCGCAAGCGCAGATATTATTTTACTAGATTTACAGAATGAAAAAACAATTGACCCAGCACAATTTTTATCAAAAGGTAAAAACACGCCATTTACAAACTGGAATTGTAAAGGATGGCCAGTAGCTACATTTGTTGATGGAGAATTAAAATGGTCTGACGGAGGTGCGTTTGAATGAAAAGACAATTAATTTTGGAAGACGGAACAGTATTGGTAGGAAATGCATTTGGAAGTGAAATCGAAACAGTGGGTGAAGTTGTTTTTACAACAGGGATGACTGGATACCAGGAAACCATTACAGATCCTTCCTTTTGCGGTCAAATTGTAACGTTAACCTATCCTTTAATCGGTAATTACGGAATTAATAGAGAAGACTTTGAATCTATTAATCCTGCTATAAAGGGTTTAATCGTTAAGGAAGCAGCAACATACCCGTCAAACTGGCGTAATGATATCAGTATCCATGAGTTTTTAGAACGAAAAGGCATTCCAGGTATTGAAGGAATTGATACCCGTAAGCTAACTCGTATCATTCGCAAATATGGAACATTAAAGGGTGCTATTTGCTCAACTAAGGAGAATCCGGAAGAAGTTATTGAACGTTTAAAACAAATAGAACTTCCTATAGATCAAGTAAAACAAGTATCTACTAAGAATCCTTATCCAAGTCCGGGAAGAGGACATAAAGTTGTCCTAGTTGATTTTGGTTCGAAGCATGGTATTTTAAGAGAATTAAATAATCGTGATTGTGATGTAACCGTTGTTCCATATCATACAACCGCTGAGGAAATTCTATCTCTTCACCCAGATGGGGTTATGCTATCCAATGGACCTGGGGATCCAAAAGATGTACCAGAAGCTATTAACATGGTCCGCGATTTATTAGGGAAAGTGCCTTTATTCGGAATTTGTTTAGGGCATCAATTATTTGCTCTAGCATGCGGTGCAGACACCTATAAATTGAAATTCGGCCATCGTGGTGCAAATCATCCTGTTAAAGATTTAAAAACAGGCAAAGTGGTCTTTACTTCTCAAAACCACGGATATGCCGTCGATGAAGCATCTATTCAACATACAGATTTGGAAATTACCCAGATTAATTTAAATGATCAAACGATAGAGGGGCTTAAGCATAAGAAATACAGTGCATTTACAGTTCAATACCACCCAGAAGCCTCACCTGGGCCGGAAGATTCTAATGAGCTTTTTGATGAATTTTTAAAACAAATGGATCAATGGAAAGGTAGTGTGAAGCAACATGCCTAAACGTACAGATATTAACAGTATATTAGTAATCGGATCCGGTCCGATCATCATCGGTCAAGCAGCAGAATTTGATTACGCAGGGACGCAAGCTTGTTTGGCATTAAAAGAAGAAGGATACCGTGTTATCCTTGTTAACTCCAATCCAGCAACCATTATGACAGATACAGAAATTGCGGATGTTGTTTATATTGAACCATTGACACTTGAATTCGTTAGCCGAATTATCCGTAAAGAAAGACCAGATGCTATTCTGCCAACTCTAGGGGGGCAGACGGGATTAAACATGGCAATGGAGCTTCATAAAGCGGGAATTTTAGAAGAATGCAAGGTGGAAATTTTAGGTACAAGACTATCCGCCATTGAGCAAGCAGAAGACAGAGAGCTTTTCCGTCAGCTTATGAATGACTTGAAGGAACCAGTCCCAGAAAGCGAAATTGTTCACACATTAGAGGAAGCAAAAGCCTTTGTAGAGCAAATTGGCTATCCTATCATTGTTAGACCTGCTTATACATTAGGCGGAACAGGCGGCGGTATTTGCGAAAATGAACATGAGTTAGAAGAAATTGTCAATAGCGGATTAAACAATAGTCCAGTGCACCAATGTTTAATAGAAAAAAGTATTGCCGGATATAAAGAAATTGAATATGAAGTAATGCGTGATGCAAATGACAACGCAATTGTTGTTTGTAACATGGAAAACATTGATCCTGTAGGAGTACATACAGGGGATTCCATCGTAGTTGCACCAAGCCAAACATTAAGTGATCGAGAATATCACATGCTTCGCAATGTATCTTTAAAAATTATTAGAGCATTAGGAATTGAAGGAGGCTGTAATGTTCAGCTTGCATTAGATCCAAATAGTTTCCAATACTACATTATTGAGGTTAATCCTCGTGTCAGCAGATCGTCTGCCCTTGCATCCAAAGCAACTGGATATCCAATCGCAAAGCTGGCAGCAAAAATCGCAGTCGGTTTAACACTGGATGAAATTATGAATCCTGTAACCGGAAAAACATATGCATGCTTTGAGCCTGCGCTTGATTATGTAGTAACAAAGATTCCACGCTTTCCATTTGATAAATTCGAATCTGCTAATCGCCGCCTTGGAACACAGATGAAGGCAACAGGGGAAGTAATGGCCATCGGCAGAAACTTCGAAGAATCTATATTAAAAGCAATTCGTTCTTTAGAGAGCAATGTGTATCATTTAGAACTGCCAGATGCAGAAAAGTTTGATATGGAAGTGATCGAAAAACGAATCCGAAAAGCAGGGGATGAAAGACTTTTCTATATAGGGGAAGCTATCCGCAGAGGCGTATCCATCGATGAGATTCATGCTTGGTGTAAAATTGATCTATTCTTCTTAAATAAAATCGAAAAGATAATTCAATTTGAAGCAACTTTACAGCAAGCACCATATGATACTGAATTAGCACATGAAGCGAAAAGACTTGGATTTTCCGACTATATACTAGCAAAATTGTGGAATGCAACGGAGAAAGATATTTACAAATGGAGAAAAGACAATCAGCTGTTGCCTGTATATAAAATGGTAGACACATGTGCAGCAGAATTTGAATCAGAAACTCCATATTATTATGGAACCTATGAAGAGGAAAATGAATCCATTGTAACAAATCGAAAAAGCGTTGTCGTACTTGGTTCCGGACCAATTAGAATCGGTCAGGGAGTGGAATTCGATTATGCTACGGTTCATTCTGTTTGGGCCATTCAAGAGGCAGGATATGAAGCAATTATCATCAATAATAACCCGGAAACTGTCTCCACTGACTTTAGTATATCGGATAAATTATATTTTGAACCTCTTACAATTGAGGATGTTATGCATATTGTCGATTTAGAAAAGCCGGAAGGGGTTATCGTCCAATTTGGCGGTCAGACGGCTATTAATCTAGCACAAGCATTAGTAGAACGCGGTGTGAAAATACTGGGAACATCACTAGAAAGTCTTGATCAAGCAGAGAATCGTGACAAATTTGAGCAAGCGTTAATGGAGCTTAACATTCCTCAGCCTTTAGGAAAAACTGCATTTTCTGTAGAGGAAGCAGTGAAAATTGCAAGTGAAATCGGATATCCAGTATTAGTTCGGCCATCTTATGTTCTTGGTGGTCGTGCAATGGAAATTGTGTACCATGAAGCAGAATTGATACATTACATGACAAACGCAGTGAAGGTAAATCCTGAGCATCCAGTCCTTGTCGATCGATATTTAATAGGAAAGGAAATTGAGGTGGATGCCATTTCAGACGGTGAAAAAGTATTAATTCCGGGGATTATGGAGCATATCGAGCGGGCAGGCGTCCATTCAGGAGACTCCATAGCTGTTTATCCGTCACAAAGTATTTCCTTAAAAATGAAAGAAAAAATTGTCGAATATACGACAAAGCTTGCGAGAGGTTTAAAAATAATTGGATTGCTTAATATTCAATATGTTATTTCAGATGATGAGCTTTATGTAATAGAGGTTAATCCAAGATCAAGCCGGACAGTGCCGTTTTTAAGTAAAATTACAAATGTACCAATGGCTAATCTTGCTACAAAGGTCATATTAGGAATTCCATTACCTGACTTAGATTATGGAACTGGTTTGGTTCCTGAAAAAGAAGGCGTCTTTGTAAAAGTTCCTGTATTCTCATTTGCGAAGCTTAGAAGGGTAGACATTACACTTGGACCGGAAATGAAATCAACTGGAGAAGTAATGGGCAAAGATACCACCTTGGAAAAAGCATTATACAAAGGTCTTGTTGCAGCGGGGATGAAAATTCAAAACTATGGTACGGTTCTCTTAACGGTAGCTGATAAGGATAAAGAAGAAAGCCTGGAGCTTGCAAAACGATTTGCAAATATCGGTTATACACTACTTGCTACAAGCGGAACAGCGAACTTTATGAAGGAAAATGGAATAAAAGTGGATATTGTCGATAAAATCGGCGCAGATGGGGAAACCCTTCTTGATGTGATCAAAACTGGCAAGGTGCAGCTTGTGATTAATACATTAACAAAAGGCAAGCAGCCTGAACGTGACGGCTTCCGTATTCGCAGGGAGGCAGTAGAAAACGGAATTCCTTGTCTAACATCATTGGATACAGCTGAAGCCATTTTAAGAGTGTTAGAATCGATGACATTTTCAACAGAGCAAATGGCTCCCGCACAAAGAGAGAAAGAGAGTGTACTTGCATGATCAGACAAGAGGACATGACAATTGTTTCGCAAAAATTAATTGCCTCAAATATTTATGAACTTACTTTAAAAGGGGATCTTGTTGAGGAAATGGAACAACCGGGGCAATTTGTTCATATCCGTGTACATCAACATGTTTCACCACTTTTACGAAGACCAATCAGCATAGCGGCTATACGGAAGGATCTGCAAACGGTCACTTTAATTTACCGTGCAGAAGGCGATGGAACTTCCCTATTAGCAAAAAGCAGGAGCGGTGACAAGGTAAATGTAATGGGGCCATTAGGGAATGGCTTTCCGATTGATGACTTGGGAAAAGGACAAGTTGCATTGTTGGTAGGCGGAGGGATTGGGGTCCCTCCTTTATATGAACTATCTTTGCAGTTAAGAAACAAAGGGGTAGAAGTAATCCATGTCCTAGGGTTTGAATCTGTCGAAAAATCGTTTTACCTTGATCAATTCTCTGAATTAGGGAAAACCTTTGTAGCTACTGTAGACGGGTCCTTAGGTACAAAGGGTTTTGTTACGGATGTAATAGAAAAAGAAAAAATAGATTTTGAATGTCTATATTCATGTGGTCCCCTTCCGATGTTAAGAGCTTTGGAAGAAAGGTTTGCTACCAAGAAAGGTTATATATCTTTAGAGCAGAGAATGGGCTGCGGAATTGGAGCTTGTTTAGCGTGTGTATGTCATGTGGCGAACGATCCCACAATGAAAAAATATCAAAAAGTATGCAGTGACGGACCTGTTTTCAGAATGGGAGAGGTGATGATATGAATCCATTACAAATAGAATTACCTGGTCTCTCCTTAAAAAATCCCATTATGCCTGCATCAGGATGCTTTGGGTTCGGAAGAGAATACAGTCAATTTTATGATTTAAGTATGCTTGGCGCTATCATGATTAAGGCGACTACCTATGAGTCCAGATTCGGAAATGCTACGCCAAGAGTAGCTGAAACACCGGCGGGAATGTTGAATGCAATTGGTTTACAAAATCCCGGGCTGCAAGGGGTACTGACAAATGAACTTCCTTGGCTGGAACAATTCGATGTTCCGATTATCGCTAACGTTGCAGGTTCACAAGTAGAGGACTATGTAGAGGTTGCGAAGGAAATTTCAAAGGCACCAAATGTAAAAGCACTTGAATTGAATATTTCATGTCCAAATGTTAAAACGGGTGGAATTGCTTTTGGTACAATACCAGAAGTTGCTAGAGATTTAACAAAAAAAGTGAAGGATGTATCTGAGGTTCCCGTTTATGTGAAATTATCGCCAAATGTGACAAATATTGTAGAAATGGCTAAAGCAGTTGAGGATGCAGGTGCAGATGGATTAACGATGATTAATACTTTACTTGGGATGAGAATTGATATCCGTACCGGTCGCCCAATACTGGCAAATCGGACAGGTGGATTATCAGGACCAGCCATTAAGCCTGTTGCGATTCGAATGATATATGAGGTAAGTCAGCAAGTGAATATCCCAATTATTGGTATGGGCGGAATCCAACATGTGGATGATATTATAGAGTATTTTTATGCCGGTGCAAGTGCTGTGGCAATTGGAACTGCCAATTTTGTAGATCCTCTTATATGTCCGACATTAATTAAGGAACTGCCCGAAAAATTAGCGGAATTAAAAATCGATCATATTTCTGAAATAGTCGGAAGGAGTTGGAAAAGTGAAGTCATTTAAGCCGATTATTGCTCTAGATTTCCCAAATGAACAAGAGACACTCTCTTTTTTAAACCAGTTTCGAGAAGAAACACTTTACGTAAAGGTTGGAATGGAGCTTTACTATCAAACAGGTCCTAGTTTAATAGAACAATTAAAGAGTAGAGGACATCAGATATTTTTAGATTTAAAGTTGCATGATATTCCGAATACCGTTTACAGTGCGATGAAAGGGCTGGCGAAATTAGGGGTTGATATGGTCAATGTGCATGCTGCAGGTGGTGCTAATATGATGAAGGCCGCTCTTTCCGGATTAGAAGAAGGTACAGAACATGGGAAAGAGCGCCCTCTATTAATTGCTGTTACACAGTTAACCAGCACAAGCGAAGAGCAAATGAAGACAGAACAATTAATAAATACTTCACTGAATGAATCAATCCTTCATTATGCAAGACTTACTTTTGATTCAGGCTTAGATGGAGTTGTCTGTTCCGCATTAGAAGCGAAAATAATCGATCAGCATATTGGTTATCCGTTTATAAAGGTAACTCCTGGAATTAGACTTCACGGCGATAATCTGCATGATCAAAAGCGGGTAGTGACACCTGAAAAGGCTCGTGAATTGGGATCAAGCGCCATTGTTGTAGGCAGATCTATTACAAAATCGGATAATCCATACGAGACCTATATGAGCATAAAGAACACTTGGGAGGCAAAATAATGATGGATAAAAAATTAGTCGAGCAATTACTTGATATTGAAGCTGTTTTCCTAAGCCCTAATGAACCATTTACCTGGTCTTCCGGAATCAAATCCCCTATCTACTGTGACAATCGCTTAACATTGTCTTACCCACACTTGCGAAAAGAGATTGCTAAGGGATTAGCGGAAAAGATAAACATGCATTTTCCTAATGTAGATCTCATTGCTGGAACTGCAACTGCAGGAATTCCTCATGCCGCATGGGTAAGTGATTTAATGGAACTGCCTATGTGTTATGTACGTTCTAAAGCAAAAGGCCACGGAAAAGGAAATCAAATAGAGGGTAAGGTAGAAAAAGGACAAAGGGTTGTCGTGGTAGAGGATTTAATATCAACAGGCGGCAGTGTTATTACCGCTGTCCAAGCACTGCGCGAGGCAGGCTGCGAAGTAGTTGGAGTAGTTGCTATTTTTACTTATGAGCTTGAAAAAGGTAAACAACAATTAAATGAGTTCAACATAGAGCACCATTCTTTAACCAACTATTCCACACTATTAGATGTTGCGTTAGAAAGAAACATTATAACGGAAAATGATTTGGATACTTTAAAAGCATGTAGGAAAGACCCAGGTTCTTGGGGGAGTAATTAAATATAAAAAAGGTCAAAAGGCGTAAACTTATGCCTTTTGACCTTTTTTCATTTTCATAACCCTTTCGCTATCTGGAGTAACAAAAACGGTTTGCTGATGTTCATATGTTACAAACCCGGGTTTCGCTCCTGCAGGTTTTTTGACATAGCGTATTTTTGTGAAATCAACTGGTACAGAACTGGAATCCTTCGCTTTACTGTAATAAGCAGCAATCACTGCAGCCTCCAGAATTGTATCATCTGATGGATTTTTACTGCGAATGACAACATGTGACCCGGGAATATCCTTCGTATGCAGCCATATTTCATCTCTTGCGGCCACTTTATTTGTTAAATAGTCGTTTTGTTTATTATTTTTACCGACTAGTATTTCCGTGTCATCCGAAGAAAAATATTTTTCTAAAGAAATTTTCGGAAGCTTATTTTTTTGCCCTCTTTTTTGTTTTAGCTTCATATAGCCTTCTTCTGCCAGTTCCAGTCTAATTTCTTCAATGTCTCTCGGAGCAGCCGATTCAATTTGCTGTAACAAGCTTTCAAAATAAAGAATTTCTTTTTCCGCTATTTCAATTTGTTCCTGAACAACAATTAAAGCATTTTTTGCTTTCTGGTACCTTGAGAAATAACTTTGGGCATTTTCGGACGGTGTCTTTCTAGGATCTAACGGAATAAGTTCCGTTTTTCCATCTGCATCATAGTAATTTACGACCTCAATTTCCTTCATGCCTTTTGCAACTAAATATAGATTAGCTGTCAATAGTTCTCCATATAATTGAAATCGATCCGCATTTTTTGCATCATTTAAGGTATCCCTAAGTTTATCTATCTTCGTTTCATTTTTTGAAATCTCATTTTTAATAAAACGTTCTAAATCATGTGCTTGCTGCTTCACTCTGTCTCGTTCGGCTTTGCCAAAATAAAAATGATCCAACATGATACTTAAAGTTGGGAATGTCTTTATTTCACCATTCAAAAAGGAAATGGGAAAAAGATAAAAGCTTTCTTTTTCTTTTCCAGTTATGATAGTCGGCTCATAATGATGTTTTTTTAGAATAGACATTACATCGATAAAAGCAGCCGGCAGAGTCAATCTGTTTGCTATTTTTGCCCTATGTATGATTTCAGAACTAAGAAGTGGTGAGATTCCTGAAAAGTGTTGGACAAGCTGTTTATCCAATCTTCCGTTATTAAAATCAATTACACGTTGAATATCCGCTTCGGAAGATTCCAAAGGATTCTGCTTATTTTGTTCAGGCGGCAGTTTATATTCCGCTCCCGGCAGAACAACCCGGTAACTGTTTACGCTTGAGGAGACATGCTTGATGCTATCAAGAATCATATTTCGTTCTTTATCAACAAGAATAATATTGCTATGTCTTCCCATTATTTCCACATATAACTTTTTATAAGAAATATCACCGATTTCATTTCTTCCCTTTATTTCGAAAACAATGATCCGATCTAAACCAATTTGTTCAATCTTCTCAATGTTATAGCCTTCGAGATGCTTTCGTAACAGCATGCAAAACATAGGCGGCTCTGGTGGGTTATCATATTGTTCTTCTGTGATTTGAATCCGTGAATGACTCGGATGTGCGGAAAATAATAGTTTGTAGTTTCTTCCTCCTGATCGAATAACCATGATAAGTTCGTTTTTATAAGGTTGATGAATTTTGTTGATTCTGCCCCCAAGTAATAGATCTGTAAGCTCTTTAGTCATTGCCCTTGTGAATAATCCGTCAAAAGACATTGTTAACATTCCTCTACCATTAATTTTATTAGCTTATTATATCATTTTTTTGGACGAGTCTGAATATGCTTGCTAGGAGAGGTTGTTCAAAAAGAAAAAAACAATTCCTTATTATGCTTACCGAACGCCCGACATTGCTCCAAGAGAGTCGAGCCATCAGCATTTCTAATTCTTATTGAACACGGATAAGACAACTTCTGTTCAGTTAGGGGAGAGTGTGATTTGAATGATGTTCCATGAAATGAAAGAAAAAGATGT
>Ga0224736_1141_pt1 | contig 13152 bp, 15 predicted proteins | sample IA12soil_MG_GH6A_FD_161628 | JGI IMG/M metagenome (GOLD analysis project Ga0224736, IMG submission 161628) | Enriched cells from agricultural soil in Iowa, United States - IA12soil_MG_GH6A(-) | ecosystem: Environmental > Terrestrial > Soil > Agricultural land | place: USA: Iowa | collected 2017-05-08
CCATACTCATTATGGTAGCCGGTCCGGATATTCGTATAGTAAAATGCCATTCGGTCGGGCCAAAGCGCAGTGTCGCTACCGTCGTTAGGTATATTTACACGCATATATTGCAGCGTAGAGGTAGACAGCGATACAATGTTCGATCCGGCTTTATCTACCGCGTTTATATCCGATGGCGCTAAAGCATCCGCTCCCCCTGTGGCGTGGGTTGTTTTATGCGCCAAAGGGGTTCTTGCATCACTCAAACGGCTATCGGTTGTATCAACTACGGCGCTGCCGCTTTTTGTCAGACTACCAGTAAAGTTTTTATTACCTGTTATTGTTTCTGAACCAGCAAGATGCACGACCGTCGTGTCATCAGCCTTGCCTGCTAGCGCAGGAACAGTTGGCGCATCCGCCGTACCATCAAGATCACCCGCAAGTTGGACAATCCCCTTTGAAGTCGCCGTCGCATCAGGTACGGCACCGGCTGCGGGCAAATTTGCACTTGGAACCTTCCCGCTCCCGTCAAGCGGCGCGTACCCATTCGCCGCTCCCTTATTAGCGGTTTTTTCCGTTGCCCCAAGGTCGCTGGTAAGGTTCTGTATCTTGCTTTGAGCAATAGAATCATCGGCCATACTTGCGCTGGTTACGGCGTTGTCCTGCAGCTGCGCCGCCCCTACGCTATTCGGCTTTAATGTGCCGTCAACCTCATGAGATTGCAAAAGATACGCATTAAGGACATCTCCCCAATCGCCTTCATCGCCGCCAGGTACCGGTAGTCGCGCCATCGTATTTAGCTAACAATCCTATTTTTACTTTTGCTTATGCTTTGATTCTAGCTTATTTCTTTAGCTAGTCCAACCCGTTTGCTACCCCAAGAACAAATCTAAGGTATAATAACGGTAGCGCCCCGATAGCTCAGCAGGATAGAGCAGAGGACTTCTAAGCCTAAGGTCGCTGGTTCGAATCCAGCTCGGGGTACCATTTCTATGGTGCATAGAAATTATATTTTTATTGTTTATGTTGCTTACGCTTTTTTGATTTCTGTTATATCCTAAGGGTATGATCAGCAAAAATCTCCTACAAAAAGGCAGCTCACATATTGTTATTATTGCCGTACTAGGACTTGCACTTGTTGGTACACTTGGGTTTGTTTTTTGGAATAACTTCATGCGATCAGAGCCTGATAGCTCTAAAGACACTCCTACTTACTCGATAAAAGGAAAAATCACGGAAAAACGGACAAGCTGCGGAGGAGAGACCCTTGATGACAATGGCAAGCCCAAGCGTATCAAAGGAATTTGCGATGCGGGTAACGGTATAGTCATTGATGAGATGTATATTTCAACAGGCGGGGGCGCACTAACGTCGAATCCTCCGAAATACATAACGGACATAGGGTCGGTGCATGCAGGAGATGTAGTAGAAGTTAGATACATTAAAGATGGGGATGGACGTCCGAGTACGAATTGCGAATCTTGCTATGTTAAAAAAGAAGGTTCACTAAATAAGGAACCGCAGAACAAACAGAACCGATAAGCCTACATACTTAACCAAGTTCTAATTTTATACAACACGCCGTACCAAATCTAGCCTAGATGAGATTCATTCAAGCTCCATGATCAAATCAATGATCTCCATCTGTAAAGATGGCTCTAACCTACCAATTGACTTCACTAAGAAGCTGCGCTTCATACTTACCGAGAGTATTTCTAACATGCTCTAGTGTACGCACAGGAATATCCGCAATAGAAAACCAATCTAAATGATCGGATTTCTCTGGCTCAGCAAGATACGGTTCACCTCCCCATTTTTGTACCAAGAAATAAAAATCGAGCCGTTCCTGGTCATCTTCTTTATTGCTGCGGTGCATTACATGAACGAGCTTCAGATTCTCTTGCCGTACGTCTATGCCAACCTCTTCCTTGGTTTCACGAATAGCAGCAGCCGTAAGAGCTTCGCCGCCATCTACATGACCAGCTGGTAGCGTGTAGTAACCATCAGCCCAACCGGTGTTTGCTCTCCGCAAGAGTAGATACTTGTCGTCTCTTGTAATAATGACATTTACGGATACTGCCATTCTAAATCGTTCTGGAAGTTCCTTTGTGATAGCATGCCTCATAGACATATAGTACCAGAAAGCTTAGTGCCAAACGTAGTTTTAGATCATTAGAGTTCTAATTTTAGACAACATGCCGTACCATATCGCTTACGCTTAAAAGACTTTTTCGGAAGTCTTTTTAGTAGCTCAATGATAAAATCATTTTTCTAATCGCAGCGTATTCATCACCCGACACAAACTTCTTAGCATCGTCTAGAGTTGCAAAATGTTTTTTACCACTGAATCCCGTTAGCATAAGATTAGAATCGCCTGTACTAAACAAATAGTAGAAAGTATTGTCACACATCTGCGTATCGGCAATCTTTGTATAAGTATCGGTTAGGCCATACGTCGCATCGTAGCTGCCGTCAGCACTAGGCGTCACCGTAAAGCTCAAGGTTGTTGGTTTTGGCGTTTGGAGTGTCGTTGGCGTAACATCTATTGTACTGCGAACTGGGATATCAGACCCTCCACAGGTACCACCTATTCCCTGTCCACCGGTAAAGAAAGAAACGACATCGCCTTTGTTTGTCTTTACATCAACCGAACGATGGAAGCCATAGTTATTGTCGGCCTTTGCATTCTCCAGAGTCCAACTATCTGGATATTGGAACGAAATCGGATGAGTATCAGCTTGGTAAGTTTTATAGGTGACGGGCTTTGGGATATCCTCTTTTTTCGCCGATGTTCCAGTTTCAACTTTTTTAGTATCGTCCTTGTTTATGTAATTCTTCCAAAAAACAAACCCAAGTGTGCCAAGTAAGGCAATAATCAGAATAACTATAATGATGACGTGCGTGCTGCCGGATTGTTTTGAAGAAGCTTTAATCATAAGCTAATTGTATAACAAAATAACCTCAGTTGAGATTATTCAGTGCGGCTCTAATTTCATACAACAACTGTACATTTTCCGTGGTACATAGAAATTATTCATAGCTGAAACAAAAGCCACTAAATTGTATAGTGGCTTTTGTTTTACGGCTGTATATCTTAAAGTGTAAGTGCGAACTTTAAGATTGCAAATGCCAAGGCGAGTAAGACAACAAATAGCCCCAGCCCAACTGGCGAACCCCAGCTAAACCAAGAGCCCCAAGCGCGCCAGTTTTGTAGCGGCCAGTTAGCCTCACGATGCTCGGCATGGAGTTGGCTAATCGGTTTTTTAGTCTCTTTATCCATATCCTCATCCTTATACTTACTTTGAAGTAGCTAATGGACCGACCTCTCACTAGCGCTCATAGGACGAAACCACACACCTTTATTGTCATGAGCAGTGACAGGCTAGTTTAGTGGATTTATTTCATTTTTATACTATCACAATACTTGATATTTCTATACCATTCGACATACAATACACCGTACAATTCCATAATAAACTCCATTATGTCCGTATACTCGCAAAGAGAGAACCTCATTATGTTATACAATAAACACACCACCACCTGGTCGGGCTTCAACTAAATTTACGCTTGATCACTCATATCAAGAAAATTTAGTATTGGAGCTATATTGCAGAAACATACCGAGAGGCAATCGTTGCCCTTGCAACGGAACTAATAGACGCACCTTCCGTAAAATACACCTCTGGACATCCGGAACTAGGCCAATCACCCGAGGATGGGTTTGATTGCTCAGGGTTTGTGAGGTTTGTGCTACGCAAAGCCGGCCTCGTTATACCCGACTACACTGGACAAGATGGCGTTCGCCGTCCGATCCGGCACGCAAATGAATTTTGGGACAGTTACGGCATTGCGGTTCACGACGAGTACAGGCAACCAGGAGATCTCATCTTCTTTTCGCGAAGAGGATCGTTCCCAACGCATATCGGTATCGTTCGTGACGAAGAATCGTACATTCACGCACCTGGCACAAGCGAATCCAAGGTAGAAATTGGGCCAATCAGCTACGAGGCAATAGCAAAAAGCGGCATAGAACGCCAGCTATATGCAAGAAACCCCATTGGATTTAAATCACCCACGGTAAAAATTAAGCAGCCCGCTTACCGCCATCATCAAAAACCTATTTAGCAAAGTCGGTTCTATTTGGTTTCATGCCACGCACTACTAAGTTTGCTAAAATAGGAATACCTTATGAAATCACTACCAAGGATTGTTTTTGTCGCCTATTTGCTTGCCCTACTCTGGCTGCTTTTGTTCAAGACATCGGTTGATTTTGCTAGCGTGCTGGCTGATTCTCATATGAGAAGCCTGAACTTTACCTTTTTTGCAGGACATAAAAGTGAAATGATCGAGAACCTGATCGTCTTTATTCCTTTTGGGCTGCTGCTAAGTGCGAATTTTAAAAAGATCGTACTTTGGCAAAAACTTATTATTATATTTGTTTTTAGCCTGGCTATCGAAATATTCCAATATATTCTCGCAATTGGGATATCGGACATAACAGATATTTTAACCAACACCCTTGGCGGTCTAGCCGGGCTCTTGATGTATAAAGCTCTCCAAAAAAACAACGCTCCTTCTGAGAAACGTGACCGTATCATTGCCATAGCTATTGTCATTTTGCTACTTTGTTGTCTGTGGCTACGTTTCTTTGTGCTCAGGGTAAGATACTAGTAACACATGAGCCAGCAATTGCACATCATTTACTTTCCTGGGTTTGGAGATAGATACGACACTGGGAGGCGTCTGCTTTTACAGTGCTGGCGGGTTTTTGGCATTACAACAGAGTTCGTTCCAATGCACTGGAATAGCAACGAGAGCTATAAAGAAAAGCTCGCCCGTGTTAACAGTGCAATAGATAAGGCAAAAAATAAGCGCGTTGTTGTTATCGGGGAAAGTGCCGGCGGGAGTATGGCGGTGGCCATTTACGCCCAGCGTTATAATGACCTCTTTAAAGTAATGACTGTTTCTGGCAAAAACAGCAACCATGCAAGCGTTGCCCCAAGACTTTATCTTAAGCACCCAGCATTTAGAGAATCGATGAGGGCTACAGAAAACGCGCTCAAAAAGATCGACGGCAATATGCGTCATCGCTTTGTTTCATTTTATCCTCTTTACGATGGGGTTATTCCCTACAACGAGGCTGTCATTCCCGAATCCAAGGTGGTGCGGCTTTTTAGCAGTGGTCATTTTTTCACCATCTTTCTTGCTTTGACACTTTACAGTGGCTACCTTGTTTATATTGCTGACCGTCGCGACTAACAGATTAGCGCAATTCTACTTATATTTGTGCTTATGCTTGTGAATTTTTTTACTTATACGTATACTCACGTAAAGCGTTCATCTTGGCAGCCAGTCAATGAGTTAACCGGAATCCCCCGGCGCTTTGTTCCTGTTCAGTTTTAGGGAAAGGACTGATCGTGAAACGATCATCCAACTGGAGCGTGGCAACACGTCTCCGTGCCCTCCTCCTCACCCTGGGCCTCGTGCTCGTGGGTGTCGTGGGAGTGGCTGGTCCGGCTTCGGCCGACACGGGCGGTTACCCGTACGCGAGTTACAACGGTCCCGGTACGAACCCGGCCGGCTCGTTCTGGGCTGACAGCACCGGCAACGGCGTCTCCCCGTACGGCTACTACTACCGTAACTGCACTGACTACGTGGCCTGGAAACTCCAGTCGCTTGGCATCTCCGATGCCGAGACAAGGGGCCTGGGCAACGGTGGTGAGTGGGCCGGAAACGCCACGGGTCGAGCAGGCGTAACCGTCAGCACGACTCCGAGCGTCAACTCCGCAGGTGTCGAAGTCGGCAACTCAAACAACCCCTACGGCCACGTCGCGTTCGTGGAGGCTGTCAACTCCGACGGCACCCTCACGGTCTCCGAGTACAACTGGATCGTGAACGGGACCCCGGACGGCGCCTTCCACCGAAGGACAGCGACAGCAGCCTCGATGGGGCTGTCGAAGTTCATCGATTTCGGCGTCAACTCGTCTCCGCCGTCAAGCGGCAGCTGGGGTGGTGTCGGCTCGTACACCTTCAGGGGGTCGGACACGCTTCAAACAGGTGGTCGCATGAATGGCGGCGAGTACCTGATGTCGAGTGACGGCAGCTACCTGCTGATGATGCAGTCCGACGGCAACCTGGTCGAACTCAACTCCAGCGGTACCTTCTGGAACAGCCACACCAATGGACACCCGGGCGCCTACCTGGTCGTTCAGGGCGACGGCAACGTCGTCATCTACGCCAGCAACGGCACCGCACTCTGGAACACTGGCCAGCGGGCCATCCAGACCCTGACGATCCAGTCGGACGGCAACCTGGTCGCACGCAATGGCAGTGGGGCCGCAGTGTGGGCCAACTCCGCCACACAGGGCTCGGCGGGTCTCATCTACAAGGGATCCGACACGCTCACAGTCGGTCCGAGCCTGACGGATCACCAGTTCCTACGTTCCAGCGACGGTCGCTACTTCGTGCTCATGCAGCCCGACGGCAACCTCGTGCTGTACGGCCCCGGCTACCACGTTCTCTGGCACTCGCACACTGGTGGACACCCGGGCGCCTACCTGGTCGTTCAGGGCGACGGCAACGTCGTCATCTACGCCAGCAACGGCACGACCGCACTCTGGAACACCGGATTGCGAGGCGCCCAGACCCTGACGATCCAGTCGGACGGCAACCTGGTCGCACGCAATGGCAGTGGGGCCGCAGTGTGGGCAACCTACACCCAAGGCAAGATCTGACAGAACAACGACGATATCTGCCGTCGGTCTCGTGACTGAACGGGACAAAGCAGATTACCTGGGGATGCGGTCACTCACGAAGTGAACGTGACCGCATCCCCAGAAGAAAAAAGAAGTTATTTAATAGAATTTATCCTGTTAGAATAGCCCCGGAATGCATTTATTCGCGCAATCTTGTCTTGAACTTTATGTCACTCACAAACATCTCGCCAATCTGGGTCTCGTTCATGTCAGCCGTAATACGTTTTTCGTTTGGTACGTTTAGATAGTCTTTATCAACCCACCATTCGCGGAGCTCCTTCTCGCCAAACTCGTGAGCGTTTGGCTTTAGGCTATGCCGCTGCAGGGTGACTTCTAGGGGGACGTCAAAATAATAGACATAAGGCTCACCTTTAAAATCAACAATGAGCTGTCTGAGCATTTCACCGTACCGCGCATTTACAAGAATGCCTTCAATAATTACGTCAAAACCAATTTTATGCCCGTACATTGCAAGATCGTAAATTAATTGAGCGCTGGGGTTGTTGTCCCTGTCTTTTACCCTAAGCATCTCGCGCCGAACTACATCCTGTGGAATGAGCATGGTTTGGTAACCCATTTTTTGTTGCAATTTTTTTGCGGCCGTCGACTTTCCGCTTCCAGAATTCCCCCGAATAATAATCAAGCGCTGCATAGTCTCATCATAGCAAAGTTATAGCATTTGAGTCCGGACTCTCGGTGCGGAAGCTTTTTGTTATGATAGGTCTATGAGAACACTTATCTTTCGTTTAAAGCCAGGTACCGACCTAAAAAGCTCCATCGAGGCAATGGTCCGACAGCACGCCGTTAAAGCGGGCTTTATTATCACCTGCGTTGGCGGGCTCGAACAGGCTACCGTACGGATGGCCGGAGCAAAGCCGGATGCCCAGGATATACGGACATTCAAAAATGATTTTGAGATCGTTTCGCTCGTAGGTACCGTTTCCGTTAACGGGACGCATTTGCATTTGTCATTCTCGGACACGGAAGGTATCGTACACGGCGGACACCTGAAAGAAGGAACTATTGTGCATCCGACGGCGGAGGTAGTTCTGGGAATTGATGAGGAGGTAGAGATGAAGCGCGAAATGGACGAAGAAACAGGTTTTACCGAGCTGATGGTGGTGTAATTGTATGTCAGAAAAAACGAACCGGCCAGACGAAGGGCCATTCTACCACGGAACAAAGGCAGATCTTAAAGTAGGAGATTTATTAACGGCAGGGTTTAGATCGAACTATAGGCCAGAAGTAACGATGAACCATATCTACTTTACAGCCTTGCCTAACGGAGCAGGACTTGCCGCAGAACTTGCAAGCGGCACGGGACACGCACGGGTTTATATTGTTGAGCCAGTAGGTGATTTCGAGGACGACCCAAATGTTACGGATAAAAAGTTCCCCGGCAACCCAACGCGTTCCTATCGCAGCGAGGAGCCGCTAAAAATTGTCGGCGAAGTAACCGATTGGCAACGGCTCACTCCCGAACAGCTGCAGGAATGGCGAAACAAACTCTCGAACATTAAGGGCGAGATCATTAATTAATACAATGACCAACAACAAAACCTCGCCAACTATTCCCTACGTATTTAAAAATGGCCTGGCGCTCACCGTTGGAGTTGCATTCACTATTGATGTATATATTTTTACAAAGAACCTCACAATGGATGGCCCCACGCAATAAGGTCGGGGGTAAGCTTTGCTACAATAGAACGATGAAGAACTATCAGTACATACTGTTTGACTGGGATGGAAATCTCGCAAAAACGCTGGACATTTGGCTCATCGCCACAAGAGCGCCTCTAGAAAACCGGGGCATCCATATTTCAGATAAGACAATCGCTATCCAATGTTTTGGAAGGCCTATCGAAGGCTATGCCGAACTGGGTATAAAAGATATCGACGCGGCAATTACAGAGATGGACCAGCTCGCTAAAAAATTAATGCCAGAAGTGGAGCTTTATCCAGATGCGCTGTTTGTATTAGAGGCGCTAAAAAAAGGGGGTAAGCAGACGGCGCTTATTACCACATCACTACGCAATAACGTTCTGCATCTTCTGGACAAATATAATCTCCACGGCTTTTTTGATGTCGTCATTACGAATGAAGATACCAAACTACACAAACCACACGCGGAGCCCCTTACTAAAGCGCTAGAGCAACTGGGCGGAGACAAAGAGAGTGCAGTCATGATTGGCGATTCAGATAAAGACATCGGTGCAGCAAACAATGCTGCCGTTGACTCTATTCTTTTTTACCCAGACGCACATGAAAAGTTTTATGATTTAAGCGAGCTACAGGCATTACAGCCTACATATACGGTAAATGATTTTAGGCAAATCCTTGCTATAGTCTAGGCTACAGATCCTGCAAAAACTGTGCTGCTTTTTTTCGGACCGTATTTGATTTATGCTGAAATTGCAATTCAAACAGCGCCGTCAGCTCTTCCTTCGCTACCGCCCCTTCACGACAAAACTGCACCAGCGTTTTCATTGTGTTAATCGCGACGATCCAATCCGCTTCGCTAGAGGATAGCACTCCTTTTAGCCAAGCTAGTGCGCGTTCTCTCTGGCCATCAGACAGATGCACCTCTGCGAGTATTTGCGCGAGGTGCCACTGGATAGAAGGCTGCGAAGTGGAAGCCCAATCCTGCAGGATTTTATCCATATAAGACTCCACCCAATCCGGGTGAGCTCTGCAGATTTTTTCGAGGGAATCGGCAGCGCGCATGCGCACCCACGGATCATCGGCAAATATACACTGGTACAATTCGCTCAGTTTTGATTTGTCTGCGAGCACTGCCGCCATTACTTCCTCTGCCCTGCCGAGTGAATTCGTTTTTCCGCCGACGCTCAATATATCTATAAATTCCTGCATAAAACCTTACAGCCATTATTCAATATAATCTATGATACCAGCGTTTGCTCATAACCACTTGGGATTTGCTATGATAGCTCTATGACGACATCCAAAAAACAAAAAAACACACTAAATGCACGCGAGTTGGCCGGTTGGACAGGCGTACTCCTCATTTTGCTCGCCTATTGCCTAGTGACCTTGGGCGGTCTACAACCAAGTGATCTTCTTTACAGCCTCATGAATTTATTCGGGGCGCTAGGGATCATTGCTTCGTCGTACAGCAAACGCGATCTTCAACCTGTTTTTCTCAACCTTGTATGGCTGCTCGTTGCAGCGATAGGAATTTTCAAAAGTCTCGGCTAACACTCTTGGCTAACACGCACATTGTTGCTATTATTTTTATAATGAGCCGCAAAAAATTAATCGCTATTATTGCTCTTGTCGTTGTTATTGGCGCGACCGCTTCGTTTTATATGATTGGTGGCGTTGAAAAAGTAAAAGCGGCGTTTCAGCCAAAAAATCAGCAGGAAACTGTTTCACTTGAGGGCACAGTACTTTGTCTTCCCGCTAAGGAAGGTGCCGACGCCTCTGCTCTTTCCTGCGCAATGGGACTAAAAACAGCCGATGGTAAATACTACGGATTGGGTAACTCAAGCAACACCAAGCTATCTGAAGCTGCCGGCACCGATGCAAAGGTGAAAGTTTCGGGCGTTTTACAGCCCTCTGCTAACGACACCTACCAGATGGAAGGCATCGTAACTATCTCTCACTTTGACTTTTCAAAGTAGCCTCTATGCCCTCTTCAATTGACATCATCGACAGATATAACCGACCAACCGGAAGAAAAAGCAATCCAGAAGAAGCAACCAACCACGGCTACTGGCACCGCGGCGCGCACGCGTTTCTTTTGACACCGCAAGGCCGGGTATTGGTGCAAAAAAGAAGCGCCGACGCTATCCAGCGACCAGGACTGCTTGATATTGGCGTGGGCGGCTTTGTAGACAGCGACGAGCTACCCGAGGAAACGGCAATACGCGAAGTAAAAGAAGAGACTGGGCTAGACATCACAGCGAATGACCTTATCTTTATGGGCACAGTCCGCTACAACCACCGGTGGAAGTTCAACCAAAAGCAAAAAATCACAAGGGCAATTATTTATAACTACGCCGTTCAACTTCCGCACGAGCATAACTACGTCACGGCCGAGCCCGGCGAAGTTGAGTGGGTTGGCTTTATTCCGGCCCGGAGTGTGCAATGGCTTATCCGAAAAGGATCAAGCCGCCGACTAGGTCGGCTTTCACCTCTTTATGCCTATTACAGCAAGATGGTACGACAATCATACCGGATACTCGACCAGCGCTTTCATTAAATGTATTTTCAGCATAAGCGTGATGCCGTATACTAAATTATAATGGCACGACTACCCGTACCCGGCGATGATACAGGCACATGGGGAACAATTCTCAATGATTATTTGAGTGTTGAACTCAACACAGACGGAACACTCCGCCGGGGTGGTGATATCGACACGGCAATTTCAACCGCTAACGCCGCTCAAACTTCTGCTGCGGGCAAAGTCGACAAATCCACCGCCACCGCAAAGGGAGACTTACTTGTTGCAAGCGCCTCTGCAGTCGTTGGCAGGCTTGGCGCCGGCTCAAACGGCCAACACCTCGTCGCCGATTCTACCCAAGCCCTTGGGCTTGCCTGGCGCGAGACTGGATGGCTGCTCGCCTCTGATTTTGGTGCCCTTTTTAATGGTAGCGCAGACGACGCACCAGCGCTCCAGCTAGCTATCAACGCTGCTATTTCGTCTGGTAAGCCGCTCGCACTTAACCCCGGCACGGCTCTTATAGGATCCGCTCTCTCAATCAACGCACCCATCACCATTGTCGGGGCGGGTCGGCGTTCAACAATTCTAAAAGCCAAAAACGGTCTTAACGATTACGTTATTTCCTTCACCGGAGGCAGCGCGGGCGTTGGCATTATAGGTGCGCTCCTAAGCGACTTCGGCATCGACGGCAATAGCGCCAACCAAACGGCAGGTGGTGGAATCCTGGCAAACGGGGCCGTACAATGCAGTTTTGAACGGCTTCATATTACCAGCAGCTACGACTGGGCACTTAAGCTAGGACCCATAACAGGCGGTGCATTCGGGCATCATAACCGTGTAGTCAGCTGCCTGTTTGACCAAGGCGGCGGCAGTGCGGGGTTTGGCGGCGGCGCATGGCTCACCTCTAGCGATGAAAACTGGTTCCTCGCAACCGATTTTGAATATCTTGGCGGTGCCACCGCCCCCGTAGGATCATCCCCTGTGATGCTGTACGACCAAGCCGGCCTGCAGCATATTATTAGCTGCAATTTTGTTCAGGGAAGCAACAACTGTATCGGCATCCGCGTTCAAAACGCATTCGACACGAAGATTGTCTCATCTACCTTTGACGGTCTCGCTGGCGACTGTATATTTTTGGTCGCCAACAAATGTATTGTCTCGGGTAATCTTATTACCGGCCCAGGTGATGCCGGCAGTCAGCCCGCATCCGGCATCCACCTTGAGTTCAATACGCACTTTAACGTTATATCGGGCAATTCGCTCGAAACGTCTAATACGGTTCCAGGAAGAGTCCGCAGCCTTATCCGCGAAGAAGGAACAGGAGGTTCCGGTGACAACCTTATTGAGGGTAACAGCACGACATGGGGAACCTACGGCCCAACCGTCGCGCTTATAGAAACCGGCGGCACTAATACTATCGTGCGGAACAACATCGGATGGAAAACCGAAAATGGCGGCACCGCGACAGTAGTAAACGGTACAACAGCAATCACCGTTTCCCACGGGCTTGATACGACCCCATCACTAGGCAATATCGCCGTTACACCCACCAACAACTTAGGGAACGCGGCAAAATTCTGGATCAGCAACCCAACTAATACGCAGTTTACCATTAATGTTGATACCGACCCTGGCGCCGGAACGGCAACGTTCTCCTGGATTATCAGGCTTTAGGCGGTTGTCCGCCATCTATCATAATTTTATCTGCCTCTTGGGCTGTATTTAAGATCTGCTGAACTTGTTCGAGGGTAATAGTTACCGTACTGCTAGGGTTTACCGAGCCGGCAAGCATCTGTTTTGCCACGGTATTTTCTACCGCGCGCTGCACAATACGCCGCATTGGCCGGGCACCTAGGCGTGGGTCATACCCTTTTTCCACCAGAAATAACTTGGCATCTTGCGTCACATCAACGCTCACTTTTTGCAGCGCCAGCGTTTTATTGATCCCAGCCAAGATAAGGTCAACTACCTGCAAGAGCTCCTCTTTCCCAAGAGGACGGAACGTCACAATCTCGTCAAAGCGGTTCAAAAACTCCGGCCGGAACTGGTTGCTATTTATCAGTTCGTCAATAAATTGCTGCTCGAACTGCTCGACTTTATAGCCGCGTTCGATATATTCGCGGATCCGGTCGGCGCCGGCATTGCTGGTTGCAATAACAATCGCATCCCTAAAGCTGACCTCGCGGTTTTTAATGTCACGTAGGATTCCTTCGTCGAGTAATTGCAGCA
>Ga0224736_1142_pt1 | contig 12819 bp, 7 predicted proteins | sample IA12soil_MG_GH6A_FD_161628 | JGI IMG/M metagenome (GOLD analysis project Ga0224736, IMG submission 161628) | Enriched cells from agricultural soil in Iowa, United States - IA12soil_MG_GH6A(-) | ecosystem: Environmental > Terrestrial > Soil > Agricultural land | place: USA: Iowa | collected 2017-05-08
GGCGCAACTTCCCATCCTCGTCAAACCATAAAGTTCCGAATGGATTTTTCTTCGCTATCTCGAAAGCTGTGATTGGAGTTTCTCTCGTTTCCCCACTCATCAAACCGTTGTTCTCGGTTGGGATTTTCACCGACAAATCCGCACCTGCATCAAGCAAAATGCGGAAAATTGGCTCTCGCCCTCTCTCCGCTGCAAGATGAAGTGCGGTCTTTCCTTCGTTGGTGGTGGCATTTATGTTTGCCCCCAGTTGAATCAAGAGCTCAACGAGAGATGGACGCGGAATAGGTGCCATTGCTGCAAGATGGAGAGGGGTCTCGGCTAGTTTGGAAGCCGAGTGGTCGTTAACTGAAGCACCATGGTTGAGGAGAAGCTGGATATATTCAGCAGTTCTGTCAGACGCAAGATCAGGAGCTCCAGTTCCCATATAAACAGTTTGGTGGAGAGGCGTCCAACCTTGGCTGGATGTTGCTGTTACATTCATTCCCTCCTTCAGTGTAGTTCCGAGAATATCAAGACAGTCTTGGTTAGCTGGAGGAGTGATGTGGAGAAGTGTTTCGCCCTTGGCACTCTCGACATCAATTTTGGCATCCTTGCTAAGAAGGAAATTGAACATTGTCTTGTTTAAACCTACAGCAGCGCATTGGAGTGGGGTGTATCCCTGAGATGTCCGAGCCTCAATGTTTGCACCCGCTTCCAGTAGCTTGGAAGCTATTGATATACTCTTGGAGTACCGAGCTTGTTCATGAAGTAATGTTTCCCCTTGTTTGTTCCAAACATTGATATCGGCCCCTCCAATGATAAGGAGGTCAAAGGCAGTCCAGTGTCCTTTCCAAGCAGCATATTGCAGGGCTGTGGGTCCAGCAAGGGAGCGGGCTTCAACATGGGCGCACCGTTGCAAAAGCAAAGAAATTGCTTCGCAATTATCGGTGTTGGCAGCCAGTTGAAGAGGGGTCAGTCCTTCATTATTACCAATGTCAATGTTGGCACCCTTCTCAAGCAGGAACAAAATGATCCGTGGTCTCCTCCATTCCACGGCAAGGTGGAGCGCAGTGTTCCCAGTCTGCGTGTTCTGAAAGTTCAGATCTACCTTGTGTTTCACGAGTAAGGGAATTGTGGACTCATCCGTTGCTGTCCCCACTGCCACATGGAGACAAGTCGCACCGTTTCGATCCGCAATCTTTGAGTCGGCACGATGAGCGAACAACAATTTAATGCATTTCCGATGCCCTCTTTCTGTCGCGAGGTGTAAAGCCGTTTTGCCATCGGCTGAGACTGCATTTTCTTTCGCGCCGCTATCAAGCAAAAATGCGACCATTTCATCGTTCCCTTGAAGAGCAGCACAATGTAGGGGACTCAGCCCTAACGAGTTGTCCTGCCCATTGATGTTTGCTCCTTGTTCAATGAGTCGTTTTGATTTTCCGGGAATGCCAAAAAAGGCAAGGAGATGGAGCCCGCTCCAGTCCGTGGGATATTTTCCTATGCCCATCTCTGAGGGTATGCCTTTGGCCTTTTCTGCCGAATAGTTGAGGGGAGGCCTCCTCCAAAGGAGTTTATTGAGGAACGTTTTGATCAAAACTTGAATTGTCATCTCCTCATCGTCCACTTGTCGCGAGTGATGCCCCCAGTAGGTAGCAGCATAATCCAGGAACCCTTTCTTCGGGGGACGAGAAAGGCCACTATTATTCCTATAGCACTCATCGATTATATCATCGTGACTGATAGCTGTGAGGCATACCTCTGCTATGTTCTTTTGGGCGGTGGGGAAAAAGACTCTAGCAGCCGAGCCATCGAGGTACTCTTTCGCTGTCCTGTGGACAAAGCGGACTGTACCCGATATAGCCTCCACTGCCAAAAGCCCAGCGGATTTTACCAAAAGAGCATGTTCAAAACTCATTGGGCGAGAACTCTCGACGGCCTCACTTTCACCGACAGCACTTCGAAGCTCCGCGACTGTCAAAGGCCTGACTGCATAGAGAACCCAATAGATGTAGCGGGTCGCAGTCGGGTTTATGCTCACGACCTGCTTCATCGCCTCTCCATAGGCCTCACCTAAGTTCTCTGGTAGATAGTCCAGAGCTTTTTCAAGAAGAGCGCGGTCTTTGTATTGCGATAACAAGTCGAGATGCAGCTTGGCAAGAAGGAATCTGGGTAGCAATAATCATAAGTTTCTGAAACATTGAATGTAAACACTGGCTGTCAGCACTTACATTCCATGGGAGTGGTCAACCACGGCGTGTATAATCTCATCCTCTAGCTTCAGGTCCGGGTTCTTCACTCCGATATGCTTTCTGAAGCCGCTGTCACGTCGTGTGCGAGACAAGGTGTAAAGTCCAATATCTTCGGGGGGAGCTAAAACGCTCATATATACAGGATTGTCCACGGGTTTGATACCGCTCGTGTCCCGCAAGGTGACAAGAAGCTGAGCCTGTTGAGGGAGCTTTTGCAACCGGCCTAAAATGCGCTCTTTGTCAGAGAACATGTCGAGTCCATCGATAACAAATAGGACCTTCGAAAACCGATTTACTTCGGCACGGATCGCATTTTGGTATGCCTTCGGGGATGCACAGTCTTCTCTTAGAGACTCCGAGTAGTACAGAGAAGAAGTTGCGTAAGACAAACTGCGCTTGCGATATACAAGCTGTGCGAGTATGTTCTTCAAAATATCAATGGATGTATGCTCCTTTCCAGATCCTTCCTGACAGAAGACAAAAACGGTAGCCACATCTGGGGAGGTGAATGTTCGCTGAAGATGGTCAATGATGGCAGATCTGAATAGGTGTTAGTTTCAAGAAAATGTTGTTGGCATAATTTCTACTTACGATAGGAAAGTTTTGCCAGCACCAGCTAATGACCATACGTTAATACTTGAATTATAAGGTTATCCAACCTTCGAGCCAATAACTTACGAGGTCCTATGCAATATAGTGTTCTGCAACCACCAAGCAGCCATTGCTTGAAATGTTGGTTCTCAAAAACCCATAAGCAACTTCCTTGTTGTCGCCTGTTACATAGGTCTGCGAGTGTAATGAAGTGTTCGGAAGATAGTCGACTTGTTAACGACAACGCATTTTCCTCGAATTGTGGATCGAGCTCGACTCTGGCTGTAATAAGAAGTTGATTAGATCCAGGATTCCAACCTTTGCCCTATAGGGTATAGACAACGCGACTTACCTGTTTCAACGTCCCGGTGCTTCTTAAGATCATTTCTTATTTCATTGTCTAATAACATTCGTTCTCTTCGTAATAGGTCAGCAAATTAAATCAGGTGTCATCGGATCCGGAAACCTTACTCTGAATCTGGTTGCATCGACAAAAGGAACATAATCTTGTACTGTTCCAATCTCGGAATATATGTCTTCTCCAACAAGTGTTTCCTGAAGTAGAAAACGCTCACGCCTCCCGGTTGGAAATAGAGCTCAACGGACTTCATACTCAATCCGAACCATCCAAGGAGCTCGGCGAGAGCCCGGAGGCGACCGACCGCAACAAAACCTTTCTCCTCCGTCCAACTTATTTCGTCCTTGATACGATATAACAGATCTAGTATGTCCGTGAGCAAGGACAGCGCTCTTAGTGAAGAATCATGTAGATCACGCCCAGTGTTTAGAAACCGCATTGCCACCCGCGTGGATTGGGCAACCTGGGCGAGGATTTCGCGAACCGCCGATACATTATTCGCCATTATGCGGGGTTCACTAGAGGCATCGATGCGACAGTGAATGGAGGTCACGATGTTGGTCACACAAGCTGAGAAAGGGGGGTACAACAGCGATAAGAAGAGAAAACGAGATGGGAGGATAATGAGTAAACATTAAACTAAAAATTGCCAGTCACACAAGGCTAACTGGCTAAGCCGAACCCCTGTTCATCCGACAGGGGCATTTTGCGTACAGAGTGGAAGTCGCTGATCTGCCCCTCCCAACCTGTTACCAACGGGCTTCCACGGGCGGCTACGGAGTATCCGGTTGTCATATATTTGGTGTACACAATAATACCCCGGACTCTATCCAGTATTATTAGACGGCCAATTAGAATCCTTGTTTTAGTACAGTGAAACAAATTTGAGAGTTATAAGCAACCTACTCGCATACGTAGAATACTGGATGTTAATATGTGTGGCGCTAATAGTAAAGGGTACATGTGCGAATACATCGATGTACATGGAAGTCAACCCAACGAGAGCACGGAATGAGTTATCTTTGTCCGAAGCGGGAAAACTAAGGTGGACTTATGCAGTGTGATAACAGGAGCAGTGTGATAACAAGATGCAGTTAGGCGAGGGACATGGATAACCCTGTGCGTCCGCCAGTCCTCGTGAGTGTGTAAGCGCCTTCGGTTGAACGGTGCATTCGAGGACAACCAATCATAAGCTTGATCACTTGAGTTTCCTAAGAAGAATGAGGGACTGCTGTGCGTGACAGAAGTTGAAACATAAGCCATTGAAGCAGCGGCCATTCACATCAATTCATATGTCGAAAAATCTGTACTTATTCCCACATTATTCCAGATGAGTATATTTCCTCCAAATGTGGCGTGGGGTCCAAGAGCCCAAACCTGAATTGGTTGGAGGGGAACGAGATATCACATTGGCGCTAGCACACGAATTTCCCAGCCTCGTGTGATTACGCCCGAGCGTGACACACCTACAGGCTACTATTCCGTATTCGATAATATTACCTACATTGACCGCTTGTATAAAGTAATTATAGATATTTTTGATATGTACCAAGAATGCGATTTATGGAAGCCAGCTCCATTTCTTTTCTTTTCTTTTCTTTTTTTTTTTATTTTGGTCCTTTTTCTTTTTCAGTTGGACATGTTGGGTAAATGTCAACCCCATAAGTACCACATCCAACAAGTTCGGCGTGAGCCAATATCTTGTGTAAAACCCACACCCATCTATGTGTGGCAAAGAACAACATATGAGGGGGAAAAAAACGGGCAGGCTAAAAATTACAACGCCGTATCACCAAAAACAATCTGCTCCTTCAGTCGTTAAAAAAGGAAATCGTAACATCGTGGCTTGTGCGACCATAAATCGGTCAAGTGCAAAGGGTATAAAACAAACATAATAAGGAAATGCAAAGAGTGTTAATGGATCATCTTGAATCAGAAAACAGATCCCCGGCCCCTAGAAGGATGTGCCATCTTGGCGGCCTTTCCAAGCCTTAGCCAACATTAGCTCGCGCATCCAGTCAATCCGCTCATTGCGAGTTCTGACGGTAAAATGATGAGACTTGCTGCCATTGCTGAACATTGTTTTGCGATCAAAGTTTGAGCTGGTGGGTGAGGGAATCAACGAGAAGGCAAAGGCAGTGTCTCCGCGAGTGTCGTCTTTGCGCTTCAAGACAGTCTTCTTAAATGCAGCTGTCAGCTTGGAGCTGGAAGCAAGGGATGAACAGGCCACGGCATAATCGTCAACATCGATGTATTCAAGTGCCTTAGCAACTTGCTGCGAGTCCTCTTCGTTCGTATACATGGCGAGCTGGGTGCCGCGGAGGGCAAAGTGGTGTTCTTGCCACTCATGGCGTAGGAAGCGAGCATTCTTTCTCTTCCTCATCCAGCCAGCGTGGGTTATCTCGGTATTAGGCTCACCGGTAGGACTGAAAGGATTGGGGCGGCAATGGGCAGCGCGTGGGGTGCGATCCAGATCCTCGGGGGTGTCAATAGGCTCCATCATCTGGCCTTCATCCAAACGAGTCAAAATGGGGGTAGCGTTAGAAACAAAAGACGGTTTCCTCCTGTGGTTGTCAAATTTGGTGGATCTTGGACGGTAGATGGGGTCGGTCGTTGGGTATCCGTAGGGACCAAATCGCATGTCAGGTGGGACTGATTGCGAGAAGGCTCTCTCAACAGGACCAAGCTGAATAGCCGTTAAAGGAATATCCATCTCAGAGACTGGCGTGGACTGCTCATAATGAGGATCGTCCCGATAGTAGTCGGATGGAGAGTAGACTGAGTCTCGTGAGACAGCAGACGCTGGTGTGTGGTTTTGGAATGGCTTCCTGTGGATAACTGAGGGGGTAATAGTTCGTTGTCCAGAAAGACTAGGTGTTGAAAAAGCCGAATCCATTACCGAGCCAAAGCTGCTTGGAATACGCAGCCTGGGAAGGCTTCGGAGATTCTCAGCTAAAGTTCCAGGAGAGCCGGACTCGGGGGAAGGGAATGTTTCTCTCGGAGGAGTTGAAGGGTCATTGACTGGTCTTAGCCGGCTCAGACGCTGGAAGTTCAAGAAATTGCGGACATTCTCCTGGGCGTCTCGAGGTTCGACGACGTGGAGCTTATCCTGGGAAAGAGGGAGGTTGCTAGGTTGGACGGGACCAAGAGCATCAGAAGAGGCGACAATTGATGGGGTCACATCTGTGGGAGGCTTTGCGAGATTGCGTGCCGTAGCAGGATTTCCTGGGTCGCCTGTAACAACCATTGAACTGCCCAAAGATTCAACTGGAAGGTCCCTGACCATGCGAGATAATTTCGCGTGCTGTTTTAGCCATTTGCGGCAATCCTCTCCCTTGGAACATCTGTGAAGTCTGGGTAAGACTTGCTCGATGCCGACGATTGAAACAGAGTCCTCGGGCCCAAGGACCCGCACTCCTCGGCGGCGGCGATGCTGCTGTTGGTGGTTAAATAGGTACTCTCTGTCTCTTCGCGCGGATTCTTCGTCGTATGCCACTGGAGTGGAGGTGCAAGTGACACCGACATCAGCCATTGCAGACTGTGGAGTTGCCTCCCTCGAAATAGGCTCCAATGGAGGAATGGGCGGGATCTCTTTGTATGAGATAGACATGCTTTCTCGCAGCTCGCGGATTGAGTTCATTAATGTATGTCGCTTCCCGAAGGACGCGATCTCGAGTTCTTTCAGATCTTCTGGTTGCAGCTCCAAGAGAATAGATCCCGAGATATCATTGATAAAAAACTTTTCCACAACATCTTCCGCCACCTTGCGCTTTTGCATCCACGCAACAACATCTTCTGGCGTCCAGCTCGAGACGTCACCCTCGTCGGGTAGCGACGAGGCACTATGGAATGTCACATCCGGGGTGGTGGACTGTTGAGACTTGGCATTTGTATATCGGGAAGGGACAGGGGTATCTCTCCTGTCAGGGCCAAGCTTAGATGCAGACGAGTACAAGGGTGTGGTAGCACTACCAGGTGGGTCATCGTAAATCAAATCAATCTCAACGCTTGACTTGACTTCCGTGCCATCGGGGAGGCCGAACAAGTGTGGCCCTGTTGGGCCAGCAACAGGATTTTCATCGATATGGAAGTGAAAGGCAGTTAGGCCAGTAGAGCAAGGGGTCTTTATATCGTCTGGCGTTGAGGCCGTAGTAACGCTGGCACTTCCAAACTTCAAAGTATGGTTAGTCGGTGGTATCATAACGCAATTAGGGCAAAAAGGACATACCGAACGAATACTTCTGCGTGATGAATCGCCCCCTGACTCTGATTGTGAATCTGAATCAAAATCTGTGTCCAATATTTCTGGATAATCCAATGATGGGTTGCACCTGATCTCTTGCGGCGCCGAGAATGGTCCACCCTCCTTCCCTTGGGAGTACTCGGGCGTAGGAAGATAGCCAATTTGGGTACTCTAACGAACGAGTCAGTACACCATTTAAATGGCGGGAGAAAATAAGCAACCATTTTAAAAGGTGATATAAGCTCCAAGCGAGTATTGAAGTAGAACCCCCTGCTTGGAGTGAGGCTGGAAAGCTGTATGAAAGGTTTGGTAACGTATAGGTAAATATGTTATGCCAGGGTAGGATGATAACGTCGCGGTTAAAGAAAGTATCAAGCAATATTATTATCGTCGCACAGCGATGATATGTAAACATATGTTCATTAATATGGATCGGAGATGTGTTGGGAAATAGGGCGGCTGGAGGTTATATGTAGATAATTATAGCCATGGCAATTCCAAAGAGCAAGAGTTACCAAAAAAGCCAGAGTCAAAAATAGCTTTGGGACAGAATTTTCAGCCAGTCAAAATGATGTGACAGTTGGGTATGCAGTTGCATGAGACGGCCAACAACAGGAAAGGCAAGGGAACAGCGGATCTAGGTAGCTTCCCCAGTCGTATTGACTGCCAATGATTGGCTACTCACTGCAGTTCTCTCTCACCTTTACCCTTGATGAGGTACTGTGATTGGTTGAAAAGCAAAACTAATTGCACCATCCCAAAATTAACTATTGAGGGGTAAGCGGGGTTGGAACATCCAGCGAGAGGCTAGAAAGAACGACGCTACTGCAGTGATGGCCGCTCGGCACCCATTCGACTGGTCCTAAAGGCATGGTCCCATGTCTAGGGTGGAAATTTGAAATAAATTGCGACCAATAGTTTCTAATTGCTTATCACATTAGCGCTAAGGTAGTCATCCGATGGTTTAATCACACACGGGAAATGTGCCCATAATCCTTCTCATACAGGACATTAAGATCGATAATTATAGCAGCGAATAACGATTGTCCGTTAATTTTGTAACGCTAATGGTAACCCCAAATAAGAAAGTTCAATGCCAATCAGGCAATAGATACTCTCATAAGTTCCTTAAAATGAATGTATATCCCAAAATGGAAGTAATTAGTGTCGAGCTTTTTTTAGAATCCATGTGCACGAGGTCATTCCTGGTCAGTTCGGAGCTCATCTTCTTACACCGTTCGTTAAAATAACGCCTCTTATGGACCCCACAGGGAATATCACTGACTCGAGCATGTTTGGAAGGTGACTGATCACCACATATGCAGTCTACGAGCTCTTTCACATTGTCAATGCGACACTCCCCGGCAGGGTTTTTTTTTTCTCCTCAATTCCTCCGTCATTTTAATTTAGCGACTCCACAGTGTTTCTCAATCTTTTTTTAAAAAAGGAAAAGTGCAAGGAAACACGTGCTGCTTTTTAGACACTGCACTTCGGTTTTCTACTATTATATTCCCTTGGGCTTTGGATATTAGATCCTTTTGCTTTTTCAAAGACGAGGGTTACATTCAGAGGGTTTGTGTGACGATGTCCAAATTGTTACTGAGGGCAGCACAACATAATTGAAGATTTATACCCGGAGATCAAGTCCAATCCTCCCATCTCAAAAAGACTAGTTCCTACTGTCAAGTTTATAATTTCTTGACCGTGTCCTTCTCTAAAACGCAAGAACTGTTTGACTGTACGATGTAGAATGCATCATATTGATCTAGCCCACGGGCATATACCACGGAGTAGTGCAGCACAGGTACATATGTATGTAGTTCAGGCACAAAAATTTAGGCCCTGGTATACATCCAATTTGAGTTATCTTGTGTGATGGACAATTTCTACTCGAGGCGAGATCTCACAACATGGGTTGTCTAGGTACAATATGAAGATGTTCATTTCATTCCAGTCTCGTTCCTTGATACCTCATGGCACGGACTTCCAAGCAACTAGGGCGACTCGGTACCTGGCATACACATTGGCATTTGAGCCAGTCAGGACATCTCAAGGTATTATTTTTAACTAGTGACCCCCTAGCCCACAACCAACTAAGTCCTACCAAATAATAGAATCAAGTAGCAACTTGTTGGTGGCTGGGTTATTCGTGTATGAGTCCTATTCGCTGATAGATTGAAAAGCGCTAAATGATTCGTTGTCCGACTATAAAATCAGGCGATGAACAGAATCTCAGCTGAATGTGTTGCTCTCGGGTTGACGGGTAACAAACAATAGCCTCCAACTATACTAGAATTAACCAAGGTCCCCAAAATATGCAGGTGCCTTTCTTCCGAATGAGGCGCTTAATGCCAATAAGATATCTGAAAATAGAAATATTTAGTATTCCTTAGATCCGAATGAGAGATATTTGTTAAAATCTATTATTAGCAAGCACCCTAGAAAGGTTAAATTATTCAAAATGATGATTATTAGCACCTGCATATGTAACTAGTCTGTTGGATTGGCGGTTAATTGTTGCTAATTAAGGGATATACTATCTATCATGGTTTCCCCGCCTTTGCACGGACGGGGGACGATTGGCTGTGGATTTTCCATTCTCTGCAAAGGATGAGCTTGGTCCACCGCCCGAGACGCTAAGGCCCTGAAGGCCATGAGCCAATCATAATGAATTGTTGGAAGCTTGGCATGCACCAGCTGCCGCCGAGTCACCCTTGAACTCCACTTTCATGCACTTGCCATCACCAAATTGTGACCAACTAACTCGTCCGAAACCAAAGCTCCCGCAGGAAAACAAGCGGTCTATAGTTGTAAAATCCGATATTGCGACTCATGCGACAAGAGAATGAAGGAAATTGAATATAAAGATTATTAGTATGCGTTCAAAAGGATAGTGACTATCTTTCCACATATTGCGGGAAAGAGTAGCACGAGCCGAAATGAAAAGACGTTATCATACGCACGGACGATGTGATTGAAAATAAATTAACCTATCAGCACCCGAGACGCACCATCTTGCTCGAGATATCACACACCTGGAGCCGATCAATGCACATGCATATTCTGACCAACAACTAACTTATCCCTGCAAAAAATGTACCCAAATTTAGGCCAGCTTTGGTGCCATTTGTTCCAGCCGCAAATTCCAACCCGATGTTCGCATAATCTCCCGAGGTGGATCGTCCAATGGCCGCTGACCAGGTCAAAAAATAGAAGCATCTAAAGCTGCAGGTCAGATCGAAAATTGTCTTTAAAGTCGTCCTCCTCCAGAGCTATTGGGATAACTTCTGTCTCAGACCATTCTAGCAACATCATCCTCATTACATTGTGGATTCTCTTTTGGTTTTGAATATTCTTTCTCTTCCTTTTGATTTGCCCTTTAGTTACTCGAAGACAACTAGCTTCGTTGGTGGCCCTACGACATTGTCCTTACGATTCGGCCTCTGTTGAACAGATCGATTACTCGCCCAGCCCCGCACTTTGACACACGAGAATCAAAACCCACCATGGCGAACCCAATGACAACTGCAACGCCGGCTGCTATGGCGAATGAAGCACCTATGCCCCCAGCCGCAGCGCATAGTGACTCTGGAAGACTACACAAACGTTCGCGCTCTGGTCAGTTATCATCTTACTATAATCAATTGATATTTTCAAATGTTGTCACAGTTGTCTTATCGCTGTTGCTAATGCTATCTGGTTCTATAGGTTGTTTCACGTGTCGCCTGCGACGAAAGAAATGCGACGAAGGCCATCCATCTTGCTCAGCATGCACCAATCTATGCCTAAAATGCGAGTACAAGCGGCCCGTATGGTGGACAAGCACAGAGCAACGGAAGGCCCAAAAGGAAAGAATCAAGATCAGGATCAAGCATACAAAAATGATGGAGAGACGTGGATCGCTTCAAGGTATGCAAAGGGTCTGGAGAAAATCGGGTGGTCTTCTAACATTTTTGGCTACTAGGTTATATGGATCGAATTCGTGCGGGACTTATTAATCCAGATTCCCCCCTTATAGAAGGATATGATTTCAACCGCCCAAATAATGAGCCCGGAGGATCTTTTACGCCCCTTATACACACGCCAGCCTTCCCTCCAGGGGCATGCCCGCCACAATATGCTCCGTATGAAGTCGATGTCAGAACAGAGCGACAGACCTTTGTCAACGATGTCCCATTACGACACGACTCGTCTGTGTCGACATTCAGTGCAATGGGACCGCCCCAACTCCACAACACTCTTCCTACTTTCCATGGAGATGATTGGCTGCAGGAAGACTGCTTCAGGCAAAGGGAGCCTAGCTCTCTCAATTCAACAATATTTCCACAAGGCTACGGGCCTTCTTTGTCATACTTCCAGACAACAACAATCCCCGTGGAGGATCAGGACCGCCCACTACTGGAACATTTTGTTGAACACGTTTTGCGCATGATCTTCCCTATCCTTGAAGCGAATCAACAAAGTGTCGCACGAACAAGGGTTATTTTGAGTGCACTTGAGACAAACAAGTCGTACTTGCACTGCTGTCTCAGCGTATCTGCTATTCATCTCAAGACTACTGTTGGGCTCGAGGGCGAACAGATCGACCATGACATTATGAGACATCGTTACGAAGCAATTTCACAATTATGTCAGTCACTCAATCGCGATACTGATCATGAGAAAATCCTTGATGCGACTTTGGCAATGATCTTCTTTCAATCCTCCGTTGGTGCACCGGATGACTGCCTTCCCGATATTCCATGGTGCGATCATTTCCAAGCCGTCTCAAGCCTAGTGAATAAGCTTGAGCTATCGGCAGCGGCCATACCACAGCCAAGGCCTCATGCAGTGTCACCATTTAGCATGTCTCTTACCTCTTGGATCGATATATTGGGAGCAACGATGCTAGGCAAGTCCCCTCAGTTTGCTCACATGTATCGGTCTAAGCATCTGAGTGGAACGTCATCTGGACTGCGCGAGCTAATGGGATGTGATGATCGCGTCATGTATCTTATTTCAGAAATTGCTTGCTTAGATTCCTTGCAATCCGAAGGTCGGATCGACGAACTCACCGTCTGTCACCATGTTTCTGCTCTCGGCACACAGCTTGAACACACCAAGTCTCACCACGACGTGCTTGCACAGCCTTACTCTGTTACCGGTACTATTCAATCTGAGCAGCTCACTACGAACATAAGCATAATCTTCCGCCTCGCGGCTCGCATCTATCTGTGCAGCCTTGTTCCAGGCTTCGATCGGAACGAACAAAGCATTGTTAATCTTGTATCTGAGATTTCCAACGCTCTTCAATTCATTCCCGCAGGACCCTTTGGTTTTGATCGTTCTCTTGTGTGGCCACTTCTTATGGCCGCTTCCTTCTCGACGCCAGTGAGCGCATTCCGCCACGTTTTAGCCGA
>Ga0224736_1144_pt1 | contig 12401 bp, 10 predicted proteins | sample IA12soil_MG_GH6A_FD_161628 | JGI IMG/M metagenome (GOLD analysis project Ga0224736, IMG submission 161628) | Enriched cells from agricultural soil in Iowa, United States - IA12soil_MG_GH6A(-) | ecosystem: Environmental > Terrestrial > Soil > Agricultural land | place: USA: Iowa | collected 2017-05-08
GATAAAGTAAAATCGATAAGTCTGTAACGTCCAGCAAAAGGGACGGATGCTAAACAACGGTCATATGTTAATTCTTTCAAAAAATGTTTTTCATTTATAAGATTTATAATTCCAACTACACTATCCAACTTTCATCGTCCCTTCTATTTTTCAAAGCACTTCTTTCAATTGAAAGGAAATTCTTTGATTATCGCCAATTAATGTAATATCATCTTGTTCATTCTCAGAGCCAATGACCGCACCATCTTCAATAATGGTATAAGGAGCAATAATGGCCCGATGAATTTCCACATTATTTCCAATGATTACATCCGGCATAATAACCGAATTTTTAATAGTAGTTCCATGACCAACCTGGACATTATAGGATAAGATGGAATGGTCTACCTGACCATAGATACTGCACCCTTCATTCACCAATGATTCCTTTACAATCGCTCCCGGCGCAATAAATTGTGGCGGATGGTTGGCATTCCCTGCATAAATATTCCAACGAGAGTCATTTAATGAGAATGATGGTTTATCCCCTAATAGGTCCATATGCGCTTCCCAAAGACTGCGAACGGTCCCCACATCTTTCCAATACCCATGGAATTGATACGCATACATCTTAACCCCATCCGTAAGCATTTTCGGGATAATGTTTTTGCCAAAGTCATTGGATGAAGTCGTATCTTCCTCATCACGGATTAAGTATTGTTTTAACAACTTCCAATTAAATAAATAGACCCCCATAGAAGCAAGATTATTCTTTGGAAATTCCGGTTTTTCTTCAAACTCCAAAATCTTCTTCGATTCATTTGTATTCATAATTCCAAATCGGCTAGCTTCTTGCCACGGAACTTCAATTACCGCAATGGTTGCCTGAGATCCTTTTTCCATGTGATACTCGAGCAAACGATTGTAATCCATTTTATAAATGTGATCACCAGAAATAATAAGGACATATTCAGGATTATATTGATTTATATAATGAATATTTTGATATACGGCATTTGCTGTACCTTTATACCACTTTCCACCATCTTTTCCCCAATATGGCGGAAGAACGGTTACACCTCCATCATTTCTATCCAAATCCCATGCCCTTCCGTTGCCCACATAATCATTTAATAAATGCGGCTCATATTGTGTTAGAACTCCTACCGTATCGATACCAGAGTGGGTACAGTTGCTTAAAGTGAAATCGATAATCCGATATTTTCCGCCAAATGGAACAGCAGGCTTTGCAATGGCATTGGTTAATTCTCCTAATCTAGTTCCCTGTCCTCCCGCTAACAACATAGCTATCCATTTTTTTGATCCCATAATCCATAACATCCTTCCGTCGCTTTTTTGTTTCCTTCATAAATATGGCCATTCCAAGTGAAGGGACAGTTATTTCCATACTGCATGGTTGATTATGATAAGGTGCTTTCTCTGCTTGTATTAACTGTTTATTGCATTGTCCGGACCCTCCAAATGAGCGATCATCACTATTAAATACTTCTAAGTAGTTTCCATACGACGGAACCCCAATACGAAAACCTTCGTATTGGCTATCTGAAAAATTACAAACAACAATACAGTAATCTCCTTTACGTTTTCCTTTTCTAATAAAAACTATGATACTCTGTGTCTTATTATTCGGGTCCACCCATTCAAAACCTTCTGGTTCATGGTCCAGTCTCCACAAACATGACACATTTTTGTAAAAATAATTTAAACAGACTAGGTAATGATAAAATTGGGAATGAGATTCATAGTCAAAAAGCTTCCAATCTAACTCTGTTAAATCCTTCCATTCATCAAATTGCGCAAACTCGCTTCCCATAAATAAAAGTTTTTTGCCAGGATGAGTTATATAATATCCATATAGCAGACGAAGATTGGCGAATTTCTGCTCATAAGTACCAGGCATTTTATTTAATAGTGATCGCTTTCCATACACTACTTCATCGTGTGAAAATGAAAGAACGAAATTTTCGGAAAAGGTATACAAAAAGGAAAAGGTTAATAAATCATGATGATATTTACGCTCACGCATATCGAGTTGCATATACCGCAAAATATCATTTACCCACCCCATATTCCATTTATAGTTAAAGCCAAGACCACCGGCAAACGTTGGCTTACTGACGAGTGGATAGGCGGTGGCTTCCTCTGCCATCATCAATATCCCAGGATACTTTTGGAAAACAGTTTCATTTAACAATTTAATAAATTGAATTGCCTCCAAGTTTTCTTCTCCGCCATGTTTGTTTTTTATGGTTGTATTCATTTGATTATCGTGATTCAAATAAATCATGGAAGAAACAGCATCTATACGAAAACCATCGATATGAAAAACATCCAGCCAAAACATGGCATTAGAAAGGAGAAAACTCTGTACCTCCGGCTTCTCAAAATCAAAATTATAAGTACCCCAATTTGGTCTTTCTGCCTTCAACGGGTCAATAGACTCATATAACGGAGTACCATCAAATCGACCTAATCCATGTGCATCCTTGCAAAAATGTACTGGTACCCAATCAAGTATTACGCCAATATTACTTTGATGGCATTGGTCAATGAAATACATCAAGTCTTCTGGTGATCCATAACGGCTTGTTGCAGAATAATATCCCGTTACTTGGTATCCCCATGAACGATCAAAAGGATGTTCCATGACAGGCAGGATTTCAATATGTGTAAAACCACTTTGGATAACATGGTCAATTAAAGTAGCGGCTAGTTCCTTATAAGTGTAAAATTCTCCTTCCGGATTTTTTCTCCATGAACCAAGATGAACTTCATAAACGAGCATTGGTTCATGGTAGACATCTTTTTTCTTTCTTTTTTCCATCCAACTCTTATCTTTCCACTCATATTTTTTCAGATCATAAATAACAGAAGCGGTGTTAGGACGCTTTTCGGAGTAAAAGGCGAATGGATCGGATTTAAGCATTGTTTCACCATATGGTGTATGTATCTCATATTTATATAACGCACCTTCTGTAAGATTTGGGATAAATAAGAACCATGTTCCAGAATTCCCCATTCTTTTCATTTCATGATTTGATCCATTCCACTCATTGAAATCTCCTACTACCGAAACCTTTAATGCATTCGGAGCCCAAACTAGAAAGCGGACACCTTGCGTACCATCTATTTCGGTTAGATGTGCTCCAAACATGTTATACCCTTCATAAAGAGTACCTTCATGAAAAAGATATAAATCAAATTCAGATGGAAATGATGTTAATACCAAATCTGTTGCCATTATGTCACCTCCGTATTAATAATGAACGTATGACACACCTTCCGCTAAGTATTCCTCCTACACAATTTATTACCTTTTACACAAATAACCTAGCGCTTTAGTACGTCAACGCAGAATAAAGTTACATTCTAGATAAATGTATGTATATCCTTCAACGAATCATGTCTAGTTTTGTCAGCCATAGATAACAGTTCTATTGACATCCTCCATTGGTCTACCAAATAAAAAAAGCTCTCCCCAAAACTAGGAAGAGCGTACTGCACATTATTCAGCATTAGATTCATAATACGAAGTGCTACTGATAATATCTGTATTTCTCACCCATTTTAAGAACAAGTACGATAATGAAACCGCCCAAGCTAAAGGAGTATTCCCATTTGGAACATTGCTTCCCCCAACAAATAATTCTGGAATGTCCCAGTTTTCGGAGATAAGTCTCTCTGTTTTCAGACGGTATTCCTGTGCCTTATGCAACATTCCCAACTCCAAGTAACATAGTCCAAGCCACGGGAAGCCAAAACACCATTCCGCTTCACTGCCCTCATTATAATATTGGTCATGATGATAGCGGATACATCCATTCGTTCTTTCAAGGCTATTCGCAACATTCTCGATAATCACAAGAGCTGTAGGTCGGTCTACTACTCGGTATGGATAAATTAACGAGAGTAAAGCTAAATCTACATCTTTTGTCTCACTTTCTCTAGGCAGTAAATAGGATAATGTTTCCCGACCTTTAGAAATAAGTTCGGGATCTACCTCCACTAACATTTTAACTGCTTCCAGCCCAGCAACGCAGGCACCTACACTGGATGCGTGCAGCTCCATATTCTCTTCCCACATACCATTATCCGATGCATGCCAATATTCTAGACACTGTAAATATTGAACTAGCTTTTGTATTATTCTAAGGTCATCTTTCTCCCTGATTATCTTTTGTCCATGTCTTACACCTTCGCCAACTCCCCACAGAAATGCGCCAATCGCATCATTTTGGGCGTGACCCCATTCCACATCGATTTCTTCTAAATCAACGGAATAGCGTGAATGAATGTATTCATAAAGAAATGTTGGTTTATGTTTTGTATGAATATCAATTTTCCATTCATACCGTTTAAATAGATCAAATAATGCATGATATGCTTTTTCGAAACGCTCTGACGGTGTATTCATAAACGGCAATGTAGAATAAAAAACATCGCGTATCCAAACATAATGGTAATCTTTTGAAGGGCTTGCAATATAGGCTCCGTTGGGTAGACGCATCTGATCTAAGACTTCAACTGCCTTCTCTATATTCAAACCATATACACCTCTCAAAAAACGTATTTTAAATCTTTACTATTATTTTTCACTTAATAGTAAAGTCCTAAACCAATGTACTACCATTATTTTATGTAAGAGCTTTCCTTTTTGATAAAGAAATAGACTGGTATCACATGTGAGAGAGTGAAAAAGAGCTATCCGCTGGATAGCTCTTTTTCTTAATTAATGTGTCATGTTATTCTGCATTTGCATTTGTTGTTGTCCGTTTACAGGTGCATATCCATTCAACATTTGTTGCATGTCTTGTGATGCAAATTGAGGAACTTGATAATAATGATGTTTGTTTTGATAAAGGGAAATTTCATATGCCATTTCAATACAGTTTGGTATGGAATCAGCAAGTACACGACGTACTACAGGGTTTGTTGTTTCCAAAGCGGCCATTGTTTTCATGGTAGCAGTGGATTTAACAGCACCTAGCATCATGCTGGATACACATGCATCAGTAAGCTCTGTAGGTGATTGAACGGGTTTTTTTGGTTGTGATGGTGTTAAGCCATATATGAAGTCATTGTTTTGATTCATCTTATAACTTTGTGTAGGAACAGCTGGGTCTTGTCCCGTTTTAAAGCATTCTACAGTAGTGTTATATTCCTGTTGCATAAATTGTAATTGACGATCAAGTATATCCATCAATTCTTGATCCTGCACATGTTGACGTAACATCGTATACTGATCCATCACTCCAATAGCACCTGTCAAAACTTCAGAAACATCAAGAACTTCATGGCCGCCATGATTCATTTGCTGCGGTATATTCCCTGTATGCATATTTTGGTGTAATTGTCCTTGTTGATTTTGCATCATTACTTATCCCTCCAATTATAGAATCAAACATCTTTTTTATTTTGTATTTTCAAGTAAAAATAAATTCAAATAATGAATGGCATTGGAGGAAATTTTTTCTAAAAAAAAAGAACCTCGACTGAGGCTCCTTATCTTAAAAAGTATTATAAACATTTTGACATGTATCAGCAGTAGGTTCATAAAAACAATGTAGCTTAAATCTTCCTACAAAAGGCTGGTTATACCATTGTTGAGGACAATCACCTGGTGGTTTAAAGTACCATAAACTATATTTAGCCGGCCAATGATACTCACCGTTAATCGCTCGACGTGCAAGTGCTTTTTCTCTATCTCTTGCTCGTTGATAAAAATATCCATGTATTACCGCTTCAAAAGCATGTGGCTGGTAAATCATTTGCGGAATAGTGCGCAATCCTTTAAAATCGGAACAATTGGCTCTAATACGATTAATGCCCACATTGCCAACAAGCATCATTCCCAATATCCCTTCCCCTTCTGCCTCCGCTCGAAGTAATCTGGCTAAAAGGGCAATATCAGAATCAGTTGCTTTAACAACCGCCATCCTCTCACCTCCATTGTTGTCATGATTATCATATTGCCAATCAAGTGAAATGATGACGATTGCTTTATGATATTTATTTTCCTGCTTGAATTTCCCAGGGAAGCGCAAAAGTAGACAAATTTTTAAAATTTATTGTTCATTCTATGGAATTTGTCGATTTTACGGTTTAAATATTTTATAAACCTAGTGAAATATATTTTATTTCTAAATAATCCTCAATACCAAAATGGCTGCCTTCACGACCAAGCCCACTTTCTTTAAACCCACCAAATGGTGCTTGGGCTGCGGACGGAGCACCATCGTTTAAGCCAATAATGCCATATTCTAAGCTTTCCGCTATATGGACTGCTTCTTTAATATTCTCCGTGAAAACATATGCTGCTAATCCATATGGTGTATTGTTTGCTCTGTCAATTACCTCATCGATTGTGTCAAAAGAAGCTATCGGCGCAACAGGTCCAAAAGTCTCTTCATACATACAAAACATATCGTCTCTAGCATTAGCAATTACAGTAGGTTCAAAAAAGTATCCTTCAGCCTCATTTAAAGGATTTCCTCCAACACAAACAGTGCCTCCTTTTTCAATAGCATCATCAATATGTTTTTTTACCTTATCCATTGCTTCTTGATTAATTAATGGACCGATAACAACTTGATCCTGCATTCCATTTCCAACTTTAAGTGTTGAAACTTTTTCAGCAAATTTGCTTGTGAATTCCTTTTCGATACTTTTGTCGACATAAATGCGATTTGTACAAACGCATGTTTGTCCTGCGTTTCTAAATTTAGATGCTACTGCGCCATCTACAGCTTTGTCTAAATCGGCATTTGCAGTGACAATAAATGGAGCATGTCCACCTAATTCAAGCGAAATTTTTTTAACCGTTTCTGCTGCTCCACGCATTAGTATTTTTCCAACCTCAGTAGAACCGGTAAATGTTAACTTTCGAACCCGCGTGTCCTTTTGCCATACATTAGCAATTGCTGGAGCATCACCAGTAATAATATTGATAACGCCTTTTGGTATCCCTGCTTCTTCAGCTAATTGTACTAATTTTAATGCTGTATATGGTGTTTCCTCTGATGGCTTTAATACTGTGGTACATCCTGCAGCTAATGCCGGGGCTATTTTTCTTGTTATCATAGCAGCTGGAAAATTCCATGGTGTAATTGCCGCAACAACACCGATTGGTTGTTTCTTTACCAAAATCCGCTTATTTGGATGCGATGCAGGAATGGTTTCCCCATAAATGCGTTTTGCCTCTTCTGCAAACCAAACGATATAATCATTGGCATAAGTAATTTCTCCTCTTGCCTCTTGAAGCGGCTTCCCTTGTTCATTGGTCATGATTTCTGCCAATACATCCAAGTTTTCCTCGATTAATTGGGACCATTTCATAAGAAATTTGCTACGTTCTGCTGCTGTTAGTTTGGACCAACTTTGGAATGCTGCGTATGCAGCTGATACAGCCAGTTCTGCTTCCTTCTCTCCACCATTTGGGACAACTCCGATTTTTTCTTTCGTGGCAGGATTATGCACTTCAATCGTGTCATTTGCTGCCAACCATTCTCCATTTATATACATCTTTTCGATATACATATTGATTCCCCCTTAAATGATTTTATTCTTTTGCTGCTTTTGTATATTAGTTAGTATATACCTACTTTATTCCCTTTTGAAATAAAGTGAATCATAGAAAAAGTAAAAGCACATGGAACTCCCATTATCCGATAGGCGCTAGAGCCTAGACGGAAATTAAAGTTGTTGTATAATATCGTTTTTTTCGTAAAAATACCCGCTGCAAAAACAGCGGGTACATACTCTTTATTCTTATTCTTCCACAAGGTCAGAAATGGCGACTTGGGAACGTTCCTCCCCTGCTCTTAAGTGAACAGTAGCAAGACTTCCATTTTCATCCAGATCATCAATCCAAACAGATTGACCTTGATATTTCACCTCGATATCAGCAGATGATGATAAAATTTGTTTCACACGTTTAACATCCATGATTGATTCCTCCATGTCTTAAATGGTCATCTTATTTTTCATCAGAAGGAAAAAATTATGCGTTAAAATATACTATTCCATACTTTGTTCCTTATCAATAACTAATCCTTCAACATGTCTTTTATCCATTAAACTGTTCTTTTTTCTGTTTTCCTTTGTTTCAAATACAATGTCAAAATCATATTCCTCTGGATATAATTCCTTTGCTGCGATATATAGTTTTAATCGCTTTTGATTAATGGTTCTCTTTTCCTTTTTTACTTGAACTACATAATTCCCCATGGGATCAGGTCCTTTGTATATGATACCGAACTCTCCGGTAGCAAGTATTTGTACATTGTCACCTGTAGAAAATAACTCTGTTTTTTTCATTGCTTTATCCGTTTTTTTATCACGAATAGGTCGTTGCACCGCTATTTGCTTTTCCATTGCTCTTCTGATATAAGTATCGTCTACTGGATAAGAATATTCTTTTTCATTTTTATACGTTATTTTATGTGCCTCTTCAATGATTTGTGGGTGCAGCCCTAATTTTAAGGCAATAGCAAACGCCTGGCTTTCTCCACCTTTTCCAATCATTAAGCGATAAGTTGGCTTCAGTGTCTCCATATCAAATTCCATCGCACCATTAACAAAACCTTCTTTGCAATCCGCGAAATCCTTAATTTCACTATAATGGGTTGTCGCTAATATACATGTTCCTTTTAAAAAGAAACGGTTTAGAAGAGCTGTTGCCAATCCCATTCCTTCTCCAGGATCGGTGCCAGATCCTAGTTCATCTAATAAAACGAGACTTTGGTCATTTGCTTCCTCTAATAAATAAATAATATTTTTCATATGGGAGCTAAAAGTACTAAGATTTTGTTCTATACTTTGCCCATCGCCAATATCTACCAACACCTTTTGAAAAATACTAATATGGCTTCCTTCAGCGACAGGTATATGAAATCCCGATTGAGCCATTAAAGTCAGCAAACCAACCGTTTTTATCGAAACCGTTTTACCGCCAGTATTAGGACCAGTAATCACTAATGCTCTATAATCCTTTCCGATTTCTATTGTTAGCGGAACGGCGAGTTTACCTAGTAATGGGTGTCTTGCCTCTTTTAAAAGGATATAGTGATTGTCATTTATTTCTACCGTTCTCCCATTAAGCTCCCGTGAATATTTTGCTTTTGCAAACAAAACATCGTAATGCACCATTGTCTCAACCGCTAAACGAATCTGATCTTGATGTGCTTCTACTAAACCAGTCAAATAGGTTAAGATTCTTTCCACTTCTGCTTCTTCATATGCTTTATAGGCATTAATTTCATCCTGATATACTGCAATCTCAGAAGGTTCAATATATAAGGTAGACCCGGATGCGGATGTATCTAATACAGTACCAGGAAATTTCCCTTTATATTCTTTCTTTACTGGAATAGCATATCTACCATTACGTTCACTTACAATTGCATCTTGTATATAAGATCTATATTTATTTGATTTAACCATTTGCTGTACTTTTTCCTTCAATCGGTCTTGTAAAATACTGATTTGTTTTCTTAATTTTAATAATTCCTTACTTGCATAATCATCTACCTGCCCATTGCGGATGCTTCTTTCAAGTTCTTCGTGTAGACCGGGAAGTTCTTCGATGCCATAAACATATGCAGAAACTCTTGGCGCTAAAAATTCTTTATCCTTCATGAATCTTTTTAACTTTTTGCAGCAGGATAAAAAGTCGATGAGTTTCATCAATTGATCAGGACGTAATGTTAATCCTTTATTCAATTGTTTTAACATTTGATTAATACCATTCAAACCTGAAATCGGCACACTTGAACTTTTCTTCAATATTTCTACAGCTTCACTTACCTCTTCCAGCCAAGCCATAATTTGTTTTTTATTGTGAGATGGGATAATATTTTTTATTTGTTCTTTCCCCATATCTGTTAGAGCAAAATGTGCCGCTTCCTCTTTAATTCGATTAAATTCTAATATGTTAAAAGTATTTTCATTCATTGTTATTCCTCCTTAAATATAAAAAGCCGCAGAATGAACGCTATGTTCATCCTGCGGCTATAGAATCAAGTAAATAAGACAAAGAAAATACAGTCTTAATTTAACTACGAATAATAAAAATGCTATGTCGAATAGACATAGCCCCGTAATTGCTTCTATGTGCTATGAATGCGTTCTTAACATTCATTCTTTTACGCAACTCAAATAAACGCTACCCTTTAGCGAATTTTACAAGGAACGTCATGAGTAAAAAGAATGACCGTATGAAATTACGGATTAGTTAAGAACGACACCCAACATAAAATTAACTCCTTTATATAAACCGATTTTCTTGTCTTATTTACGATTATTTCCAACTTTCTATAAATAAATTACATTATAAGTAATAATCTTGTCAATGAATTTTTAGAGATTTTTTCAAACATAAAATTCTACTGTCTTAAATGAAGTAAAGATGCTGACAACTATTCCTACAATAGTGATAGTCAGCAATGAATACAGCAAATGTAGGTCTTTTATAATAAGCAAACCAAAAATAATGATGCATGCATCCACTGCTAATATAAACATTCCCGGATTAATGGAGTACCATTTTGCCATTAGTAAGGACAATAAATCAACACCTCCAGGACTAGTGTGATTCCTTAGCATAATCCCAACACCACATCCAATAAACAAACCGCCGATAGAAGCACTAATAAATATAGGCAAATGAATGATACCGTTTAATGGAAAGAGCAAATCAATAATGATAGAAGAAATCATAAGACCCATTACACCATTTATAAAATAGGTTTGATCAAATTTATACGCTAATAAATATATAGGGAAATTAATGCAAAATATCGTAAGTCCTAAATGGAAACCAAGCAAATATTTTAATAATAAACTGATTCCAAACACTCCTCCATTTAAAAGATGGAGAGGCAAAATAAACACATTTATACCAATACTTATCAGAATGCTTGCAATCACAATGAGAATAAGCTTTTTTACCATCTAAATCATCCTTGTCCGATATCTTTATTACTTATATATGAAAATATATTGAACTTCATACCCTGACATTATATTAGAAAATAATTAAGAAGCGATTTTCTTATTCTTAATACTTTGAATGTCGTAAAGTTCTTTCAATCATATATTGGATTCTTATGGTTCTTTTTTGAAGATATTTGTTCCTTTATTTCGCACAATATTACCGTATTTTTTATGTTTGCGTACTAAGCTCCGTTAGTTTGGTAAAATATTGAATATTAGCAACAAAAAACTATATCCTTTTAAACGAAGTAAAAATTAAGCCAAATAAAAAAATTTATATTTTTATTGGCTTTTATCAGTTATCTAACAATAAATATAGTTAAAATTGATTAAAAATTCAGGAGCCATTGTATGTCAGAATATCATGAAATTAAAGTCATTAATCTATCAAAAATTGAGCTAATTGAAACGATTTATATTCACCGATTTTTTTGTTATTTCGGGGAGACGCAGCCTTCAGTGGAATTGGTTTGACGTGGATAAATGTATTAATAAGTTTTTCTTTCGAGGAACTGTTATTAATTTCTAATAAATGGAGTTGCAATTAACAATATGGATGATTATGCTCTTATTAAACTAGATTATGAATTTATAAAAGATGAACTTTCAATTAATGTCGGAAAATTATCAATATATTAAAAAATATGTTAAATAAAACAGAATATATATTGCTGTGGGAGGGTATTTAAAGGATGATTGAAGTAGCCTAAATAAAATCAGATAGATATACAAATGGAGGGGAAAGGTCGTTCGCTAACAAAAGAAACGAAACGTTTTTCTCGCGATTAACGATTCCTGTGTCCACCTATAAGTACCATTGGTTCCTCTACCATTCCCTATCGAATTGCCTATATCAAAAATATCATTAATAAAATAAGTGAGATAATGACACTGAATGAATAAATCCCCGTATACTCTTATTTCCGTTCCATACTTACTAATTGATCCCGAATCCCTTCTATGATATCCATCGGCATTACACCGTAGTGTGAAAGCATTCTCGCTTTATCTTCCCCCGCTTTTGCATGCAAGTAGCTTGCGGAAACAAGTGCTGCAGTTGGTGAGGCTCCTTGTGAAAGGAATGAAGCAATGACACCTGTTAAAACATCTCCACTACCACCTTTACCTAAAGCATCATGTCCGAACGGATTAATGTAAAGATTGCCCGCTGGTGTCGCAATAATGGGACGATGTCCTTTTAATAATAAATAGACCTCATACTTTTTCGCAAAGGACGTTGCCACTTCTAAACGATTTTCCTCCACTTCTTTTATGCTTGTATGAAGCAAGTTCGCCATTTCCCCTGGATGTGGAGAAAACAAGACATCCCCCTGATATTCACGGATAATTTCCAACTGATTTCGAAACAAGTACAGTGCATCAGCATCGACAACAATCGGCTGTCCATT
>Ga0224736_1147_pt1 | contig 12225 bp, 8 predicted proteins | sample IA12soil_MG_GH6A_FD_161628 | JGI IMG/M metagenome (GOLD analysis project Ga0224736, IMG submission 161628) | Enriched cells from agricultural soil in Iowa, United States - IA12soil_MG_GH6A(-) | ecosystem: Environmental > Terrestrial > Soil > Agricultural land | place: USA: Iowa | collected 2017-05-08
CTCAAAACGTTGAAAGACCCTGCACGTTTTTATGAACTGGGGGAAAAAACCACGCAGCCTGCTAGCGCATTTGACGTCATCTTGATGCGTAAAGACCCCCCGTTTGATATGCAGTTTTTGTATAGCCTGTACTTGCTAGAATATGCTCAGCGAGCAGGTGTATTGGTGGTCAACAACCCAGAAAGCGTACGTGACTGTAACGAAAAACTGTTTGCGACACAATTCCCTGAGCTGATGACACCGACGATTGTGACCAACAAACAAACCCATATCCGTGATTTTATCAAAACCCATCAAGATGTCATCGTTAAACCGCTTGATGGTATGGGGGGAATGGGTATTTTTCGACTGACCGCCGATAGCCCTAATATTGGCTCAACCCTTGAAATGCTAACCCAGCTTGAAAGCTTGCCTGTGATGGCGCAAAAATACTTGCCCGAAATCAAGGACGGCGATAAACGCATTTTAATTGTCGGTGGTAAGCCCGTGGATTATTGCTTGGCGCGTATCCCAAGCCAAGGCGAAACGCGCGGTAATCTAGCCGCAGGTGGTCGTGGTGTCGCCATGCCATTGTCAGCGCAAGAGCGCCAAGTTGCTGAGCAAGTGGCGCCTGTGCTACTGCAAAAAGGCTTGTACTTTGTCGGACTCGATGTGATTGGTGGCAAAGTGACAGAGATTAACGTGACTAGCCCCACCTGCGTGCGTGAGATTGACGACCAATGCGGCACGCATATCGCAGAAGATTTTATTGCGTTTATTGAAGGTCAAATCATTTAAAACGTTGAATAAAAAGGATTAAAGAGCTTAGTTTTAATCCTTTTTAACTCAGTTATTTAACAGTTTATTCAAAAACAACGCATTTTTTATCCCCGCGATACCAAAGGTATTGTTAAAAAACACATACCTTTGCCCATTAAAATTTTTTAATTCTTCCGCCAAAGCCGTTAATTCTGCTTCACTATACTCAGATTTAAACATCACGGGTACGCCATGTAGTCGATAATAAAGTGTCTCATCCTGATTGATGATGACATCATTTGGGATTGGATTATCCGCACTTTTGAGCAGAATGGATACCCCCGCCATCACAATATTGGCTTCTTTAAGTGCGATTATAACCTCATCACACCACCAGCTTACATGGCGAAATTCAACTACATTGATAAATCTGCTGTCGATAGTAGCAACTACCTTTTGCAGATTTTCGTCAGTATATTTGAACGAGGGCGGCAGCTGAAACAACAAGCCCGCCAATTTATCCTGCAATCCTGCATAAATATGCTCGCAAAACTCAACCGTCATATCGTGGGTATCAACCAGTTTTTGCAGATGGGTGATGGTCTTTGGCATCTTAATAAAGAATTTGAAGGTAGTAGGGGTGGCGTTGTGCCAGTTTTGTAAGGTCTTTTGGGTCGGTTTGCGATAAAACGTGGAATTGATTTCGACTGCGTTTAAGTGCTGCGCGTAATAGCTTAAATACGCTTTAGTGGCTAATGCTTCGGGATAAAAAAAGCCTTGCCATAGTCGCTCAGAAAATCCTGAGCAGCCGATATAGTTCATGATGTGTTCTCTATTATTTTTATCAGATAGCTAAGTCGCTAAAACCCTGTAATTCGTATGTCGAAATGTGTTAATTCTGAAGGATTTAATCAGACTGTCATTTAACGGTCAATAATTTGTCACATAATCTTGCTACGCTGTTTCCTTAATTTTATAAGTGTGTCTAACAGCTTACTAACTTATTTCATAAATTTATCAATTATTAGCCTGAGGAGGTATCGCCATGACCCAACATAACCATTTTGATCATGACTTCGTAGAAGACTCTAACACATCAAAAAATCCAGAATTTAGCCAAATTGTTGCCAAACGTATGAGCCGTCGCACCATGTTGAAAGGTGGTACAGGTCTGACTGCAGCAGCGTTTTTTGGCACATTGCCGCTCGTAGGCTGTGGTAGCGATAACGATAGTAATACAGGTTCAACGGGTAATGGTACAAGCCCTGCTGTACCCGCTACTGGCGATTTAAAAACACCAAAACAATTAAACTTCACTGCTGTGGCTCATTATACAGGTAATGAGATGATGGTTGCTGACGGCTACAATGCTGAGGCTATTTTACAAGTTGGTACACCTTTTATGAGCGGTATCGAAGATTGGAAGGATAACCGTGAACAAACGGGTGAATCTTTCCAATATCGTATGGGTGATAATCATGACGGTATGTGGTTCTTTGGTAAAAACGGCGAAAAATATGATCCAAAATCGTCAAACAATGCTTTATTGGTCATGAATCATGAATATACCAATGATACCATCAACCCTGCGGGTCCTTTTTCTACACCAAATCCAGATACCACTGCGCCAGCTATTTTCAAACATATCCGTAAGGCAACTGACGTACGTCGTGAGTGCTATGCCCATGGTGTGAGTGTTGTTGAGATGAAGCGCCGCGCCAATGGTATCGGCTATGAAATGGTTAAAGATTCAAAGTTCAATAAACGCTATACCAGTGCCTCAGAAATTAAAATTTCGGGTCCAGCCGCTGGTTCAGATATGTTAAAAACCAAGTATGACCCAACAGGTACCAAAACCCGCGGCATCAATAACCAATGTGGTGCAGGTCTTTCACCTTGGGGTACTTACTTAACCACCGAAGAGAACTTCTTAAACGTCTTTGCCCGTGGTGCAGACAAAGCCATTATCAGTGCAAAAGAAGATACTTCTCGTGTGCGTTATGGTTTACCAGAAAATGGTAGAGGCGGTGGTTACTTATGGCATACCCCATCTAAAGCTGATGAAAAATTTACCGATGAATTTGCACGTTGGAACAGTGCAGCCACGGGTGGAAACGCGCTAGAAGACTATCGAAACGCATTTAACACCTTTGGTTATATCGTTGAAATTGATCCATTTAATCAGTCAGCAATGGCAGTTAAACGCACGGCGCTAGGTCGTTTTGCCCATGAAAACTGTGCCTATGCACCTGTCGTTGAAGGCAAACCAGTTGTGATGTATATGGGCGACGATGCGCGTGGCGAATATATCTATAAATTTGTCTCAGACGCAAAATGGTCAAACGCTGATATCGGTGGTGGTCTAAAAGCAGGTGATAAATACTTAGATAAAGGTACTTTGTACGTTGCAGTATTTAAAGATGATGGTACAGGTGAATGGAAAGCGCTAACGCACGGTCAAGGTGCATTAACCAATGCCAATGCAAAATATGCCTTTGCTGACCAAGCCGATGTTTTAATCAATGCGCGCTTAGCGGGTGACGCATTGGGGGCAACTAAAATGGACCGTCCAGAATGGGTATCAGTAAGCCCAGTAACGGGTGAAGTGTATGTGACACTGACCAATAACTCAAACCGTACACCTACAAAACATGGCATGAATGCTGCTAACCCGCGTAACTACGCTGGCGACAAGGGTAATCGCAACGGTCATATCATTCGTTGGGCTGAAAAAGGTAACGACCATACAGCTACCAGCTTTAACTGGGATATCTACCTATTTGCAGCGCCAAATGATTTAACCGCAGAAAATCTGTCTGGTTTAAACGCCAATAACGATTTGTCTTCTCCAGATGGTCTATACTTCGACCCACGTGGCGTATTGTGGATTCAAACCGATGACGGTGCTTACACTAGCAGAACCAACTGTATGCTACTAGCTGCGTTGCCTGGTAAAGTCAATGATGGTAAAGAAGTAACCACATCAGCGGGTATCAAAACTCGCGTCGGTATGCAAGCCAATGAGCAAAACATCAAACGTTTCTTTGTCGGTCCAAAAGGTTGTGAAGTAACGGGTATCACCTTAACGCCAGACTTTAAAACACTCTTCATCAATATCCAACATCCAGGCGAAGATCAACCAGGGGTCACATGGGGCGCAATTGCTGGTGGTACTACACCACGTTCAGCGACGGTGATGATTACCAAAAAAGACGGCGGTGTGATTTTAGGTGAGTCATTAAAATAAGTTAAACACGCAACAAAGTTATCAAAAACCCTTGAACAGTGATTCAAGGGTTTTTTTATAAAATAACCTTTTATCTTTTAAAGGTATAAAAAGAATGCTATGATTTTGCCATTTTTATGGTGATTGTTTTTCCAAATAATCGGTCTTTTATGATGGGATAATCCCAATGAATATATCGATTGAATAAGGATTTTGTAATGAGTGAGCCAACGATGCAAAAACCGCGCGTGCTGATGATGGCAGCAGGCACAGGTGGGCATGTATTTCCCGCGATTGCGGTGGCTCAAGCGTTACAACAATCAGGTGCCCAAGTACATTGGCTCGGCACCCTAGTCGGTATGGAAAATGAGTTGCTACAACATTACGACTTTACCTACCATGCCATCAATATGCAGGGATTACGCGGTAACGGTATCAAACGCTTATTTAAAGCCCCGTCAACCTTACTTAAAGCAACATTAGCGGCTATCAAAATCATCAAAACCAATAAAATCGACATCGTGGTAGGGTTTGGTGGTTATGTGACCGCACCTGGTGGATTGGCCGCCAAATTTTGTAAAATACCAATTTTGATTCATGAACAAAATGCCATCGCAGGCATGAGTAATAACTATCTATCTAAGCTTGCTAATCAAGTGTTAGAAGCCTTCCCAAACACCTTCACCGAACTACCTTCTAATAAAGTAATGACAGTGGGCAACCCCGTACGTGAGGCTATCGTACAAGTACCGCCACCAAAAGCCCGTATCGATGTCAATGATACCAGTCCTTTAAAGCTATTGGTCATTGGCGGTTCTCTGGGTGCTCAGGCACTAAATAACCATATCGCGCCCACGCTAAAAAAATTAGAAAGTATGCCAGATGCCAAGCCGTGGCAAGTGCGCCATCAATGTGGCAAAAACAACCAAGAGGCTACCCAAGCGGTATATCGCGAAGCACAACTCCAATCAACCCAATATGAGATTTTGCCATTTGTCAAAGATATGGCAGCAGCATACAGCTGGGCAGATGTGATAGTCTGCCGTGCTGGGGCGCTCACGGTCACAGAAGTTGCCACGGTTGGATTGCCTGCGGTATTTGTGCCGCTGCCCCATGCGGTCGATGATCACCAAACGGCCAATGCCAAAACCCTATCAGAACATGGCGCCGCGTTTTTAATGCCGCAAAAAGCGTTAACGGCAGAGAGTTTAAGTGCTATTTTAGCCAAGCTCGACCGTCATCAAATTTTAGCGATGGCAGAAAAAGCGCGTGAATTTGCCAAACCCAATGCCACACAGCTGGCTGCCGATGCCATTTTATCCCAGTTAAAACCCTAATTATTTTTTACAACTTATAAGTCATTTATCATTGAGCCTGTCTATGTCAAAATCAGCCAAAACTGCCACTGCCCAATCCACCGAAAAACCTGAAAAAACCAACAGTGTCACCAAAAAAATTACCAAGCGCGTGGTCGAAATTCCAGAGATGCGCCGTATTCGCCACGTGCATTTTGTCGGTATTGGTGGGGCAGGGATGTGCGGTATTGCCGAAGTTGTCCATAATCATGGCTATATGGTTAGCGGTTCAGACATCAAACAAAGCCCAGTGACCGACCGTTTGACACAAATGGGCATTCAAGTGTTTATCGGGCATGATTCCAAAAACATCAGTGAAGCCGATGTGGTCGTGGTGTCATCAGCCATTGATCATACCAATCCAGAAATCCAAGCCGCCTTGTCAGGACGTATTCCTGTGGTACGCCGCGCCGATATGCTAGGTGAGCTGATGCGTTACCGTCATGGTATTGCAGTAGCGGGTGCGCATGGCAAAACTACCACCACGAGTCTGCTTACCATGATTTTAACCGAAGCAGGGTTAGATCCTACTTATGTGATTGGTGGTAAACTTAACGCCTCAGGCAAAAACGCGTCATTAGGTCAAAGCCGTTATTTGGTGGCGGAAGCGGATGAGTCAGATGCATCATTTTTATCGCTGCGTCCGATGGCAGCGATTGTCACCAATATCGACCAAGACCATATGGAAACCTATGGCGGCAGTTTTGACAAACTAAAATCCGCGTATGTGCAGTTTTTACAGAATATGCCGTTTTATGGGTTGGCAGTATTGTGCGGTGATGACAAAGAGTTATACGGACTGATTGATAAAATCGCACGTCCTGTGTTGACTTATGGGTTAGAAAAACATAACGATGTGCAAGCCATTGATGTGGTGGCAGACGGCACCAAGACCCATTTTACCGTACTGCGTAAAGACCGTGAGCCACTGCCGATTACTTTGAACATTCCTGGTATTCATAATGTCTATAACGCCTTAGCAGCTATTACCATCTCCACCGATGAAGGTGTCAGTGATGAAGCCATTTGCCAAGCGGTCAAAAAATTTGCCGGCGTGGGCAGACGTTTTGAAAACAATGGTAACTACCCTGTCAAAGATGGCGCAGGCGATGTGCTATTGATTGACGACTATGGTCACCACCCAACCGAAGTGGCAATGACTATCAAAGCGGCTCGCCAAAGCTATCCCGATCGCCGCTTGGTGATGATTTTCCAGCCTCACCGTTTTACCCGTACCCGTGATTGCTTCGATGATTTTGTGGACGTATTGTCACAAGTCGATGTGCTGATGCTACTCGATGTGTATAGCGCAGGTGAAGCGGTGATTGAAGGCGCAGATAGTCGCAGTCTTGCCCGCACCATCCGCACCCGCGGACAAGTTGAACCAATTATGCTAAACATCAATGACATGGATCAAATCCGTCAGGTGCTAGGTAGTATGTTAAAAGGCAATGATTTGCTGATTACCCAAGGGGCGGGTAACGTGGGTCAACTTTGTCTGGATTTGGCAAAAAACAATTTATTTCTCGCGGAAAAATAACCGTTTGATTGAACAACCGCTTGATTGAAAACCACGCGGTAAACGGTTATGAAACTTAAGGTATTGAAAAGCTGATGTAGCTTGCCCATGCTGCCAGCAGGCGATTATTTTATGAGTGAAAAAAATTACTAAGACATACCCAAACCATAGCTAAGTCATAACCAAGCGATAGTTTAAAAATTTGTGTGAAATAATTATAGCAATAAATTCGGTTAACAAAAGATTAGGAATCAATATGTCAGAGCTTATCGATGTCAAACAATTTGGTAAAGTGGCGGTTGTCTGTGGCGGCTGGAGTGCCGAGCGTGAAGTGTCGCTGACCAGTGGTCAAGCTGTGCTTGATGCGCTACTCGCTAAAGGCGTGGACGCCCATCACTTTGACCCCAAAGAAACAGATATCTCAAAACTGCGCGACTATGACCGCGTATTTAATGTGCTGCATGGCACTTTTGGCGAAGATGGTAGCCTGCAAGGGGTGCTAGACGGTTTTAATATTCCGTATACCGGTTGTGGCGTGTTAGCCTCTGCGATTGCCATGGATAAGTTTCGCAACCGCCTAGTTTGGCAAGCGTTAGATTTACCAAACGTACCTTATGTCGTGCTTGACGACAATACCGATTTTACCGCTATCGAACAGCAGCTAGGTTTACCACTGTTTGTCAAACCCGCCGCTGAAGGCAGTAGTGTCGGCGTCTTTAAAATTAAAGAAGTGGGCGAGCTTGCCAAGACTTACCCACAGCTCAAACAATACCACGGCGCTATTTTGGCAGAAAAAGCCATCACAGGCGGTGAGTATGCTTGCTCAATCCTCGGTGATGAGGTGTTGCCCAGTATTCGCATCATCCCAACGACCGAGTTTTATGACTACGAAGCCAAATACAATCGTGATGATACCGTCTACCAATGCCCATCAGATTTGAGCGAGGCGCAAGAACAAACCATGCAACAAATCGCCAGAAAAGCGTTTGCCGCCATTGGGGGCAAAGGTTGGTCACGCGTGGATTTTTTACGAGATGACGAAGGCACGCTATATCTACTTGAACTCAATACGGTGCCAGGTATGACCAGTCATAGTCTGGTGCCGATGGCAGCAAAAGCGCGTGGCATGGATTTTGCGACGCTATGCGTGCGTATCTTAGAACAAACGTTGAGCAATTAAGTCGTTTTCGTTTATATTTGTTTACAAAAAAAGTACTTGAATTGTCTAGAAGCGTATTATCTATTTACCATTCATTTCATTGAATTTGCTATGATATGCTTCTAAGCATAAATCCTTGTAATATTTTTAGTTATTTTGATTTTTGTTGTTGAGATTTTAGTAATTAATAATTTTAGACCGAGTTATGATTGGTCAATATGGCAAATTCATTTGTGGCAACTGCTTCTCTAGATACTACGCTCCCTAATCGCTTTCATCAGCTGCTGCCAAAGTTGTTAATGCTTGGCGTTGTGTTATTGTTGCTGATATTAGCGGCTTTGGCGATTAATGTTTTCAATAAATTACCCAATGCAGCAATTAGTTTGCAGCATAAAGGGTTAAATACCCAGCAAACTCTGCAGCTTCAGCAATTATTGGGCGAAAAAGCAGACACAAATCTGCTCAAAGCTGATTTACAAAGCTATCTAGCAAAACTTGAGACGGTAGATTGGGTAGGGCAAGCCGATGTGCGCCGTGATTGGCAACAAGGTATTGTGGTCAATGTAGTACCGCGCCAAGCCGTTGCCAAGTTTGGTAGTGAACGTTTAGTCGATGCCAATGGTACGGTATTTAAACCTGCCGATAGCAATGACTTAAATAATGCCAGCTTGATGCAGCTACAAGGCGATAGCCAAAATGCCGTTGTCATGATGCAGCAAATCAAGCAAGTTAGTGATTGGTTTATGCCACTGGGTATGAAAATTGAAGAAGTCATCGTAACGCCCAGAATGGCATGGTTATTTCGCTTTGATAACGGACTTCGGGTACTGGTTGATAATGACAATACGTCAGAAAAACTGTATCGACTAAGCATCATGTTACAAAATCAGCTTAAACCACAGCTCAAAACGCTGCAAACGGTGGATTTACGCTATAAAAACGGCATGGCAATTACCAAACGACCTGTGATACAGCAAGCTGGTGATACAGCTGCCGTCAATGCCAAATCGGATGATACTAAATCCGTGACCGATGCCAACTCAACAACCGATTCGAAAACTAACGCCTTAAAAACCACCGCCAACCCCAGCCATTAGGTGAAACATAATTTTGTAGTGTTCTATGAAAAAGCCAGATCTGATCGTCGTCGTCCACCTAAGTGCTACCGCTATTCATACTGTGATTGGTCAAATCCACAGTGCGCAAGATATTCGTATTATCGGTTTATCTACCGTCAAAAACCATGATTTCGCCCAAGGCACCATTCGCCACCGCGAACGTCTAAAATCTGCCATCAAACAATCTATTCAAAACGCTGAAGACATGGCAAATTGCCGTGTCAACAGTGTTTGGCTTAGTTTTTCTACCCCAGATTTACAAAGCGTCAATAGTGTGGGCGAAGTCAAAATCAAACACGATATCGTACAAGCCAAAGACGTGGTCGCCGCGCTAACCCAAGCCAAAAATAAACATCTTACAGATGATTTGTATTTGATGCATTATGCCCAGCAAGGTATTGCTTTAGATGGCAATGCTGAGATGATTGATGATGCGATTGGCATGCAAGCAAGTGACTTGATGGTGCTCTATCATCTGATGATGATGCCCGTCAAAGGTCGCCAAAATTTACAGCAACTGCTGCAAGAATGTGATGTCAGTATCGACCAAATGCTATTTGATGCGGTATCTACCGCCGAATACGGCCTATTGCCTGAAGAAAAATACCATGGCGTATGTCTGATTGATATTGGGGCATCTACCACCAGTGTCTGCGTTTACCGTGAAGATAAGCTGATTTATACCCATTGCTTTGCCGAAGGCGGACATCATGCAACACTGGATATCTCTATGCTGCTAGACGTCACCATTGCTGAAGCAGAGACTATGAAAAAATCCCAAGCCAATGTTGATCGTCATGGGATTGATTCAAGCCAATTTTTTACCATCAAGCGTTCACAGCATGACGATGAAAAAACCATTAATATGCTTGAGCTACTTGAAGTCACTGAAGCCCGCTATATCAGTATTTTAGGTCATATTAAAAAAGAGCTGGATAAAGAAGGACTAAGTGAGTTTTTACAGCAAGGGTATGTGATCACTGGCGGTGGTGCTGAAATGCGCGGATTATTGCCACTAGCCAAAAAAATCTTTGCCAATAAAGTAAACAAGGTCAATCAACACTCAGCGATTTCTGCCTATACCCAATATGGCGATGATGACAAGCTTCGCACCATTGCGGCAATGATTGGTGAGCGTAAATACCAAACCGCGTTTGGCACACTGTTATATAGTCAAAGTGAGGCGTTTCATCATAGCGAGAAAAGCTCACCTGACTCGTTGCAAGTTAAGCCCATGCGAGAAAAACTCAAAACTTTGAATAAATTTTTTGGTAAATTTTTCTAAAAAAGAGATGTTTAGTATTTTAAGAGTGCTCATGTTATGATTGACTCTAAAATCCACTAATTGTGTAATGATTTAATTGATATTTAATTTAATATATTTGCTATTTATGCCGCTCAAGCCCACTTGACAGCATACGGAGATTTTTAATTATGGAAGCGAAGTTTAGTATTGTACAAGATCACACTGATACATTTGCCGATTCAGCCCGTTTAACCGTCATCGGTGTCGGTGGTGGCGGTGGCAATGCCGTTGAAACCATGGTACAAAATGGTGTAAAAGGCATTACCTTTGTCTGTGCCAACACTGATAGACAAGCGCTTGACCGCCTGTCAGCGCCCAATAAAATCCAGCTCGGTATCAAAAATAACAACCGTGGCTTGGGCGCAGGTGCTAATCCAGAAGTAGGGCGTGAAGCGGCAGAAAGCGATGAAGAACAAATTCGCCAATTGTTAGAAAATTCTGATATGGTATTTATTACCGCGGGTATGGGCGGTGGCACAGGTACAGGCGCTGCGCCAGTCATCGCCAGACTAGCCAAAGAGATGGGCGTCTTGACCGTTGCCGTAGTGACCATGCCATTTACCTTTGAAGGTGGTAGACGTAATAAAGTGGCTAGGGAAGGTATTGAGCAGCTTTCTAACTTTGTGGACTCCATCATCACTATCCCCAACGATAAATTGATGACAGTGTATGGCAAAATCTCTATGAAAGATGCCTTTAAAAAAGCCGATGAAGTCTTACTTCAAGCGGTGCAAGGTATCTCTAATATGATTTCAAAAGATGGTTTTATTAATATCGACTTTAACGATATTCGCACGGCAATGACCTCACGGGGTCATGCGATGATGGGTATCGGTAAAGGCAGTGGGGAAGACCGCGCTGAGATCGCTGCTGAAAAAGCCATCAAAAGCCCATTGCTTGACAATTTATTACTTAAAAATGCCAAAGGTCTATTGGTCAACGTGGTGGCTAGCTCAGATTTCAATTTTGAAGAGCAAGAACGCATCACCCAAAAAGTGCATAGCTTGGTGGATATTGACGAAGCCAACATCTTCTACGGTGTGGTATTTGATGAAGACATGGGCGATGAAATCCAAGTGACCGTGGTGGCAACCGGTCTTACGCTAGATAATACCCCAAAGCACCCAGCTAGAGATTTTGTCTCAGATGCCTCTAGCACCCACAAAGTGGAAGCAGGCACGCATGAACCTGCGTATGCGGCACGCCGTGATATACCACAATCCATCCCTGCACCTCAGCCACCTGTACAGCAAGCTATCGAGCCTGCGCCAGCACAACCGCAATCCTCGCAGCCACAACGCACAGGCAACAGTATTCAAGACTATCTACGTCGCCAGCAAAATCGCTAAGATACCGTATGACTTTTAACAGCCTCACACCTTAATCGTTGTGGGGTTTTTTTATCACTGTAGTCAATCATAAAGGTCGATAAAATCAATCAAGCATCACTATGATGTAGAAAGGGACAATGGTAGAATAGCCAAATGTAACAAATTATATCAACCTAGCTTTGGCTAAGGATGAATGCAATCTACTAGGGGGCATTATGCAGCAGCGTACTATTCAACAACCCATCAATCTTGAAGGCATCGGCTTACATAGTGGTAACCCTGTACACCTGCGCTTTTCTCCTGCACCCGTTGACTATGGGATTCAATTTTTACGTAGTGATGTGGCACAGGCAAAGCCCATTCCCGCTATCTATCATGCGGTAACCGATACCATGATGTCCTCAAATCTCACCAATGAGTTAGGTCAGCGCATTGGGACAGTCGAGCATTTGATGAGTGCAATTGCTGCGCTT
>Ga0224736_1148_pt1 | contig 12221 bp, 10 predicted proteins | sample IA12soil_MG_GH6A_FD_161628 | JGI IMG/M metagenome (GOLD analysis project Ga0224736, IMG submission 161628) | Enriched cells from agricultural soil in Iowa, United States - IA12soil_MG_GH6A(-) | ecosystem: Environmental > Terrestrial > Soil > Agricultural land | place: USA: Iowa | collected 2017-05-08
TATGTCGAGGTGTGATGCATTAGGATTACCAGTCTCGGAGCCGAGGGCCAACATGGCAATAGCAAAAGGCTGCAAATAGCAGAAAGAGGGCATTCGGAACAGGCCAGTAAGAGGCAGAGAACTCATTACCATAATGCTTTATCTCCCCAAAAAAAAGTCCAAAAGGTATAGTACGAAACACGAAACACGAAACCTCCAACGCCCAAAGCAAACTTGATGCAGAAAGGAACCCGGGCACAAAGTTTTACAGGGTAATGTGCCCTGTCGATACTGTCGTAACATAGATAACATGATATTGATGCAAGCATCATTGGTGTGGTGGGTAGGGTTTCTACGACTCCATCATCCGGGATGAGTCGGGGAATATGGACATTCGTATTTGCCCAGGCATTGAATCTTTTGAGATTGGACTTGCCAATGGAACCAAATGATTGCCCAGGACTTATAGCACCAAAGAAAGGTCTTTGCAATCCAAGGCACCAGACTCCTCAGGTGGAATCGATATAGATCAAGGAATATGAGGTTATGTCGGGTCGCGCATTTTCTAGCAAATAAGTTCAAGCAAGTTGCATCATTGCTTGAAACTCGCGAAGCAGAGCAAACCCTAGGCCTCTACAAGAGGCATCTGAAACTAACAGATTGATATCATATCACGAGTGGAACAGATCCCAGGCCCGTGCACAGAGACCCAGAAATTCATCCTTCTTTCTCCGCTGCGTCTCTGGCGAGTCTCTTCCTGCGCCGAAAGGTCCAGGGAACGAAGCATGTGGACCGGGTATAGAAGCCGGGTTAGGTCGGTATTGAGAGTCGGGGCCATGACCCAGTGGTGGACTTCCATTGTCATGTTCATACTCGCTCCGAGGGCGCCGACGTGCTGTAACTTCGGACGGGGCGAACATACCAAAAGAGGCAGGAGGTGGACCGTGTGGCGCTTGGGGTTCAGGGGCAAGAGGCGCGGTTTTGGGGGCTGCATGAAGTATTTGCGGGGATGGCGGAGTGGGAGGTTGGTGACCTCCATAGTGTACAATGCGAGGCAAGAGCTCCTCTCGACCACCGGACATCTCTTGCACGGCTTCTTCGGCTGAGTGGTATTCGCGCGGGCGGTTGGGGGTTTGGGACACGCTACCCGGCAGACCAGGGGAGGGCATCGGCGCCAAGTTGTTGGATTGGGAGGAATTGTTGCTCGACGGGTTCAGGTGGATATTGGCAAGGCCGGAATCGCGGTCGCGACCCAGTGCATCGGAGCCGAAGACGTCGGAGAGGGGAGGAAGACGATTGTTTGTTTGGGTTGCCGGGAGTTGATGCATGTGGGAAGTCGAGCCTAAGGTCGGGCTCTGGTTGACAACATGGCGGGTCAGCGGCTGTGGCTGGTACCTGCCCGTGAAAGTCTGGTGTAGCGGAGCCGATTGGATGACTCGCTCGTTTGCGAACTGGGAGGCAGATGGAGGAACAATAGACAGGCCGGCCGGTCTGCGCTTTGTCTTGGGCATGCCCATCAAATTCGATTCTGAAGGCTTAACACCATCGGGACCATCGTCCTTGGCGGATCTCTGCATGCGCTGCTCAATGATCGACCGTTGCTGATCCCGCACAGAGAGGCTGCGCTGCAGCTGCTCTCGCATGACCGGATCGTGGGTTTGGAAGCCAGGTGATAGGCAGGCTAGGCCTACATGTTGCATCGAGGCTGTCAAAGGGCCTCCAGGAGCGCGAACGGACAACCCACTGGAGGATGGAAGACTAGTCGAAAGGTCCAATTTCCGAGGCCTGGGCCGACTCTGTATCCGTGGGGAGGATCCCGGTTCCTTCTTTACAGTAATCTGTGGACCTGCGCTGCCTTGGGATCTGATCATAATGTGAGTATGTGAAGCTCCGATATGAATCTTCCGACTTACGGAGATGCTGGACCTCTCTTCTCGGTCGGAGAACCGTGTACCGTGGATCCATGTTGGGGACTTTTGGACATCCGGGGCGGAGATATATTGGACGGGATGTTATTCGGAGGAGCCAAAGCCGGGAGGTTTCGCGGGCTAGGGTTACGAGTAGGGTGTGGTGATGACAAGGGGGCCGGTGCAGATGCAACTGCAGTGGACATGGTCGATACTGTGATTTCCCTCTGGATATCACGTAAATGGTTGATAGATTTCCTTCACAGGATGCAAGGGCATCCGGAGTGCGGGCAGGACCGGAAAGATCGAAACGTGGGATCGGCCGGTTGATATATCCAAGTCGGAGAGTACTAATCTCCAGTATAAGAGATGGTGAGAAGGGCGGTTAAGCGTCAAGCGGCAGTGTGACGGTCCAGAGTAACAAGCGAAAGAAATGGACAAAACCTGAAGGAGGGGGGGGTGAGGAGTCTGGGCCCGTAGAGGAAAAAAAAAGAGAGAGAGAGATCGCCCAAGCTATCCAGGGGGAAGTTAAAAAAAAAGGAAGTTAAAAGAGTAAGTACACAGTACGTTGATGCCACGAAATACAAAGAGGGGAAAGAGGCATCAATGCTGACCCCAGCTAAGTACCAGATACCCGGACAGTGGACTGGTGGATCCAACTGAGACACGATATGTTTCTGGGAGTTCCAGGGGGATCCACCGTTCATTTTATTTGAATTCATTTTCTATTACTGTAGTATGTATTACTATTATTTATCGAACTTATAAGAGTATTTTAATATAAATCTCCGCACTATGTTGTATTACTATTCAATAGTTTCCGACATGTCACCTATAATTATCTAAAATTATAGTATACGGAGTATATAATTCGCTTATAGTAATATATGTGGACCCCTTTCTCTCTAATAGTATACAACATAACAAAAATCCCAAATTTATCAAATCATAACTCCCACTCGGCACACAAAGAAAAAACAAGTCACATCTCCGTCCACTCGTACAGCGTTATATGTCAAACATGGCGCCGCGGGCGCTTATATCGAAAGGGGGCCACTAGTGTGTGGCGTCCACAAAAGAAGTCACCCACTCATCACCTGGGCACCAACCAACACCTGTCCCATGCGAGTAGAACACCCTACCAATAGCACTGAAACCGAAACTGAAACAGAACAAGATTTTTTTTTTCATGACTCAGGACAGACCCTATTTTGAGAAAAAAAAAAAAGAAAAAGAAATCCATACAACATAGTTATAATATAACATCCTGAAATTAGCCATTCTCCTGTAATGCACAGACCATAGGTGCATGCCCTTTATCACAAAAGGTGTTGCCTATGAAAAATGACAAATACCCGGTCGGGGATTCAGCCTGGGAAATCTTTGAAAGTATAAATCTCACCTTTGTTTCAGATCCTACTGACTATTCGATTTTTTTTTTCTAATCTATCTGAGATGTAAAAAAATCTACATAAAACATTGTATATGTTGTACTATTATTAAAGCCGTTATTCCATACCACAGAGTACTCCGCACTTACGGAGTAGAGTATCCCTACTTATTAGAAGTATATTCTCACATGTGGAGAGGCTCTGTTGGAAAATATACTTGCATCAGGTTCCCAACATAAGCATGTGCATATGTACTTCGTGTTGAGGGATTAGTAAATGGACGATGTTTCCAAGGTTGCAGGAACAGGCTATAATGATCCATCGTACGACCTTTTCAACCTCCAAGATACACAAATAACATTGTCATACAAATATTATACTTGCAGGTTTTCTAGAAAAGAACCATGATATCCTTTATCTTCACAAATGACTTCACAATGGACAAGATCTCGACAATGCAGTGCTATAGATGACAAAAACAGCAGGCGGTGAGACCCGACTATCGATAACCCACCTTTTTTTCTTCGCGATAATCTTCGACTTGGAGATCCAGATCGCGCAAATTTGTTACACTAAAAGTTCGATCTTCTAAGCTAGACGCTAGCAAAGACCTCAACGCACCCTCTTGCAAATCCAGACACAGCTCACCACCAACCACCCACCCAACTCCCGCATTCGCTCAGCATTCGACCTAGTGTCGAACTTGTTAGATTACCACCTACCTCACACTTCTCACCCAATCCAACACAATGCCTGAGTCCGTCCACTCCCAAGATCTGGACCAGTCCATGGTCGACGCAGAGCAGGAGCAGCCCGCCGAGCTGCCCCAGTCCAACGACCCCATCCTTGAAGAGAGACAGATTGTCGTGGTACGTATCTGATCTTCCCGACATATGTAAATTGATCTCAGTATCAATCTCTATGTGGTTAAAAACACCAAACTAATACCATTATTTCCAGCTTCCGGGCGCCACCGAAACTGCCGCTTCATTCCAGTTCGAAGGCGAAGGCCACACCATGGGCAATGCGCTGCGGTACGCAATTATGAAGAAGTGAGTATACCGCGCTGCCTGTGATTGCGAGGATGGATTTGGTTACACCGGTTTCTTTCTCGGGAGCAACAAAATCAAATCTTTCGAACATCGTCACTGACTTGAATAGCCCCGCCGTTGAGTTCTGCGGCTACACCATCCCCCACCCCTCGGATCCGAAGATGAACGTCCGTATCCAGACTACCGGTATGACCTGCTACTTTCTTATATATCGCCGGAATGTTGAATTGTGTACTGACTGCGTGGTTTCAGATGCTACTACTGCCCTCGAGGCTCTGGAGAAGGGCTTCAATGACCTGATGGATCTGTGTGATGTCGTAACGGAGAAGTTCACTGCTTCGCGTGATCAATTCAATGCGGAGAGCGGTAACCGCATGGAGGCATGAGGTTATTTATTTGCATATGTATTATTTAATTGGCGTTCTGGGTAGAGGGAAAAGTACATTTTCTATCTCGGGCATGAGAAGTGCTTGTTTTTGGTCTCTTTGGTATATATATTTATAAGAAATACTTGATGAAGATAGAGGACTTATTCGTGTGATGCATTCTACGAAACCGATATTGCCTGTGCTGTCATAGAATCAGCACCAAGTCTCAGAGCTAGGCAGATTTAAGACACTACAATATGTAGATGGGAACAATATAAGGTAATGGAATGGCTTATTCAGACAATATATACACATCATGTCTATCGACGGCGCAGTTCCTTTAACTGCCACATCGCGGACTAGAAACGAGACGAAGAGGATAGGAAATGAGAGAGAAAGAAGCAGAAAGAGGGATTTAATTGCGGCCCTCGAGGAAGCCAGACACAAAGTTGCGGGGTAGCCGGGCGCCGGGATCTTCTTCTGGGCGGAAGTACTTCATAACATGAGAGAGCTGCTTCCAGTAGTTAAGGGTTTCCTGCATTGAAATGAAGTCAGTATTTGATTCTTGGATTGTAGGGTGACTGCGATGATGTTCAATCAAATAAAGACAAAGATAAGTAGATTTTCTTCTTATGATTGCCTTCTTGAAAGAACCCGCATGTCGCATATGCATAGACATATAGCCACAGATAGAAAGGTGGACCTGGACTGACCTGGAACTCGGCGTGGCTCTGGTACAAAAGCACATCCACAACGTTCAATTGGCTGACGTAGCGGTTCTTCTCGAACTCCTGGCGGATCTTGGTGCGGATGGCAGACACGGGCATGCCCAGGGAGTACATGGTCTGGATCTCCGGGGACTGTATTGAGCGATATCACGTTAGCTGGGTCCATTGCGGGGTCAAATTGTGGCCTCTGAAGCCAGACAACAGGGTCATTGATAAATCAGCTCCTGAGATATCTGCATTGGATAGAAGGAAAGAGCGTATGAAGGGCGAATGTGTATCGGCCTGGGATCTCGGGGTAGACTAACCGCGCGGAGCCATTCACGGTACGACTTCAGGACTCGGTATTTCGCATCGCCCCAGTTGACAGCTAGAAAACAAACAGGCATATTAGCACCTTTTCGCGGGTGTGATAGACTCCATTGACGATCCCGCCGGGTGGTCGGCGGAACGCATCGGGCGTGGAAGGGACGTACAGGAGCGAGTGCGCTGCGCCAGGTAGGTAGGGTTGATAGTCATTTTGAAGGAGAGTTGAGTGCCCACTCAATCCAGTGCGATTCAATCACTGGGTGCAGAGAGACGGGAGAGAATTGAACGTGGGTTCCTGAGCTATGAAGGTGGAGGTTTCGATCTGAGGTTGGTGGTGGAATGGGCCTTGCTCACCGCCTGCCTTTTCAAAAAAAATCTTTGCGAATTTGGGGATTATCGGACCGTCTGCGCGACGTTTCTCTGCTCTTGTTTTTTTTTTCGTCGAATATTTTTTGATATCTCTGGTTCTGTCGCAGGGGTATTGAATTTATTTTGGGTTGTTCAAGTAATCACAACTCATTTCTCGCCAGCCTATCAATCTTTGCATTTCCTCCCACTCAGTCCGCCTCGCCTCAACTCAATCAACCGTTCAATTCTTCAAACACCACAAAATGGCTCCTAGCAAAGGCCCCAACGTTGGCGGCGCAAAGGGCGCAAAGGGAGGTGCAAAGGGAGGCAAATCTTCCAGCCTGTCGTCTGCCTCGCGCGTCAGCAAATCGAAAGATGGTCCCAAGCGTCCCCCGGCCAAGGAACAGAAGAACAAGCCCCGCACCGTCCAGGAAAACTTGAAGAAAAAGAAGAAGAGAGTGTACACCGAGAAGGAGCTGGACCTACCCGAGTTGAACCAAATCACACCTGTTGGAGTGATCAAGCCCAAGGGCAAGAAGAAGGGCAAGACTTTTGTCGATGATGCGGTATGTTTTGCATCCTACGCTATATTATATTGATTGCACTCTGTGAAAGCCTGATACTAACCCGACAACCTCCAGGAGGGCATGATGACAATTCTCGCCATGGTGAACGCCGAGAAGGAAGGTCAGATCGAATCCAAGATGATGAAGGCACGTCAATTAGAAGAGATTCGCGAGGCAAAGAGAGCCGAGGCTGAGGCTCGCATGAAGGAGAGGAAGAACAAGTTTGACGATGTGAAGGATTCCATCCGGCAAAAGAAGAAGGGCAATCGTGGCGACAAGGCCGCGGAGCCGACGAGTATCAAGGATAGCATCTCGAAGCCCGGGCGATCAAAGAAGAAGACCGTTGCATTTGCTTAAAAAAAAGTCTGAATATTTGTGTCTATACTTTGATTATGTATTTAGATATCGGGGTTTGGCGTTTCACCAATTTATCAATCTATGTCTATCGGAACAGAAACATCATTCTGCAAAAACACCGTCCATGCTGTGGTCTCCCCATCTGTAATCTATAAATGGCCTGTCGCTCTCAGGCATGATGATTGTAACGGTGGGTTGGGGAACTGAATGTTTGAGGGCCAGCCAATTACAGCCCCAAAGGTAGTGCGAGTTTGCGTCGCATCGAGACGAATTCAGGCTTTGGTGCCAGGTCGAGTTCTTTGTTGTCACCATCGTGGCTAGCAATATTTCCAGGGAGTCTTTCAGGATGTTCGACAACACCAGGGATATTAGTGTCAATTTCCCTTGCCATTTTGTTCAAGAAGTTGGTCACCTGAAGGGGTTAGTATGAAGTTCATTCCCGCCTCGAATGGGCAATTGCAGATTACATACCGGCTTGACAAACCACCTGGACCCTCCAAACTCGAACCAGCCTAGATGGCCACCTCCTGATGTAGTCAGCATGACTCCATATGGCGTTTGGGTCATTTCCTGGTAGGGCAGAGCCTCTCGGCAAGCAATCTAGTAAAGTCAGTGTCGTGTTCACTGTGGTATGAACGACTTGAATAACTTACAGGATCATCCTCTGCTTGAATGCTAAGGAAAGGAATCCTGATAGCAAGCATGGAATCGGTAGAAGTGGCATCACGGTAATACGCCCCCTCGGTGGGGTAGCCCCAGGTCGGGCATTGTAGAGCTCTGTTGCATGTTAGAATGGTAGTCATTCTGATATGCAGAATGGATTCTTCTTACCGGTCGAACTCGTGAAGGTAGGTAATGTTTCTTATCGCATCAACATCGATGCGAGGGTTTTTGGAGACTTGGTCAACATGTCTGTTATCCATGTGATTAGTTAAGGTTTCATATCATCAGAATAGACAGGTACTCACGCCTCGAAGAGCTTCTTCATACTTGTTCCCATGGTCCTACTGTATACCTCCTTGCCAATCCAAGTGTTTTGCAACATCATAGAACCAATATCCAAGTTCCACGGGCTAGCACAGATAACGGCTGCCTTCAACTGACAGGCGTCACCTTCCTCGCCAAGATACTGCACAGTTTGTTAGTTGGGGGCGTAGACAGTCAAATTGCAGGGGGGTCATACATTAGTGAGGATGTTCGCACCGAGTGAGAAGTGTGAGGTAGGTGGTAATCTAACAAGTTCGACACTAGGTCGAATGCTGAGCGAATGCGGGAGTTGGGTGGGTGGTTGGTGGTGAGCTGTGTCTGGATTTGCAAGAGGGTGCGTTGAGGTCTTTGCTAGCGTCTAGCTTAGAAGATCGAACTTTTAGTGTAACAAATTTGCGCGATCTGGATCTCCAAGTCGAAGATTATCGCGAAGAAAAAAAGGTGGGTTATCGATAGTCGGGTCTCACCGCCTGCTGTTTTTGTCATCTATAGCACTGCATTGTCGAGATCTTGTCCATTGTGAAGTCATTTGTGAAGATAAAGGATATCATGGTTCTTTTCTAGAAAACCTGCAAGTATAATATTTGTATGACAATGTTATTTGTGTATCTTGGAGGTTGAAAAGGTCGTACGATGGATCATTATAGCCTGTTCCTGCAACCTTGGAAACATCGTCCATTTACTAATCCCTCAACACGAAGTACATATGCACATGCTTATGTTGGGAACCTGATGCAAGTATATTTTCCAACAGAGCCTCTCCACATGTGAGAATATACTTCTAATAAGTAGGGATACTCTACTCCGTAAGTGCGGAGTACTCTGTGGTATGGAATAACGGCTTTAATAATAGTACAACATATACAATGTTTTATGTAGATTTTTTTACATCTCAGATAGATTAGAAAAAAAAAATCGAATAGTCAGTAGGATCTGAAACAAAGGTGAGATTTATACTTTCAAAGATTTCCCAGGCTGAATCCCCGACCGGGTATTTGTCATTTTTCATAGGCAACACCTTTTGTGATAAAGGGCATGCACCTATGGTCTGTGCATTACAGGAGAATGGCTAATTTCAGGATGTTATATTATAACTATGTTGTATGGATTTCTTTTTCTTTTTTTTTTTTCTCAAAATAGGGTCTGTCCTGAGTCATGAAAAAAAAAATCTTGTTCTGTTTCAGTTTCGGTTTCAGTGCTATTGGTAGGGTGTTCTACTCGCATGGGACAGGTGTTGGTTGGTGCCCAGGTGATGAGTGGGTGACTTCTTTTGTGGACGCCACACACTAGTGGCCCCCTTTCGATATAAGCGCCCGCGGCGCCATGTTTGACATATAACGCTGTACGAGTGGACGGAGATGTGACTTGTTTTTTCTTTGTGTGCCGAGTGGGAGTTATGATTTGATAAATTTGGGATTTTTGTTATGTTGTATACTATTAGAGAGAAAGGGGTCCACATATATTACTATAAGCGAATTATATACTCCGTATACTATAATTTTAGATAATTATAGGTGACATGTCGGAAACTATTGAATAGTAATACAACATAGTGCGGAGATTTATATTAAAATACTCTTATAAGTTCGATAAATAATAGTAATACATACTACAGTAATAGAAAATGAATTCAAATAAAATGAACGGTGGATCCCCCTGGAACTCCCAGAAACATATCGTGTCTCAGTTGGATCCACCAGTCCACTGTCCGGGTATCTGGTACTTAGCTGGGGTCAGCATTGATGCCTCTTTCCCCTCTTTGTATTTCGTGGCATCAACGTACTGTGTACTTACTCTTTTAACTTCCTTTTTTTTTAACTTCCCCCTGGATAGCTTGGGCGATCTCTCTCTCTCTTTTTTTTTCCTCTACGGGCCCAGACTCCTCACCCCCCCCTCCTTCAGGTTTTGTCCATTTCTTTCGCTTGTTACTCTGGACCGTCACACTGCCGCTTGACGCTTAACCGCCCTTCTCACCATCTCTTATACTGGAGATTAGTACTCTCCGACTTGGATATATCAACCGGCCGATCCCACGTTTCGATCTTTCCGGTCCTGCCCGCACTCCGGATGCCCTTGCATCCTGTGAAGGAAATCTATCAACCATTTACGTGATATCCAGAGGGAAATCACAGTATCGACCATGTCCACTGCAGTTGCATCTGCACCGGCCCCCTTGTCATCACCACACCCTACTCGTAACCCTAGCCCGCGAAACCTCCCGGCTTTGGCTCCTCCGAATAACATCCCGTCCAATATATCTCCGCCCCGGATGTCCAAAAGTCCCCAACATGGATCCACGGTACACGGTTCTCCGACCGAGAAGAGAGGTCCAGCATCTCCGTAAGTCGGAAGATTCATATCGGAGCTTCACATACTCACATTATGATCAGATCCCAAGGCAGCGCAGGTCCACAGATTACTGTAAAGAAGGAACCGGGATCCTCCCCACGGATACAGAGTCGGCCCAGGCCTCGGAAATTGGACCTTTCGACTAGTCTTCCATCCTCCAGTGGGTTGTCCGTTCGCGCTCCTGGAGGCCCTTTGACAGCCTCGATGCAACATGTAGGCCTAGCCTGCCTATCACCTGGCTTCCAAACCCACGATCCGGTCATGCGAGAGCAGCTGCAGCGCAGCCTCTCTGTGCGGGATCAGCAACGGTCGATCATTGAGCAGCGCATGCAGAGATCCGCCAAGGACGATGGTCCCGATGGTGTTAAGCCTTCAGAATCGAATTTGATGGGCATGCCCAAGACAAAGCGCAGACCGGCCGGCCTGTCTATTGTTCCTCCATCTGCCTCCCAGTTCGCAAACGAGCGAGTCATCCAATCGGCTCCGCTACACCAGACTTTCACGGGCAGGTACCAGCCACAGCCGCTGACCCGCCATGTTGTCAACCAGAGCCCGACCTTAGGCTCGACTTCCCACATGCATCAACTCCCGGCAACCCAAACAAACAATCGTCTTCCTCCCCTCTCCGACGTCTTCGGCTCCGATGCACTGGGTCGCGACCGCGATTCCGGCCTTGCCAATATCCACCTGAACCCGTCGAGCAACAATTCCTCCCAATCCAACAACTTGGCGCCGATGCCCTCCCCTGGTCTGCCGGGTAGCGTGTCCCAAACCCCCAACCGCCCGCGCGAATACCACTCAGCCGAAGAAGCCGTGCAAGAGATGTCCGGTGGTCGAGAGGAGCTCTTGCCTCGCATTGTACACTATGGAGGTCACCAACCTCCCACTCCGCCATCCCCGCAAATACTTCATGCAGCCCCCAAAACCGCGCCTCTTGCCCCTGAACCCCAAGCGCCACACGGTCCACCTCCTGCCTCTTTTGGTATGTTCGCCCCGTCCGAAGTTACAGCACGTCGGCGCCCTCGGAGCGAGTATGAACATGACAATGGAAGTCCACCACTGGGTCATGGCCCCGACTCTCAATACCGACCTAACCCGGCTTCTATACCCGGTCCACATGCTTCGTTCCCTGGACCTTTCGGCGCAGGAAGAGACTCGCCAGAGACGCAGCGGAGAAAGAAGGATGAATTTCTGGGTCTCTGTGCACGGGCCTGGGATCTGTTCCACTCGTGATATGATATCAATCTGTTAGTTTCAGATGCCTCTTGTAGAGGCCTAGGGTTTGCTCTGCTTCGCGAGTTTCAAGCAATGATGCAACTTGCTTGAACTTATTTGCTAGAAAATGCGCGACCCGACATAACCTCATATTCCTTGATCTATATCGATTCCACCTGAGGAGTCTGGTGCCTTGGATTGCAAAGACCTTTCTTTGGTGCTATAAGTCCTGGGCAATCATTTGGTTCCATTGGCAAGTCCAATCTCAAAAGATTCAATGCCTGGGCAAATACGAATGTCCATATTCCCCGACTCATCCCGGATGATGGAGTCGTAGAAACCCTACCCACCACACCAATGATGCTTGCATCAATATCATGTTATCTATGTTACGACAGTATCGACAGGGCACATTACCCTGTAAAACTTTGTGCCCGGGTTCCTTTCTGCATCAAGTTTGCTTTGGGCGTTGGAGGTTTCGTGTTTCGTGTTTCGTACTATACCTTTTGGACTTTTTTTTGGGGAGATAAAGCATTATGGTAATGAGTTCTCTGCCTCTTACTGGCCTGTTCCGAATGCCCTCTTTCTGCTATTTGCAGCCTTTTGCTATTGCCATGTTGGCCCTCGGCTCCGAGACTGGTAATCCTAATGCATCACACCTCGACATA
>Ga0224736_1149_pt1 | contig 11932 bp, 11 predicted proteins | sample IA12soil_MG_GH6A_FD_161628 | JGI IMG/M metagenome (GOLD analysis project Ga0224736, IMG submission 161628) | Enriched cells from agricultural soil in Iowa, United States - IA12soil_MG_GH6A(-) | ecosystem: Environmental > Terrestrial > Soil > Agricultural land | place: USA: Iowa | collected 2017-05-08
AATGCTCAAAAATGTTCGAATCCTACGAGGCAAAAATTTACGAATTTCATCCTCGTTATAACCAACCTGTAATCTTTTTTCGTCTAGGATAATTGGCCGACGTAACATTAGAGGGTACTCGATTATTAAATTATAGAATTCATTAAGCAAAAGTTCCTCAATATTTATATTTAATTCCTGAAAAGTTTTGGATTTAGTCGAAATAATTTCGGTAGCCCCATCTTCTGTTAATCGAAGAATCGATTTAAGTTCATCAACAGTAATAGGACTTGCTACTATGTTTCTTTCAATATAATCAATATGATGTTCCTCGAGCCAGGCTTTTGCTTTCCGGCATGAACCACAGCTTGGGGTCGTAAATAGAGTTACCATATTTTTACACGCTCCTTTAATATTTTTTGTCAAATGTACACTGCCAGACTGTTTCAAGAATAGGGTATTGAAATGTATTAAAAAAAGTTACAGTTCACAATCAAAAACACGTAATATTATCTATTCAACAATATTTATTTTATTCTCAGTTGAACTATTCATATTTCATTAATATTATTTGATTTACAATTCTACTTCAATAAAATTACTTTAACTTCACGATAAGGCATTTGTTTGACTAAATTTTACAAGCGACGGCAAATTTATTTCCAACAACATATTGTAACTTTAAACTTTACAGTTCATTTAGTCAACTGTTAAATGCTGGTTTCAATCTACCGACTGAACTAAAAGTTCTTATCTTTTATTTGACTTTACACATAAAGCTGCCCCCTAATGCATATAAGGAAATCTGTAAAACAGCTGTTGTACCCGAAACATGTAACAGCCAAGGCTTTTTTTTAAAAGCGCTTGGCTGCTTTGATATCTCTAGATTTACTTAAATAAAAGACGATATGTTAAAGATTTAGATTTTTCTCAAGTCAAGTAACCTTTCTTTCTAAATCGATTTCTATCGGTCAATCTAAGAATGCTTGTTGCAACGCCTCTAGGCCATCTTTATAGATGCCATGGAACAGATCTATAGCTTCTTTAACAGTAACGCATACAGGATTGAAACTGCCAGAGCACTCTACCAATGATGATGAAAAGATATTAAAAAAGCTATAAACCTTATAGTATCAAGGTTTATAGCTCATCATTTGGTATGATTCTGACTGGGCTCGAACCAGCGACCCCCACCCTGTCAATTCACATTTGTAAGTTACCGCTAATTTCTCAAGGTATCCCCAAACCTACTGATATCAAGGGTTTGGGGATTGTTTAATGTTATTTCATTTCCTCGTATATTTTAATGTTTTTTTTAGTGTGTGACCAGTTTGGTGACCAGAACTCATATTAAACTTTTTCTCCACTTCTGATAATAAGAGTAGCAATTGCTTTAGTTTATTTGATAATCCGTACACATCTTCTTTGGAATTAAAAACAAATGATTAAAGTTTATCATACGCATTCTGTGCTGCATCTTCTAAATATGTATCCTTTAATCGTTATCAAAAATAGCCGGTCAACAAAATTTTTACTGCTCCTTAGATGTGAAAATAGTTATTAATAATCGTAGGAATTAGAATCTGGATTCATTGTCCTTTCAATCCCAACGGTAATGACATTCATTCTTATTGCTTGATATATTCTTAAGAAACTCGGTATTTCCATTATTCCTTTTTTGCCTTTAATTCTTCTACTCTTGCATTCTTGTATCAAATCATTACAGTTAACATTAAACGGGAATTGATCATCCCTTAAGTGCCCCCACTTAAGTAGAAGTTTTTTTCTTTTTTTTTAGCGTATTTAGAATTGTAGAGATAAGCCATTTATCTAAGTACCTTAGCTGGTCTTCATCATCTAACAATGGGTAAAAACTCATAATACCTTTAAATCTTAATCTTTTATAAGATCCATTAAGATAATTTCTAAGCATTCTCTCATTTAGATTACCGTATAAATAACGACGAATTTGCATTATAGCAGTTACAAAGTCCCTATCTTCGTCATTTCCTGGAATCATGACCGATTTAAGAGTTTCCCCATTTAATGGTTGAATTAAGTTTCTATAAAGAATATAGCTTATTTGTTTTTTTATCTTATTAACAGAGGAAGGTTTAATACTGATATGTTCATTCGAAAGCTTATACCCCAAAAATTCTACATAATGCTTGTAAGAAGCTAGCTCGGAAGGCATTCCTTCTTTAGATAAGATACTAATTCCATCAGATTTAAGAGCGTTAATTTTAACCCCTGCCTCTGTAGAAAACATATTAATTATTTCAAATGATTTAGTTATCTTTCCATAGTCATCTGCCCAAATAATTGTATCATCTGCGTATCTTGCAAATCTTAAACCTTCTTTTTCTAATTTTTTGTCCAACTTCCAGCATGCCATATTTGCTAGAAAAAGTGATAAGGATGTTCCTTGGGGTATACCTTTTCCCTTTACCATATTTACTAAGAATAACTTAATAATACCTTTTTCAAATTCACTTATTAAAAAACCATTTTGATTGAATTGATCAAATAAATAATCGTGATTAATCGACCCAAAAAAATCTTTGAAATCGAATTCGGCTACAAATGTTCTGGGGCTTAATTTTATATCAAGTCCAATATCATTTATCGCATAATGTACATTTCTGTCATTTCTGTAGGCATACGAGAACGAGCTAAATCTATGTTTGTTTTTACTTAATAGTTTTTTATAAAAATAATTGGATACCGCTTCATCCGGTATTTGGAATATATATACTTCTCTTTTTCCACCACCTTTTTTATCAACATAGTTTATATAAGGTTGGTGTGTTTTATATTCACCATTAATTAGCTTGTTAAATATCGAGGTACCTATTTTCTTGTAATGCTTTAACACATAATAAGGATTGTGCTTTCTATCGACTTTCCAGTGTACAGGTACTTTTACTTCCTTTGGGGAAGGATTTGTTACACGCCGTTTGTTTCTTTGATACTCTAATTCCAAAGAATTATGATAATTTTCGTGTTGTTCGACCTTTTTTTTTTTTGCAAATTCAAATATTGAATTTATAATATCTTGTTTTAACAGTAAGCCCCCATTCAAACCACGCATTTCAAACATATGGCACCACTTGGTATGATACTTATATCAATCAAAGGAGGTGCTTTTTCTATGCCACAACAAAAATTAACCATCGTCCCCGTCACACTTCATACCGAAAGTAAAAAGGATTTACCACCCACTTCTCCAAAAGAATCTTTAACTAGCATTTGCACAATCAAAATGGCAAACGTTGAAATCTCCCTTCATAGCGGCGTAGATGAGTACGTAATTCGAACCATTATGAGGGAGTTGAAACATACGTGAAGCACGATTATACAAATGTCAAAAACATTTACATTATTTGTGGAAAAACCGATATGCGTAAAGGAATTGATGGCCTTGCCACACTGATTCAAGATACATTCAAACTGGATCCATACGGCGATTCCATTTTCTTATTCTCTGGATGGAGTAAAGATCGTTACAAATGTTTATACTTTGATGGTGATGGCTTCGCCATGCTTTATAAGCGTTTGGATAACGGCAAACTACAATGGCCCAAGGATGAAAACGAAGTACGCAATCTTTCACAAAAGGAGGTTCGCTGGCTCCTAGAAGGATTATCCATTCAGCAGCCAAAAGCAATAAAATCATCACTGAAAGGGGCGTTCTAAATCTATCAAAACATTGATTTACAGCCGTTTTTAGCTTCATTTTTTTTGTCCCAAATGGTATACTATAAGTAACGAAAACGGGCGAAAAGTGGTGAGACGAATGGTTAATGTTTCTTCAAATAATGGGGCACAATATGAAAAATTAATTCAGCTTCTTGAAACGCAATTGACCAATTCCAATCAACAAAACAATAGGCTTTCGGAAAAACTCGATAAGGCCTTAAAACAGAACGAGGCATTAACCGAACAAATTCGTCAATTAACCAAAGCTTTATATGGTTCTAAATCAGAAAAATCAAAGTATCAAGTACCAGACGGTCAAGGCTCTTTATTTGAAGACGATCCGTCTTTTAACGATTCTGAGCAGACAGAAGAACAAAGCACAGAAACAGTTAGCTATACCGTTGTCCGTAAAGTATCAAAGAAAAAGAGAAACGATTCATTTAGCAACAATATTGAGATAGAAGAAATTCACCATCATCCAGCTAATACGCTATGTGATTGTTGTCTTCATCAAATGACAGAAGTAGGTACAACAATAGCACGTGAAGAAGCAAAATTCATTCCAGCTACAATGAAGCGTGTGCAACATATCGAGCATGCCTATGAGTGCACGGTGTGCAAAAAAGATACCACTCAAAAAGCACAAATCAAGCGTGGGAAAGCACCGCAAACTGCCATTCAACGTAGCATTGCAGGACCAACTGTTTTGGCTAAACTTATCTACGATAAGTTTATTCAGTACTTGCCTCTTTACCGCCAGGTGAAAGAATGGGAACGATATGGTCTACTTACAAATGATAAGAACCTATCTAACTGGGTTATTCGCGCTGCCGAAGATTGGCTTCAACCAATTTATGATTTGATGAAGCAAGTACTAACAGCCAAGTCAGTGCTCCATGTGGACGAAACCTATGCGCAAATCATTAATCGTTCCGACGGAAAATCCGGTCAATCGAACGCTTATAACTGGGTATGTCGTAGCGTACCAAGTCAAGGTCCTATCATTGTCCTTTTCAAAAGCGCCTTATCTAGAAGTCGAGCTGTATTAGAAGATTTGATAGCCGGGTTCAAAGGAACGGTGATTTGCGATGGCTATTCAGCTTACGGTCATTTACCTGACGTGCAGTTCGCCAACTGCTGGGCGCACACGAGGCGTTATTGGTTAAAAGCTGATAGTAAAAACGGGCGAATAGGCGTCGATTACTGCGACCGGTTGTATCAGATTGAGCGTAAAATTAAACACCTTTCGCCAGAAGAGCGCCAACAAATAAGACAAGAAAAATCGAAGCCCATCGTAGATGAATTTTTCGCTTGGATTGATCGCTCACCGTTCTTCGGTAAAAATGCGTTGGCGAAAGCAGCTGAATATACGTTGAGCCGAGCAGAAGGATTAAAAGCATTTCTTGATGATGGCCATTTAGAAATCGATAATAATCTTGCTGAAAATGCGATTCGTCCCAACGTAATCGGTCGCAAAAATTGGCTGTTCTCTGTAAGCGAAGCAGGTGCAAAAGCGAACGCTATTTGTCTAAGTTTAGCTGAAACAGTAAAAGCAAATGGTATCGATTTTTATCAATATTTAGTCAAGCTACTAACAGAGCTGCCAACTTTACCAATTCACCAGCAGTCGGATCTTTTACATAACTACATGCCTTGGTCAGAAAATATCCAAGCCACATGTGCAAAATAGCCAACTATCCGAAAAAAATATCAGATGGCTGGCTATTCGTCGTGCGTACCGTAAAGGTGCGCTATTTTTTTATATTTCGGGCTTACAATAAATACATACATATACCTAAAATAACAACTGAACTCATGAGTGCCATTTTACTTCTTATCATCATACCCCTCCTCTATTTAATTTCTTTTACAAACATTCATCTCACTTCCAAAGCGGAGGCAAAACATCTGCTCTGGATACTGACCGTTTGTTGGATACTTAATCTCACTACAATGTTTTTCTTCAGTAGCAGGATTAAAAACAACAATATCCATTTCTTTTTTAAGAAAATGCTCTTTATCCAGTCCAAAATAATTAATATTCCGTTCTAATTGGATTTTATAATCTATTGGTAAATTGGCTCTTAAGAAAATTGCCAATTTAAACTGGATGCTGAACTCATTGTAAATCTCAATAGTGCCATCGGAAACCATGTTCATGAACCCAACTAATTGAGCTTGTAAATCCATCGTTCACCCCTTATATAAATTTTCTGTTTGAAACGGAGCAAAATCTTCGTCAAAGCACATATAGCAATAGCCTGTTTGGTCATGATTGAAAATTGCATTTCTCTCCTCAATTAACCCTTTAGGCGTGATACAATACGCACGAACTCTTTGTAAATCAGTTCATGTAACTGCTAAAATAAAATCAACAGTTTCCGCCAGATAGAATTGAACACTTTTTTAATCAAAATGCCCACCAGTTAGTCTATTATGATTTTATGTCATCATAGTTTACTGGAGGATTTGAAAGGTGGAAAAGTTACATTTGTTTATGAAGGTTCATCAATTAAAAGAACAAGGATTTAAGATAGCAGCTATTGCAAAAAAATTAGGGATTTCTAGAAACACAGTTTACAAGTATTTAAACATGAATTTTAACGAAGCATCCGAGTGGGTGTTATCAACTGGATGCAGGGTGAAAAAGTTAGATATACATCGTGATCTTATATTAAGCTGGCTTAAAGAACATCCTGATCTTTCCTCAGCCCAAGTGGAGGACTGGTTAAAAGAAAAATACCCAAAAATAAAAATTGGAAGTAGCACTATTCGGGGATATGTTAGTGATTTAAGGGATATTTACCATATCCCAAAAATGATTCGAGTGCGTGATCATGAAGCTGTGGAGGAACTGCCAATGGGGCAACAAATTCAGGTAGATTGGGGGGAGATAACCGTAAAGAATCAGGAAGGAAAGCCAATTAAATTATATTTTATTACCTTTGTACTCTCTCATTCTCGTTATAAATATGTGGAATGGCTTGATAGACCTTTTACCACAAGGGATACCATACGTTGTCATGAAAAGGCATTTCAATACTTTGGAGGAATACCCAAGGAAATTGTTTATGATCAAGATCATTTGATAACTGTTAGTGAAAATGCCGGAGATATCATCTTAACAGGGGAATTTCAAGCTTATAAGCAGGAACGAGGATTTCGGATTTACCTTTGTAGAAAAGCAGATCCCCAAAGTAAAGGGAAAGTAGAAAATGTAGTGAAATATGTAAAAAGGAACTTTGCAAAACATAGAGTATTTCCAAATCTAGAATCCTGGAATGAGAAATGTTTAGCATGGTTGAAAAGGACAGGAAATTACAATGTACAGCACACAACAAAAAAGAGACCGGTAGAAGTGCACGCCCTCGAAAAGCAGCACTTAACGCCAGTCTCCTCCCTGCTTTCTTTCGAAAGCAACCTTGTAAATAGTATAACAAGAACTGTTCATAAGGACAATATTATCAGATATAAATCTAATCGTTATTCGGTTCCGTTAGGGACTTATCGTCCAAGAGGTGATAATACGGTTTACATAGAAACACAAGGCGAAGAACTCATTATTAGAGCAGACCTTCAAGGTGAAATACTAGCAAAACATTCGATATGTCATGGAAAAGGTGAGTTGATAAAGAATCGCCAGCACACAAGAGATCGTTCGAAAGGAATTCAAGCATATAAAGAGACCATTGTTCGTCAATTCAAAGATCAAGATAAAGCTTTAAAATTTGTCAATGAAGTAGCCTTGCAGTACCCAAGGTATGTAAGGGATCAGTTCCAAGTCATTCAATATGCCATTACTCATTTCCGCCTACAAATTGATGAGGCACTCGCTGTTTGCATAAAAGAACAGCTGTGGAGTGCAAATGATTTACGTGATATTGCACAACATTTGACCCGATTAAAGGAAGAAAAAGATGTTGAAGCCCCTGCTTCTATCGAAGCTAAAGGAAATAGCCCCGCAACAACCGTCACAGCAGTAACAAGGGATATAGAATATTACACGAAAATTATGAGAGGTGTTTCATAATGACTAGCACTGTGCACCTATTACAAGAACAATTCCGCCATCTACGGATGGTGGAAACTGCCGAAGAACTGCCAGTATTACTACGACATGCGGAGAAATCATCGTGGACTTATCAAGAGTTTCTACATGAGCTTCTTATGCATGAAATGCAGAAAAGGGAAGAAAAAGGTATCCAAAAAAGATTAAAGTGGGCTAGTTTTCCTTATTTAAAGACACTTGAAGAGTTTAACGTTGAAGAACAAATATCGCTTAGTACGCGCCAATTAAATCAATTAAGAGAACTAAATTGGCTGGAACAACAATACAATCTAATTTTATTGGGACCACCAGGCTCAGGCAAAACTCATATTTCAATTGGATTAGGGGTTGAAGCCATTCAAAAAGGATTTAAAGTAGCATTTTCAACAATGGGTGAACTCATACACCTATTAAAAACGGAAGAATACATTAGAAAATCACAAACGCGGTTAAAAAGAATAAAGGAATCGGATTTGGTTATTATTGATGATTTAATGTACATGGCAATGGATCAAAGGGAAGCTAACCTATTTTTTCACCTGATTAACCATCTTTATGAACGTAGTTCTATTATTCTTACCTCTAATAAAGGCCCCGAAGAATGGGGTGAATTAATGGGGGACCAAGGGATTACAACAGCTATATTGGATCGATTACTACACAGAGTAGAGGTTATTCAAATGAACGAAAATGAGAGCTACAGGATTAAGAATCGAACTACCATTTTTGAAGGTGAAAGTGTTCAAAATTAATTAGCAAAAAGTGTTCAAAACTACTTGACGGTTACATTCATCATCTTGGTAGCGATAAACTATTAAGACATTTGATTTTTGAACTTTATTCTTTTGAAGAATCAATTCGTTAAGATAATCAATTCTTTCAGCAGATTCAATGTATTGTATCCCAATAACATTATGTGGAATATACCCATCATCTGTTTGGGAAAATAGCTTTTCAATTGTTTCAACATCTTTCCTCGGAAGACTCTCTCTCTCCAAATGTAAGGCAAGATATAAAAACTGTTCATTATCCAATCGGGCATCCCACTTCCACCAAGACAAATCCATTGGTCGGGAACGCCCTTTTAATTTATCAAATTTAGAATCTTCAATGAATGCATCGAAGCCAAGCATTTCTCCTAATTGGGCAAAAAAATCAATTTCTCTTTTTGTGAACATAGAAACATTATGCAAATGGGACAAGTTCATTCTTCGATAATTCCTTACATAGCCCTCAAAAAATTGTACGAGATTAAAATATTGTTTTTCCAATTAGTCCACCCTCTTTTTCTAACGTAATTCATAAGCTAAATCAATATAAGGTCGAATTTGTTCAAAATCATCTACCCATTCTAATCGGATATATGCCTCATGGGGATATTTGTCAATCTCATATTCCTTGCGTTCAAATTTTCTCCCCAGTAGATTATCAATTTCCTCTTGTACACTAAGACCTAATCTTTTTTCTTTTTTTCCGATATGCAATATTAAGCATCGTTGTCTTTGAGTAGTTAAAGTAGCAAATTTGGGCTTCTTGATTCTTTTATAACCAATACCATCATTGGTTTCGGCATCTTGTATGTCCTTGTAACCAGACTCATACCATATATAATCATGGATTTTTCTTGCTAATTCTTGAGCCTTTACCTTTTCAAATTGCAGGAAGAAATATTCATTGGTTTTTGGGCTACCTATACAGTTGATAACGCAAAATTCTTCAAACTGTTCTAATAAAAAGCATGTCAAAACTTCATTAGTATTTTTAAAGTATTGTTGCTGTTCCAAAAAGAAGTTTCTAATCTTTTCCCATGTCAAAATGATATTTTCTTCAACTTCCTGATTAACAGCAAATCTGTTTTTATGACCTTCGATTTGATTGATTTCTAAGTATGAATTTAAACCAATCTTTGTTTCTATTAAAATTGAAACCGAATTTGAGAGGATTGCTCCATCAGGAATATAATACTTTTTTTCTTGTAAGTTATTTATTACCTTATCAGTTTCAGCAATTCCTACTACAACTGCTTGTGGAGTCTTACGGTGTAGTTCATTTGAGACTTGATACATGTATTCAAAGGAGTCTATGTTGTTTTCTTTTATTCCTAACCACTGGATAAAATTCCTGGTTAGAATCGGTGAGGAATGCTGTAAAACATTCACAAATGCTTTTGTTGCATTATTTTCAATCTGTAATTGCTTTGTTTCTTCAGAGCCTTTTCTTGTCTGCCCTCGATAGTAATGAAAAATATTCTTATAAATTGACACTTTTTTCACCTTCTATCATCATATTTAAAGTTGAATATTTCTTTATTTCTCACAATTATTCTATGTTATTATTTGGTATTATGAAAGCTATATGGATAACAGTTACAAATAATAAACAAATGAAGGGAATAGTAGAACAGATATGCCTGATACTAATTGAATATTTTGCGAAAATGGAGTTTGGCTCATGAGGATGTCACGGTTACTTCGGAAGTAGATGACCATGGGATAGATTTTATTGTAAAAAAGATTAAAGAGGTCGTTTTGCGAGGTCCAGGTAAAATAATAAGAAGGTGAAACCATATGATAGGAAAAGATTTTTTACAATGGAAATATGCTCGAAATTATCAATCATTTCACAACAAATGCAATAAGTGTAAGACAAAAACTCGTTTATTGTATCCAAACTATTAAAATTGGAGATAAAACTATTGAAAATGCCCAGGTTCTTACTTGTCCAAATTGCTCACAAATCGACAATGAAGATTAGCAGGTCCTATAAGAAAAATAAATGTTATAAACTTAGAATAGTTACTAAACAAAATAAAAACAACCACCTTAACTCTTTGCAAAAGCAAAAAAAAGATGGTTGTTTTGTAAAGCAAAATGGGTGGTCGTTCTCTGTCCTTTCGATGACATAACAAAAGCTCCACCACTAATATTTTACCAAATTTCTAAATAAACAGAAAGCAAAAGTGGTATTGCAAGAGTAATTCATTCTTTCAAATCTTGTTGAAGCAACTCCAATAATTCTTTCTTTGTTTCAATCTGAAGTAAGGAAATGAATTCCCTTAGCCCTGTATTGTACAAGCACAACATTAACAGCCTTTCCCGTTCTTTATTAAATGGAAGAAAAATTCCAGAAATCATCTCCAACTTATTCTCAGATGGCGTATATTCCTCATAAATCTTATAATTTATCGGCTGAGCTTCTTTCTTAGGAATTAACATAGGTTCAAATCTCCCTCCTCCATGTTTTGGTACAATAAGGACATTTCCAAGCAAAGATAGAATCCCAATTGGAAATGCCAATTTTTTCACTTACATAATGTAGATTGTATTGCTTTTGTTCTTGTTCGGTGAGAACTCTTATTAAACTCTTACCACAATACGGACAATATTCTTTTGGTATTTCTTGCTCATTTTTCATTCTTTTCTTCTATCACTCTCAACAATCTGACATAATCCTTCTTTTAGAAGAAGCCGAACATCTATACAGGCTTCATTAAAATCAATCTGACTGTAAATTTCCTGTTCCCAAAAATTAATTTGGTCTTTTTTACGAATGATAACATGAACATTCTCTAACATCTGATAGTATTTCATCCTTCACCCTCCCACAATATCAATCGTGTTCTGTATCTGCTTCGTAGAGTTTCCTTTGTATCATCAGAAATAACTTCTACCCCAGATATAAAGTAATTACTCCCTCTTTCTCGGCAGTTTCTATACAACAGGATAAGAAATGGAGCAACCTCTCCTTTTCTTGGTCTACATCAAGTTGCATTGGGTGCAAACCCGAAAAGATTAAGACAGCAGGATGCAACAGTTCTCTAATGGCTTCACTGTAAAACTCTCGATTCTCCACTTCCTTGTATGCTTGTTGTAGCGTTTGATAAGAGACAGTGATTTCATCCCCTCTCCCACTAAAATCTTCGCCATATGGATTAGCCAGACCCAATGGCACATAGAGATGCTCAACATTTGGATTCCAGACCTGAAACGATTTCGTTGCAAAAACCTCATTCTTTTTATTTCGTGCTTCAATATAAAAACCCATAATTCCTTCTCCCCCTTATCTCTCCATTAAGTGACTTGATAACTCCTCCAGCATTGCCAAATACTCCTTTTCGCTGTCAGGTTCACCAAATCCATATTCCTTCAACTGAACTGTAGGTGTCTGTAACCATCCCCGAATATCATTGTCCATTTCCAGGTTCTC
>Ga0224736_1150_pt1 | contig 11932 bp, 10 predicted proteins | sample IA12soil_MG_GH6A_FD_161628 | JGI IMG/M metagenome (GOLD analysis project Ga0224736, IMG submission 161628) | Enriched cells from agricultural soil in Iowa, United States - IA12soil_MG_GH6A(-) | ecosystem: Environmental > Terrestrial > Soil > Agricultural land | place: USA: Iowa | collected 2017-05-08
ACAAACGCGCCACCAGACGCCGCATGAGAGGGCAATCGCATTTTTATGCCGCTACGGTTCGATATCTCGGAACAAACTGCCGATGTATGAGACGACGGTTTGATATTCAAAATCATATGCTTGCAGCAAATTGATAATCTGACGGTTCACATATTCAATTTTCAGAGCCAACGTGGATGTCAGAGGTGAGGGAGCGACTGCAAGATTCTCCGGACGTAGGAATTGCCGTAAGGGAGTTGATGACTGCTGCGCATCAGCGCACCTCGGCGAGACGGTTGTCGCTTGTCTGCCTCATAGGGGGTGGTAAAGCCGTTAGAGCGGAGATGTTGGATAGTGCTGGGATCAATGTCGAGATTTACGACAGCATCTCTGCCGCTGGCTTGACAGATATCGCCGCGAGCAATCTTGCTGAGGAGGTGGAGTCGGGAGAAGACCAAGCCTCTACGAAGCAGCAGTCGAAATCGCTCATTCAGATTCCGGTGTCGATTGGAAGCGTGCAGGTCGGTGATCTTGGGCTTGAGGGGAAAGCGTTATCGCTCAATGCCGTTGACCACGAGGTACTTGGGTTGATGGGTTCCCATGTGGTGCTGATTTTGCACATCGAGCATCTGAATCGGTTGCTTGATCGTCAAGCAGAAATGCGATCTCCAACTCTTGATAGTTTGATTGGGATACGGGATGGTGGCCTGCACGAGGCGAAGCTGAGCATATTGGGCAAACTCTGCGCGACCGTCGTTCACGAAACAAAACAGAGATTCGGCTCGATAGCTGCGAATGGCGCAGCCGGAATTCGTTGGCTGAATCGGGACACGCCGGACATTGAGGAAGCAATCACCTCATTTAGGAGTGTCGTACGTGATGCGGACCAAAGTGGCGAGATCATAAGAAGTGTTTCTGCCCTCTATAGAGGGAGTGAGCCATCGAAGCGGCCTTTCGATATAAACGAAAGCATTATGGGCGCGCTTGCGTTAATTCAATCTGATATCTCGATCTATCAGATTGAATTCGAAGCCACTTTGGAAGACGCGCCAATAGTCGTAAGCGGAGACGAAGTTTTAATCAATCAAGTGCTTGTGAATATTATGGTAAATGCCGTTGAGTCGTTAAAGAGCGTTGACGATAACGTTCGCAAGTTGTCGGTTCGATCCTGGCGAGAAAACATGCGGCGGGCACGGATTGAGATCGTCGATAGCGGTATCGGCGTGACGGAACAAGACAAGCGTGCTCCGAGAAAGGCGAAGAAGCCCGGCTCATCGAGTTTTGGGCTTGGTCTGGACTTTTGCAGAGATGTTCTGCAAGCGCACAACGCGACCATCGAGTTGCATCAGAGAGAACCTCGTGGATGCATCGTCGGAATCTCGCTACCAATCTGAAAGGGCGGTGCGTTTTGAATAGACCTGGGGCGGCGACCGAGATACTAGAAACAAAAGAACAGTCACGGATTTTTTCAGTTTTTAATAGTGTGAGGAAGTGTCATGGAGACGAAACAAACACGCTCAACGAGCGGTTCGAAATTGAAATGGCTTGTACTATTAGCGCCATACATTGGCCTTCTTTGGCTGCCATTTTATAACGGTGCAAGACCCAATCTGTGGGGATTCCCGCTCTTCTATTGGTATCAGCTTGCTTGGGTGCCTCTCACCTCGCTGATTCTGTACTTTGTTTACCGAGGTATCAAATGACGAGCGGAGTCGCAGTGAACGGAATCGCAATGGGCGTTTTCATTGCCTTTTTTATCCTCGTCACCTTGGTTGGCTTTTTTGCTGCCCGATGGAAACGTGGTGACATGTCGCAGCTGCACGAGTGGGGTCTAGGCGGGCGTCAATTCGGGACTGTCATTTCATGGTTTTTGGTCGGGGGCGATTTTTATACCGCCTATACCGTGATTGCTGTCCCAGCCCTTGTGTATTCGGTTGGTGGTTACGGATTCTTTGCTTTGCCTTATACGATCCTCGTATATCCTTTTGTATTCGCTGTGATGCCCAAGCTGTGGGAGGTTTGCGCAAAGCACAATCACGTGACCGCAGCAGATTATGTAGAGGGTGTCTTTGGAGGAAAGCTCTTTCCAGCAGCGATTGCTCTCACGGGTATCGTCGCAACGATGCCATACATTGCACTGCAACTGGTCGGGATGCAGGTCGTCCTACGAAACCTTGGGTTGGGTGGCGAAACTCCGCTGATTATTGCGTTTGTGGTCCTTGCTTTGTACACGTACGCGAGCGGATTGCGCGCTCCGGCAATGATCGCATTCGTGAAGGACATCATGATCTATATCGTGGTAATCGCGGCTGTTTGGCTCATCCCTCAAAAGCTTGGCGGATATGGAGCGGTGTTTGACGCAGCAGACAAGTTCTTTAATGCGAAAAGCGGCGCAACGGGATTGTTCTTAAAGCCTTCACAGTTTCCTGCCTATGCATCTCTCGCGTTTGGATCAGCGCTTGCCGCGTTTATGTACCCTCATACCATGACCGGTGTATTGTCGGCGGCGTCCGCGTCGACTGTACGCAAGAACGCGATTTTCCTGCCGGCGTATACGTTACTGCTGGGACTGATCGCATTGTTGGGCTACATGGCGATAGCGGCTGGCGTTCACGTTAGTGTGGCCTCCGACGTTGTTCCGGCGCTTTTCGGAGCTATCTTCCCGTCCTGGTTTGTCGGCTTCGCAGCGGCGGCAATTGCTATCAGCGCACTGGTACCTGCGGCTATTATGTCGATTGGTGCGGCAAACCTTGTAACTCGAAATCTGTACAGGCCGTTCGCGTCATCGAAAGTCACGCCTGAAAAGGAGGCCTCGGTTGCCAAGTTCATGTCGCTGCTGGTGAAGTTTGGGGCGCTTGTTTTCATCATCTTCCTTCCTACGAAGTACGCTATCGATTTGCAGTTGCTAGGCGGGGTCTGGATTCTGCAGATTTTCCCGGCGGTGGTTTTTACCCTGTATGCAAAGAGGAAGCCGATGACGATTCCATATCTCGCAGGTTGGCTTGCTGGTATGGCATCTGGAACGGCACTCGCGATAGCCCAAGGTCTAAAGCCAACGGTCGGTATTGGCGCTGGACAGCTCGAAGTGCAGGTTTACATCGGTCTGGTTGCGTTGGCGATAAACATTCTTGTGTTCGGAGTTGCATCGATCGGCGTTCGTTCAACTTCCCCTGAAGTTCCAGCAGGGACCGGATCGTAGCGTCAGTCAAATTCCACAGAGTGCAGCATGACGGCGATCTGACGTCAGATGTGAAGACCTGCGATTCTGAAAATTTCGTGCAAAGGCGATAAACACATCTGTACGTGAAATATCGTGTGTCCGGTGGAATCTACAATTGGTTTTGTTTGTGTAGGGGCCGCTGTAGGGTACGTGCCGTACGCATGACCGTGCGACGTTTCGGTTGGACGGTGAAGGTTCTCACCGTCCGTTTCTTATATAAGAAATCTGCAACGCCCGTCGGCACCAATCGGAAGGCAGCACGATTCAACATGGACTATGCCAAAGGAGCTTATTCATGAGTAAGATCGCGGTGGTGATTCCGGAAGCGAATTTTCGGGATGAAGAATTGTTTGTGCCGCTGGAAGTTTGGAAGAAGGCTGGTATTGAAACGACTCTTTTTTCGACCACGGTCGGTGAGGTCGTGGGCGATCTTGGAGGGAAGGCAACGCCTCAAGCCCTGCTCGGCACGCTGGATGTCGACAAGTTTGATGCTATCGCGGTTATCGGCGGAAGTGGAACAATTACCCACCTCTGGGAGAATGCCGAACTGCGAGGGCTGCTTCTGGCCTTCGAGGCCCGCAAGAAGCTTGTGACCTCAATTTGCGCGGGGAGCGTCACTTTGGCTCGTGCAGGTCTTCTGTCGGGAAAGGCGGCGACGACGTACCCGGTTGAGCTCATGATAAATGAACTGAAAGCACACGGCGCATTGTACTCAGCTGACCATGCGATTCGGGTAGGTAACATCGTCACGGGTGATGGACCCGATGGAGCTGGCGCGTACGCGAATATGGTCGTCGCTGCGCTGCAGCATCCAGAGGTCGTATCGGCCGGGAACTGATGTTAATCTAAGGAAACGCCGGCAGGTGGCGACCGGCTGACTCGTACGGATCCCGGCGCTGCCTTGTAATTCCTGATGACGAAAAACGGTGACCAGAAAGAATGGTGCGACTCGAAGACTTGGTGATCTTTGTTAGCGCGGCTGATAACGGGAGCCTCACGGCGGCTGCACGCCAGCTGGATGTGTCCCCAGCCGTTGCAAGCGCTGCGCTCAAACGTCTCGAAGTCGAACTGAACGCACGACTGTTGGCGCGCTCAACCCGTAGTCTTCATCTCACGACCGATGGCGAACGTTACCTGACATACGCGCGAAACGCCATCGCAGAGATCGAAGCTGGGCGCGACGCCGTGGCGCACGGCCGTCAGGCGATCGGTGGTAATGTCTCGATCTCTATGCCATCGGACATCGGGCGGAACGTGTTCCTGAAGTGGCTGAGCGAATTCAGGTCGAAGTACCCCGACGTACATTTCCAGCTCCGCATCAGCGATAGCGTTAGCGACATGTTCAAGCAACCTGTCGATGTTGCTGTTCGATATGGAAAACCGGATGACTCTACGCTGATTGTGTTACCACTTGACGAGAAAAATCGTCGGGTGCTCTGCTCGGCGCCCCGTTACTTTCAACGTTACGGGCGCCCCGTAACTCCGTCTGATCTTAGCAAGCATAATTGCTTGCGGTTCGCACTCAGTGATATGGTCCACTCCCGATGGACTTTTCACCACGATGGGGAGTCGACGGCCGTGCCCGTTACCGGTGATCTAATAAGTGACGACGGGGAGATTGTGCACAGATGGGCCCTTGAAGGGCTAGGAATAGCGTACAAATCTCGCCTTGATGTGCTCGACGATCTTCGAGCTGGGCGACTCGAAGCAGTGATGGAAGATTTCGAGGGGGAGCTCGCGCCTCTCAGTTTAATCTATACGCATCGGCTGGTTTTGTCGCCGACCATCAACGCGTTACGCGAGTTCTTACAAACTCGGGTGAAGCAATATCAGCATAGCGGGTGAAAGAGATTTAGCGTACGAGCCATGCCAAGATCCTCCGGTCGTTACCCAGCGCGATGGATCGGAATACGGCGATCAGGTCTGCCTTTTTCGCCCGTCGATCGAAGCATCGCGCCTATTACGTTCACGGCATTGAAAGCAGCAGGGATCGCACCCGTAAGATGAAGATAGCCGTGTACGGCGTTGGGTAGTCTGATCAATTGCGACTCGACGCCTTGGCTATTTAGTCGGGACGAGTAGATTTCGCCGTCGTCGCGAGCCGGATCAAACTCACCGGTAACGATCGTTGATGTGGGTAGGTTGCGAAGATCTTCAGCATGTATCGGTGACGCGTACATCGACTTGCCGGATTGAGAATCGGGCAGGTAAATATCCCATAGGGACTGCATTTGCGATCGCGAAATCAGATAACCATTGGATAACTCCATATACGATGGGGCATTACAGAGCGAGTCCAGCATCGGGAACAGAAGAATCTGGTGGGCCAACAAATTTATTCCACTCTGGCGAAAAGTTAGCGCAGAGGCGGAAGCCAACGCAGCTCCAATACCGTCCCCTCCGACAGCAATCTTCGCGGTATTAAATCCCCACGTACCAGCATGTTCGAATGCCCATTGAATGGCGGAGAGTACGTCTTCGAGTTGCTTCGGAAATCGATGCTGCGGCGCGCTTCGATGCTCAACGGAAATCGTGACGTACCCGCTCGAATTTGCGAGTGTCTTACAGGGGCTGTCGTAGAGATCCAAGATGTCCTTGGACCATCCTAAACCGTGAACATAGATCAGGACTGGAAGCAGCTCGTCGGTCGAAGGCGCCGGGCGATATATGCGCAGACGGACAGGACGTCCATCATTGGAGGTAATCCAGATGTCTTCGACGCTCGCTACCTGCTCCTGAGGAGCCTGCCAGCCGGACCAGGGCTCTGAGTCATGCCATGGAAATCGAAGTTCAGTTGTATCGCTAACAGAGCGTACCTCAACGGGCAATATGATTTCTGGCACTGTGGTCGTCAGTGGGCTGGCACTGGATGCATGCAACGTAGGTTTCACCATCGCTGTCTTTCGAGCCATGTTATTGAAACGGCAGGGAATGAAAGTGGGCGGATGGAAATTGCCTCTGTCAACCAGATAAGCGTAGCGAGTGTCTTGGAGGACCACTAGCGCGTGCAATCGTCACCATCCACCAACAACGGTCATATCGTTCCACGAGATGCCCAATTGAGGCTAGGTGTCGGAAAAGAAAACACTTTCAAAGAAAAAGCGAAGATCGGGGGTAATTTAGATGGAGCGGCATAGCCCTTGGTAGCGATCGGATTTTCAATAACTGTTTGAGAGAATATCTGCCCTTTGCCCGTCGTATTCTTTCAGAGTCGTGTTCATACTACGCAAAGTGGTGTGGAACTCAATTCGCCAAAGGAAACATGAATGGGCTACCGGAAAATCGATTCGACCGATGCGCGCATTCTCGACTACTTGCAGCGGGACTCTGGGTTGACTAACGTAGAATTGGCGGGACGCGTTGGTTTGTCTCCGTCCCCGTGCCTTACGCGAGTGAAGGCGCTGGAGCGGGATGGCGTAATTTCCCGTTATGTGGCGGTGTTGGATCCTGCTGCGCTCGGGCTTCATGTGGACGTGTTTATTCGCGTCCGGCTGAAAGAGCAGGCACGAGAAACGATGGCTGCGTTCGAAGACGCTATGAAGCTTCGAGATGAAGTTATTGACTGTTATCTGATGAGTGGCGAAGCGGATTATCTTCTCCGCGTTATGGTCCCGGATGTACGTTCGCTGGAGCGCTTCACGGTGGAACATTTGGCCCGGCTGTCCGGTGTTGCCAGTATCCAGTCCAGCCTATCTCTGAAGGAGGTCAAATCCCGCGCGCCCATTCCGGTTCCGTAGCGTCTGATAGACAGCGACCATATTGAGAAGATGGTCGCTACGGATCCTTCTCTTGCGTCGCGCCTAAGGGAGATCAGGTGCAGATCGACCGGATGCGTTCAATCGCTATCGCAATATTCTCAATCGAGGTGGAGTAGGCGAATCTTAGATATGAGTTCGCCTGCTCGGTACCGAAATCGGTCCCTGGCACAACTGCAACCCGTGCCTGATGCAGCAGCGCATGAGCAAAATCCATGCTATTCGCGGCGGAAGGGTGGTTCACCGCTGTGCATTTTGCGTAGATGTAGAATGCCCCGTCTGGGATAACTGGCACATCAAACCCGATACTTCGCAAGGCCGGGACTATGTAGTCCCGTCGCCGCTGGAACTCGAGGCGTCTCTGTTCCAATACCTCCAGTGTCTCCGCATCAAAGCAGGCGAGAGCAGCATGTTGTGATATCGTCGGCGGACAAATATACAGATTCTGTGCAAGTTTTTCGATAGACGGTACGAGGAATTCTGGGACAACCAGCCAGCCCAGGCGCCATCCTGTCATGCCAAAATACTTGGAGAAGCTGTTTACAACAATGGCATTGTCGTCGAAAGCCAAGGCTGTCGTAGGAGCATGATCGTACGTTAAGCTTTGATAGATTTCATCGACTATCGCGAATCCTCCGCGTTTGGCAACCGCAGATAGCAAGGTCGCCAACTGGGGACCATCCATCGAGCATCCCGTTGGATTCGATGGGGTCGAGAGAATGATCCCGGCAGTTCTACGATTCCAGGCGTCGTCGACCGTTGTCGGATCGAGCGCAAAGTTATTGCTGGCTTGCGTTGGTAGTAGCCTGGGCTCGCCCCCGAAAACTGATACGAATTGCCGATTGCACGGATAACAGGGATCGGGCATCAAGACTTCATCGCCGTCGCTGACCAGGGCTGCACATGCAAGGAGAAGGGCGGCTGACGCTCCCGCAGTGACAACCACCCGATTAGGGGAGACTGTGATATCAAATTTATCGCGATAGTGCTGCGAGATCGCTTCGCGAAGAGATGGCAAACCGCGTGCGTCGGAATACTGCGTCGCGCCACGTTCGATGGCTCCGATCGCAGCACGTTTGACTCGTTCTGGAGCCGTGAAATCAGGTTCACCGATGTTCATTGCAACGATGTCTTCGCCGGCTGAAGCAAGCTGCCCCGTAGCCTTTAGAATTTCCATTGCTTGGAACGGTTTAATTTGATCTACGCGTGAGGCGAGCTTCAACGCACTCGAACGCTGAAACGAGTTTGTATCCAAAGCGGTTTTCCTCGCAGGTAATGTCATGTCGTAGATGTTGACGATGTTCATGTGCGCCGCCTCGTAGCACTATGACGTCACAAGACGACGATAATGAAATTGTCGATTTCCCTCGTTAATAGTCTTTGGAGCCGAGGAGAATTTCCGTCAACGAGGACCCGCTTGGGACCATCGGCCAGACGTTTTCACTTGAGTCGGTCACGAAGTCCATGAATACGGTTCGGTCCTTCAAGGACAGGGCCTCGCGCATAACTGGTTCAACGTCCGCAGGATTTTCAATGCGAAATCCTACATGTCCGTATGCGCGGGCGAGAGCTACAAAATCCGGGAGAGCGTCCATATAAGAGTGGGAGTATCGGCTCTCGTAGTGCACGTGTTGAAGTTGCTTCACCATCCCCAGATAACTATTGTTCAACGAGACGATTTTGACGGGTAGATCGTATTGCTTACAGGTCGACAACTCCTGAATGCACATCTGTATGGACCCGTCACCAGTCACGGTAATCACGTCGGCGTCCGGAAATGCCCGCTTCACACCCATTGCGTACGGCAGGCCGACACCCATCGTCCCGAGGCCGCCGGAATTTATCCATCTGCGTGGCTTGTCGAACCGATACAATTGCGCCGCCCACATCTGGTGTTGGCCGACATCTGAGCAAAGGTACGCGTCACCTGACGTTAACTCCCAGAGCTTCTCAATGACAAATTGCGGCTTGATAACTGTTTCACTTGTCGAATAGGCGAGACAGTTTTTCGATCTCCATTCCCGGATTCTCTCCCACCAGATCGCCCGATCTGTGTGGTCGATTTCGGTTGATCTCAGGACGTCGAGAAGATCAGCGAGAACCCGTCTAACGTCCCCCACAATTGGGACGTCGACCTTCACTCGTTTGTCTATGCTGGCAGGATCAATGTCGATGTGTATGATCTGGCGCTCTTGAGCGGCGAAATCAGTTGTGTTTCCGATGACGCGGTCGTCAAAGCGTGCGCCGATGGCGATTAATACGTCGCACTCGTGCATGGCCATGTTCGCTTCGAGCGTCCCATGCATACCGAGCATTCCAACGAAACGGGGATCGGTACCGGGGAAGCCGCCGAGTCCCATGAGGGTATTGGTTACTGGAGCATCGATCAAATCGGCCAGATCACGTACAAGTCGGGCTGCGTCTGCCGCGATTACACCACCCCCTGTGTAAATGAAGGGGCGACGGGCGTTGTTGATAACAGCAGCCGCATTCCGTATTTGATTGGGGTGGCCTTTCGTGTGCGGTTTATAGGAGCGCAGTGAGACGGTCTCCGGATAGTCGAATTTCCACCACGCGAGTGCTACATCCTTCGGAACGTCAACCACCACTGGCCCGGGCCGTCCGGTACAGGCAATATGAAAGGCCTTCTTGATCGTCTCGGCAAGTTGAGACACATCACGGACGAGAAAATTATGCTTCACGATCGGGCGCGTGATTCCGACGGTATCGCATTCCTGAAACGCATCTTGACCAATGGCGTCAGTTGGGACATTGCCACTGATTATCACCATCGGGACGGAGTCGAAGTAAGCAGTTGCAATACCCGTTACCGCGTTGGTGACACCGGGACCAGACGTCACCAGTGCGACGCCAGGCTTTCCCGTGGCGCGCGCGTATCCGTCGGCCGCATGAACGGCTGCCTGTTCGTGCCTAACGAGAATATGCTGAATAGTCGGACTTTTGGCCAGCGAGTCATAAATGGGCAATACTGCTCCGCCGGGATAGCCCCAAATCGTATCAACCCGTTCGGCGTGGAGTGCAGCAATGACAATGTCAGCGCCGCGACAAGGTTGTTCGCGGTTGCGCGTAGGCGAGTTCGCTGGGGCGGGTGCGTGTCCGGTATTCATAGTGCGCTTGAAATGCCTATCGGGTGTGACCTTTCATGATGATCGCAGCCGGTGGCCGTGGCCATGGGGTTTCTCAATAATCTGTTTCCAACGAAACACGAAAATTGGCACTACGCTTTGCGCTAACAACCGAATTGGGCGTCATTTCGTGCGAGGATAACGCGAAGCCTCACAATGGGCGCCGACCTTCGATACCCAAATGAAAACGCGCTGCTGCCTCTCACTCGCTCCTTCACACGCCGGCTGCGCGCGTCAGGTCTTTGAATTCACGTTCTCGGCCAGTAAATCAGCGACGGCGTTAGCGCTAAGGTGCAGGCAATGCCGATCATGGACATGCACAAACGGTCACGACTGGGGTCTTAAATCGGAAAATGGCAGCACCGTCGTCAGAAACCACACATTTGTCATCCTGAAGGGACGTATGCGATGAAATATGTAGGAATGCATAGAAATTATTTCGGCCACGGTGTTAGAGCAAGGGCTTATAGACGACCGCCCGATGGAACTTGTAATCTCCGCCAGTTGCTAGGTGTCTCGCCAACCACTTTCTTGAAAACAGTGGCGAAGTGGGCCTGACTCTGAAATCCGGTGTTGTACGCGACTTCAGCGATATGGAAGTTAGGATCTCGCAGAAGCTCCTGCGCATGACTAATACGCCTACGTAAAACGTATTCATGGGGACGCTGACCAGTTGCTACGCGAAATTGTGCCGCAAAATGCATTCTGGTAAGCCCAGACACAGCAGCGAGATCGCGTAGAGTTACCGAGTCACAGAAGCGTTCCTCGATATACTCCAGGACACGCGAGAGACGCCATTTGGGAAGTGGGGGAACGTCTCGACCGGAGGCGCTGCGATGTCCAACATGCTGCGTGAGTAACCATCTCACAAGGGCGAGGCTGATACTGTCCGCATAAATATGGCCGATGGTGCCGGCCATTGAATCGGCCGCAAGCAACGCATGAGCGAGACGCTCGATGTTGCTATCCCGAAAAAGGAGCGTCTCACATATCGCAATATCGCTCGACGGCTTTCCGTGCGCGCTTTCCAGCCCTTCGGAAAACACGCTCTGCGGAATCATTAGATGCAGTACGTCGAAAGGACCATGAAAGATTGCTCTGCATGGCTGTGAGGGGCCAGTGAGCACTATCGCGCCCGAAGAAACGGCACCATAGAGAAATTGTCTTCCGCTTGCCCAGAAGTTTACGTTTGCCTTCTGCATGGCAATAGCAATCACGTGATATCCGTCAGCGTCGTCCTTCGAAACCTCCGTGACGCCGATCTCTGGCGATGCCCATCTTGAAAGCACGATTCGGTCTGCGCGGTCGGAGCTCATCACCTCGGCGGGAGCTTTCCTCCATAGGCTTTCCATAGGGATAATCCGTTCATCAGCGCGAGAGGCGGTGTCGTAGTGAGGAGGAGAGAGCAGGGTGGCCATTTGTACCCTCTGTGACGCGATTCGTTGCTTCGGACTGAGAAGACAATTCCGGAGACCTTCGGTTATGGTAGGTGGATGTGCGCTGCGCCGCTACTATCCCGAAGTATGGAAGGTCCCGTTTGCTCAACCCAGGTATCCCCCTCAGGACGCCCGTGGCCGGTTCACTTTGTTGGGCGCCACACGGCAGCGCCGCAATCAGCAGAACTGCCGCCTATGCCATCGTCGTGCGCTTCGATGATCTTGCCCGTTGATTTTCGAGGCTTGTCCCTCGAAGCACGGGGTTTCCGCTGCCCGAATCTTGGTCAGACGATGTGCGCTGAGCACACGTACGGCGGCGATATAACGATGCTCTGGGTGACGTCCGATGAGACTTAGCGTGGAGAGGAGCTCATTTTTCGCAAGCCGCTTGTCGCG
>Ga0224736_1151_pt1 | contig 11756 bp, 10 predicted proteins | sample IA12soil_MG_GH6A_FD_161628 | JGI IMG/M metagenome (GOLD analysis project Ga0224736, IMG submission 161628) | Enriched cells from agricultural soil in Iowa, United States - IA12soil_MG_GH6A(-) | ecosystem: Environmental > Terrestrial > Soil > Agricultural land | place: USA: Iowa | collected 2017-05-08
AGAGTAAAGTAAAAAACGTGAAATTATGTCAAGGTATCGCAAGATTGGGAAAGAGATTAACAAAATGCACACGATGTTTCGCTCAATAGTTGAATAAATTTACTTGATTCTTCTTTAAATCAACAAAAAATTTGCGGCGCTATATTTAGTGAAAACTTTTATAGGGGAACTAGTATGCATAAAGAATTATTATCTTCGTACTTTCCATTGTTTTATTTTAAGAATTCTTTGGTGAAACTGATATTAGAAATATCCTGTACTAGTTAACCAATATTGTCATTCTACATAAAATATACCGTAAAGTCTGTTATAGCCGCCTACATATGCAGAGCTGAAACCCTTGCACTTTTAAAATAATCATGTATAATTAATGTCAAATATAGTCAAAGTCAAGTCGGGATAAGGAGGTGGACTTGATGAAAAATATATCTGACATCATAGAAAACTACTTAAAGAAAGTATTAGAAATGAATGGCAGTGAAATTGTAGAAATAAAAAGAAGTGAAATTGCAGATAAATTTCAGTGTGTTCCATCTCAAATAAATTATGTAATAAATACACGCTTTACAATAGAAAAAGGGTATGTTGTAGAAAGTAAAAGAGGCGGCGGCGGATATATTCGAATCATGAAGGTAAAAAGTCATGATCAGGCACATTTGATTGACCAGCTTATTCTACTTATCAAAAATCGCATCTCCCAGTCAAATGCAACAGATGTGGTCATTAGATTAGTGGAAGAAGGGGTAATATCCGAAAGAGAAGCAAAAATTATGCTATGTGTGATGGATCGTTCAGTTTTATATATTGATCTACCGGAAAGAGATGAACTGAGGGCCAGAATGCTAAAGGCGATGTTAGTGACATTGAAATACAAATAGTGGAGAGGTGTAAGGCATGATTTGTCAAGAATGTCAGGAACGCCCGGCGACTCTACACTTTACCAAGATTTTAAATGGGGAGAAAACAGAACTTCACTATTGCGAAAAATGTGCACAGGAAAAAGGTGAAATGTTCATGTTTGATGGAGAGCCAGGTTTTTCAATTAATAACTTATTAGCAGGATTATTTAACTACGATCCAATTTTTCAACAAACGAAGCAAGAAACACTCCCTAGGAACGGTATTTTACAGTGTGAAAATTGTAAGATGACGTTTAATCAGTTTTTAAATGTAGGTAAGTTTGGTTGTTCGCATTGTTATGAAACTTTTAAAGAACAATTATCTCCTATTTTAAAAAGATTGCACAGTGGGAATTATGAGCACCACGGTAAAATCCCTAAAAGAATTGGGGGTTCCATTCAACTAAAAAAACAAATCCAACAATTTAGATCAGACCTGCAAGTTGCTGTTCAAAATGAGGAATTTGAAAAAGCCGCAGAAATACGTGATCAAATTCGTTTGTTAGAGGCTCAACTTCTATCAAAAGGAGGGGAGGCCGAATGACTCTGGATAAATTTTTAAGTAATGCAATCAGTTCATGGATGAGTCAGGATGGACCGGATTCTGATATTGTTTTAAGCTCTCGAATTCGATTGGCCCGTAACTTTAAAGATCATTATTTTCCAACTATATCTAGTCCTGAACAGGCAAAGGAAATTATTACAGAAGTAACAGAGATTTTTAACAAAATAAAAAAAGACCATAGTTATATTGATTTATTAAAAATGGATGACTTACAACCTTTACAAAAAAGGGTTCTAGTTGAAAAACATTTAATAAGCCCAAATCTTGCAGATGAATCCTCACATGGGGCAGTTATTTTAACGGAAGATGAAGATGTAAGCATCATGATAAATGAAGAAGATCATATTCGTATTCAATGCCTCTTTCCAGGACTTCAATTAAAGGATGCATTAGAAAAGGCAAATGTAATAGATGATTTAATTGAGGAGAATATACATTATGCTTTTAATGAAAAATTTGGTTATCTAACCAGCTGTCCAACCAATGTCGGTACTGGATTAAGGGCATCCGTTATGGTTCATCTACCAGGACTTATTTTAACTCAGCAAATGAATCGTATAATACCTGCCATTAACCAGCTGGGATTAGTGGTGAGAGGAATATATGGAGAAGGTAGCGAAGCTCTCGGGAATATATTCCAAATATCTAATCAAATGACATTAGGTAAAACGGAAGGGGATATTGTTGCGGATCTTACAAGTGTAGTCCATCAAATAATTGCACAAGAAAGGTCAGCAAGAGAAGCATTGATTAAAACCTCTAACATAGAATTAGAAGATAGAGTGTACCGCTCATATGGTGTCTTAGCAAATAGCCGTATTATAGAATCAAAAGAAGCAGCAAGATGTCTTTCCGATGTACGACTTGGCATTGATACTGGATATATCAAAAGCGTATCAAAAAGTATTTTAAATGAATTAATGATAGTAACACAGCCAGGCTTTCTACAACAATATGCCGGAGGACCTCTTCGCCCACATGAACGGGATATTAGAAGAGCTTCACTAATTAGAGAACGTTTAAAACTTGAAGAAGTGAATAATGGTTAGGAGGAGATCCTTATGATGTTTGGACGATTTACTGAAAGAGCACAAAAAGTTCTTGCATTATCACAAGAAGAAGCGATTCGCTTACGCCACAATAATATTGGTACAGAGCATATACTGCTTGGTTTAGTTCAAGAGGGAGAAGGAATTGCAGCAAAAGCGCTTTATGGGCTCGGACTAAGTGCAGAAAAAATTCAAACAGAAGTAGAAAACTTGATTGGTAAGGGACAAGATTCTGGGCAAACCATTCATTATACTCCACGTGCAAAAAAAGTAATTGAATTGTCCATGGATGAAGCACGTAAATTAGGACATTCATATGTTGGAACAGAACATATATTGCTTGGTTTAATTCGTGAAGGAGAAGGTGTAGCAGCTAGGGTTTTAAATAATTTAGGGGTTAGTCTAAACAAAGCGCGTCAACAAGTCTTACAGCTTCTTGGAAGCAATGAAACAGGCAGCCAAAGTGGCTCACCTTCTAGCGCGAATACACCTACACTAGATAGTCTTGCTCGTGATTTAACTGCAATCGCTCGGGAAGAGACGCTTGACCCAGTCATTGGCCGTAGCAAAGAAATTCAACGTGTCATCGAGGTGTTAAGTCGCAGAACCAAAAATAATCCTGTTCTTATTGGAGAGCCGGGAGTTGGTAAAACAGCGATTGCAGAAGGGCTAGCTCAACAAATTGTTAACAACGAGGTTCCGGAAACTTTACGTGATAAGCGTGTTATGACATTAGACATGGGAACAGTTGTAGCAGGAACAAAGTATCGCGGTGAATTTGAAGATCGATTGAAAAAAGTAATGGATGAAATTCGCCAAGCTGGAAATATCATTCTATTTATTGATGAGCTCCATACATTAATTGGTGCTGGAGGTGCGGAAGGAGCAATTGATGCATCTAACATCTTGAAACCATCTTTAGCTCGTGGAGAACTTCAATGTATAGGTGCAACAACGTTAGATGAATACCGAAAATATATTGAAAAAGACGCTGCTTTGGAAAGAAGATTCCAGCCAATTCAAGTGGATGAGCCTTCCATAGAAGAATCTATTTTAATTTTAAAAGGTCTTCGTGACCGCTATGAGGCACATCATCGTGTATCTATCACAGATGAGGCTATTGAAGCAGCTGTAAAATTATCAGATCGTTATATATCGGATCGATTCTTACCTGATAAAGCGATTGATTTGATTGATGAAGCAGGTTCAAAGGTTCGATTAAGATCTTATACTACTCCTCCAAGTTTAAAAGAATTAGAAGCAAAGCTGGAAGAAATTAAAAAGGAAAAGGATGCTGCAGTGCAGAGCCAGGAATTCGAAAAAGCTGCATCTCTCCGTGATTCCGAACAACGTTTGCGGGAAAAACTTGAAGAAACAAAGAAATCTTGGAAAGAAAAGCAAGGTCAAGAAAACAGCGAAGTTACAGTAGAAGATATAGCAAATGTTGTATCTAATTGGACTAGAATTCCGGTATCCAAGTTGGCACAGACAGAATCAGAAAGATTGTTGAATCTCGAAGAAATATTACATTCTCGGGTAATTGGTCAGGAAGAGGCAGTTAAAGCTATTTCTAAGGCAGTTCGACGTGCACGTGCTGGATTGAAAGATCCAAAACGTCCAATCGGTTCATTTATTTTCTTAGGGCCAACTGGTGTCGGTAAAACGGAATTAGCCAGAGCTCTTGCTGAGGCAATGTTTGGAGACGAGGATGCAATGATTCGCATTGATATGTCGGAATACATGGAAAAGCATTCTACTTCTAGACTTGTAGGTTCACCTCCAGGATATGTAGGATTTGAAGAAGGCGGACAATTAACAGAAAAGGTGCGTAGAAAACCTTATTCCGTTATTTTGCTAGATGAGATTGAAAAAGCTCATCCGGATGTGTTCAATATACTTCTTCAGGTATTAGAAGATGGACGACTAACGGATTCTAAGGGACGTACAGTAGATTTTCGCAATACAGTTGTTATTATGACGTCTAACGTAGGGGCAGAAGCATTGAAACGAAATAAATTTGTCGGTTTCAATATCCAAGATAGTAATCAAGACTATAAGGATATGAAGGGCAAGGTAATGGATGAGCTTAAAAAAGCGTTTCGTCCGGAGTTTTTAAACCGTGTGGATGAAACCATTGTCTTCCATGCTTTAGAAAAAGATCAATTGAAGCAAATTGTTACGCTCATGTCTGAAGAGTTAGTGAAACGCTTAAAAGAACAAAAAATTGAATTGGAAATTTCCGAAGGTGCTAAGGAAAAGATAGCCCAAGAAGGATATGATCCGGAATATGGTGCTAGACCGCTTCGCCGGGCGATTCAAAAATATATAGAAGACCGCTTGTCAGAGGAATTATTAAAAGGTGTCATTTTAGAAGGTCAACATGTTGTGATTGATGTAAAAGACGGCAAATTTGTCGTAAACTCCTCCGAAATGACAGGAACATTGTCGTAATAAGTTTTATAAATAAATGAAACCATTTGGACAGTTAACGCGTCTATAATAAGTAAATTAGGTTGCTTGCTTTTAATAAGATATGTATTTAAAAGTGAGCAACCTCTCTTCATAAATAAATACTGTTTTATTAAGAACGAAGTTAAGAAAGCTTTTAAAAGCGACAGGAATCTGTGTTTTCCTTAAAACGGTCATCACTATTTTAAGAATGCATAGATATATAGAAAGGAAGTAAAAAATGGCAAAGAAAACAACAAAATTTATTTGCCAATCATGTGGATACGAATCGCCTAAATGGATGGGAAGATGTCCGGGTTGTAATGAATGGAATCAAATGACGGAGGAAGTTGCTGTCGTTAGTAAGCCTAAAGGGGCCTTTTTACATACTGCTCCAGGAACGGTGGCAAAGGCTGCACCAATAAACACAATTCAATCGGAACAAGAAGCAAGAGTAGAAACAGATTTAGTGGAATTAAATAGAGTGCTAGGTGGAGGGGTAGTACCCGGATCCTTAGTCTTAATTGGGGGAGACCCCGGGATTGGTAAATCAACACTTCTTCTTCAAGTATCATCTCAGCTTTCCACTCACCAACACAAAGTTTTATATATTTCTGGAGAAGAGTCTGTAAAACAAACGAAACTACGAGCGGATCGTCTCCAGATTACTTCAAGTGAACTATATGTTTTTTCTGAAACAAATCTTGAGGTTATTCAACAAACCATTCAAGATATCAACCCCAATTTTGTCATTATTGATTCTATCCAAACAATTTTCCACCCCGAAGTAACATCTGCACCGGGAAGTGTTTCTCAGGTTCGCGAATGTACAGCAGAATTAATGAGAATAGCAAAAACAAATGGAATTGCTATTTTTATTGTAGGGCATGTTACAAAGGAAGGTAATATTGCTGGACCGCGGCTATTAGAACATATGGTGGATACCGTACTATATTTCGAAGGGGAAAGACACCATTCTTATCGAATTTTACGTGCGGTGAAAAACAGATTTGGCTCAACAAACGAGATGGCAATATTTGAAATGAAAGAATTGGGCCTCGAAGAAGTGGAAAACCCTTCTGAGATATTTTTAGAGGAACGTTCAAAGGGAGCTTCTGGTTCCACTGTTGTGGCTTCCATGGAAGGTACCCGTCCAATTCTAGTAGAAATACAGGCACTTGTTTCACCAACCATGTTTCCTACCCCTCGTAGAATGGCATCGGGGATAGATTATAACAGAGTAAATTTGATTATGGCAGTTCTAGAAAAAAGAGTTGGTATGCTTTTGCAAAATCAGGATGCCTATTTGAAAGTTGCAGGTGGAGTGAAAATTGATGAACCAGCGATAGATTTGGCTATTGCAGTTAGTATTGCATCAAGCTTCCGCGATATACCGACGAATGCCGATGATATTGTTATTGGGGAAATAGGGTTAACTGGTGAAGTAAGAAGGGTATCCAGAATAGAACAGCGAGTTCAAGAGGCTGCTAAATTAGGTTTTAATCGGGTAATTATTCCGAATAATAATCTAGGAGGCTGGAAAGTTCCAAGTAACATTCAAGTAATTGGTGTCTCGACAGTCAAAGAAGCTTTAAAGCATGCACTAGGAGGATGAATGGATGGAAGAAAGAAAGCCAGGGCAAAAATCAATGTCAGAGATTTTGCAGTTAATCGCACCGGGAACACCGATTAGAGAAGGTATTGATAATGTATTGCGTGCTAATACGGGCGGATTAATTGTTCTTGGCTATAACGATCGGATGAAGGCTTTGGTAGATGGTGGTTTTACCATCAATTGCAACTTCAGTCCAAGTTACTTATATGAACTAGCCAAAATGGATGGGGCAATTATACTAAATGAAACAGGAAGTAAAATATTAATTGCGAATGCTCAATTAGCACCTGATCCATCGATTACTTCCTCTGAAACTGGGATGAGGCATCGAACCGCTGAAAGGGTAGCAAAACAGACAAAATCACTTGTTATCGCAATTTCGCAAAGAAGAAATGTTATCACGCTATATCAAGGCAGCTTTCGTTATGCGTTAAAGGATATTGGAGTTATTTTAACAAAGGCCAATCAGGCTATTCAAACATTAGAAAAATACAAAGTTGTTTTAGATCAAAGCATAGCAAATTTATCTGTTTTGGAATTTGAAGAACTTGTAACGTACAGTGATTTATTACAAGTACTTCACCGCTTAGAGATGGTTATAAGGATTAAAAAAGAATTGATAACCTATTTAAATGAATTAGGGACGGAAGGCCGTTTAGTTCGTTTGCAGATGAAGGAGCTTATGACAGATATTGAAGAAGAAGCAATGCTGATTATAAGAGACTATGCACATGATCAAAAAGTAAAACCTATTGATATTCTTTTAAGATTCCAAGATATGGTGAGTACCGATGTTCTAGACGATAATGTCATGATGAAATTATTGGGGTATAACAACTTTATTCATCCGGATGAAACAGTTTGCCCAAGAGGATATCGTGTATTGAGCAAAATTCCAAGACTTCCAATGATCATTTTAGAAAATTTAATAGGTACTTTTTCAACCCTTCCTAATATCCTGCGCGCTACGGTAGATGAATTAGACGAAGTAGATGGAATTGGTGAGGTCAGAGCACGAAAAATTAAGGACGGATTGCAGCTGATTAGGGAACAAATCTTTGCAGACCGCCAGTTATAAGGGTTTCTTATGATGATGGATTCGGAAATCCACATAGATGAAGAAAAAAGTATCAATGCCCAATACACTATATTGATGAGGAGATAAATATTACAAATGTACAAATTTATAAATCGATATAACAATAATTTGACCATATCGTTACAAAATGAAAATATTCATCAATATTACGTTTTAAACTTACGAAATTGTTTATAATGAATAAAGGAGGTGAAAAAATGTTAAAAAGACTTGTGCAAGCATGCTTTCTCATTATAGGAGGAACGCTTGGTATTTTTCTATTACCTGAATTATTTAAACTATTTAATTTACACGATATTATTTTTCTCAATAATTCTTATGTTACTGCAATTTTAGGTGCTATTATATTTTATCTTATTACTTTTTGGTCTGTTGATTATGTTGTTGGGTTTGTTAAATGGTTTGAGGATTCTGTTGTGAAGGCTTCTATTACGGAAATTATTTCGGGAAGCCTGGGGTTAATTTCTGGTTTATTAGTTGCGTATTTGGCAGGGATACCGTTCAATAATATGAAAATTCCGATCGTGAATACGGTTGTACCGATTCTTTTAACTCTATTACTTGGGTATCTAGGTTTTCAGATTGGCTTTAAGAAGCGGGAAGAATTGATGAATCTCTTTACTATTTCTTCACGTTCTAGCAAAAAGAAAGCGAATATCGAAGTAGAGGAAGATAAAAAGAATACAAAAACATTGAAACTATTGGATACAAGTGTCATTATTGATGGTAGAATTGCGGATATTTGCCAAACAGGATTTTTGGATGGCGTCATTGTTATTCCTCAATTTGTTTTAATGGAGCTTCAGCATATTGCCGATTCTTCCGATGCATTAAAACGAAATCGAGGTAGAAGAGGTTTAGATATACTGAACCGTATACAAAAAGAGCTTCCAATTGAAGTGCAAATCTACGAAGGTGACTTTGAGGATATACAGGAAGTGGACAGTAAGCTAATCAAACTGGCAAAATTGACAAATGGTATTGTGGTCACTAATGACTTTAATTTAAATAAGGTTTGTGAGCTGCAAAATGTACAAGTGTTAAACATTAATGATTTAGCGAATGCTGTTAAACCAGTTGTATTGCCTGGGGAAGAGTTAAATGTTCAACTAATTAAAGACGGAAAAGAACACCATCAAGGCATTGCCTATCTAGATGATGGTACGATGATTGTTGTGGAAGAGGGTAGAAACTATATCGGAAAACGGATTGATGTTTTGGTAACAAGCGTACTTCAAACATCTGCCGGCAGAATGATATTTGCCAAGCCCAAAATGTTAGAGAAAGCATTATAAAAGGTGATAGGGGTATAAGATAATGGAATATCAGGTAATTATTCCAGCTGCTGGTCAAGGAAAGCGTATGGGAGCAGGAAAGAATAAATTGTTTCTTCACTTAAATGGCAAGCCAATTATTTCCCATACACTAAAAGTTTTTCTTGAAGATGAAAAATGTAGCGGAATTATTTTAGTTATTCAACCTGATGATGAGTCCTTCTTTAAAAAAATATTAAAAACCCACCGTACCACCAAAAAAATCCAGATTGTTTTTGGCGGTACGGAAAGACAATATAGCGTGTTTAATGGTTTGCAAGTTACAAAGGACTGCAGCATTATTTTAGTTCATGATGGCGCTAGGCCGTTTATCCGGCATGAAGTCATTCATCAACTAGTTGAAGTTGCTCACGAAAAAGGAGCGGCAATTGCAGCAGTCCCAGTTAAGGATACCATTAAAAAAGTTCAAGATTTCCAAGTAATGGAGACGATTGAGCGTACAAGCTTGTGGCAGGTACAAACCCCACAAGCTTTTCGCTTTTCTCTTTTGCTGGAGGCTCATCATCAAGCAATGCAGGAAAATTTCCTGGGTACAGATGAAGCTTCACTTGTGGAAAGGCTTCAGATTCCTGTCCAAATAGTGACGGCTGATTATGATAATATTAAATTAACAACTCCAGAAGATCTCTATATAGCTGAGGCAATTTTAAAACATAGAGCAATAAATAAGTAATGAAGCGGGAAAAGGAGCGAAATTATGTTTCGAATTGGACAAGGTTACGATGTTCATCAGTTGACCGAGGGGCGCCCCTTGATTATTGGTGGGATTCATATTCCATATGAAAAGGGACTGCTTGGGCATTCAGATGCGGATGTGTTGTTACATACAGTTGCAGATGCATGTTTAGGTGCAATTGGAGAGGGCGATATCGGCAAGCATTTTCCTGACACTGATCCTGCCTTTAAAGATGCAGATTCTGCTAAATTATTATCGCATGTTTGGAATTTAGTAAAGGAAAAGGGATATTGTTTGGGAAATATTGATTGTACCATCATTGCCCAAAAACCGAAAATGGCCCCTTATATTGGGCAAATGCGAGAAAGGATTGCCGAGCTGCTGGAAGGCGACATAACACAGGTGAATGTGAAGGCTACAACAACTGAAAAACTGGGCTTTACAGGCCGTGGAGAAGGGATCGCATCTCAGGCGGTAGTTCTTTTACAAGAAGTAAAATAGTGCGCTTTTTTTCAAAGAGCGACAGTGGTAAAATAGTACAGGATTAATAGTTTCTTATAGGGCTCTTTTCTTATAAGATGTTTCTTATGTAGCCAAGTACTTATAAACATCTTTTTAGTATGTTTGAAATGGAACAGGCTATTGAGAAAAGATGCCCCTGACACTAGATTTAATATTAGGATTTATAACTAAGTGTCAATATATATTCGAAAACCGTCTTTAGACAAACTGAGGAGGACTTTTAAAATGTCAAAGGATATAAGGGTACGGTATGCACCGAGTCCAACAGGACATTTACATATAGGGAATGCAAGAACCGCACTTTTCAATTATTTATACGCCCGCAATAAAGGAGGTTCCTTTATTATTCGTATAGAAGATACGGATACTAAGCGTAACATTGAGGGCGGCGAACAAAGCCAGTTGAAATATTTAAAATGGCTTGGAATGGATTGGGATGAAAGTGTTGATAAGGAAGGCAAATACGGTCCTTATCGTCAATCTGAACGAAATCATATTTATCAAAAATACTATAATCAGCTTCTTGAGAATGGACAAGCCTACAAGTGTTATTGTACAGAGGAGGAGCTTGAAGCGGAGCGAGAAGCGCAGCTTGCTCGCGGTGAAACTCCACAGTATTCAGGAAAGTGCCGCCATCTTACAAAAGAGGATCAAGAACGTCTTGAAAAGGAAGGCAGAAAGCCGAGCATTCGTTTCTTAGTTCCAAAAGGAAAAGTGTATGCATTTCATGATATGGTGAAAGATGAAGTATCTTTTGAATCAGATGGAATTGGAGATTTTGTTATTATCAAGAAGGATGGAATTCCAACTTATAATTTTGCTGTTGCGATTGATGATTATTTGATGGAAATCTCTCATGTATTGCGTGGAGATGATCATATTTCAAATACTCCTAAGCAATTGATGATTTATGAAGCTTTTGGATGGGAACCACCTATCTTTGGTCATATGACCCTTATCGTAAATGAAAGCCGTAAGAAGTTAAGTAAACGTGATGAAAGCATTATTCAATTTATTGAACAATATGAAGAATTGGGTTATTTACCGGAAGCTTTATTTAACTTTATTGCATTATTGGGATGGTCTCCACAAGGGGAAGAAGAAATTTATTCCAAAGAAGAATTTATCAAGCTTTTTGATGCGGATCGTCTATCTAAGTCACCAGCATTATTTGATAAGCAGAAGCTTGCTTGGATGAACAATCAATATATGAAAAAAGTGGATCTAGATAAAGCGGTAGAGCTATCCTTACCTCATTTAGTGAATGCGGGTCGAGTACCAAGCAAATTAACAGAAGAAGAAAACACTTGGGTCCGTAACTTAGTAGCTTTATATCAAGATCAAATGAGTTATGGCGCAGAAATTGTGGGGCTTTCTGAGCTGTTCTTTAAAGATGATATTACTTATGAAGAAGAGGCGAAAGCCATTTTAGCTGAAGAGCAGGTACCAGAAGTCTTACGTGCTTTCTTAGCGGAAATCAATGCATTGGAAGTATTTGAGGCGGAATATATTAATAAAGCCATTAAAGCTGTTCAAAAATCAACAGGGC
>Ga0224736_1157_pt1 | contig 11365 bp, 16 predicted proteins | sample IA12soil_MG_GH6A_FD_161628 | JGI IMG/M metagenome (GOLD analysis project Ga0224736, IMG submission 161628) | Enriched cells from agricultural soil in Iowa, United States - IA12soil_MG_GH6A(-) | ecosystem: Environmental > Terrestrial > Soil > Agricultural land | place: USA: Iowa | collected 2017-05-08
CATAAATGAACAATTTAAAGCAATGCTCGCTGTTCTCCATGAAAAAATCGATCTAGAGGAATGGACGGCTATACGGGAAAAACTTGCAAAGTAACATTGTTGTTACGGGGGGATGGGGATGAAAGGCAGCAGATTTCATGCTTGTGCAACTTGCATTCATTTTCACGCATTTAGGATGGATGGAAATATGAAATATAAGTGTGAACGTTTAGGGTATGATACTAAACCTAGTTATCAATTTAATTGCTGGACTCCGAAGGAACATGTTCTTAGGTTAATCGAAAAAGAAAGACGACAAGCAACTCCGTTAAAAAGTGATAATAACATAGATAAAGAATCTTAGAATAACTTGGTAGTAAATGAGTGAAAGAGGAGTGGGATGGGATGAAATACATTAAAAGTCAGGAATGGTTAGTCGAACATCTTACAGATGCTAATGTTAGGGTAGTAGATTGCCGGTTTACATTAGGAAAACCACAAGCTGGATGGGAAGCATATCAGAATAATCATATACCCGGGGCTGTTTTTTTTGATTTGGAAGATGATTTGTCGGGAGAACTATCCGAACATGGGGGGAGGCATCCTCTTCCTGATTTAGTTCAATTGCAAGAGAAAATAGAGAGTGCTGGTATCGATTCAACCACTACGGTTATTGTATATGACAATGGAGAAGGTTCATTTGCAGGACGTTTTTGGTGGTTGTTATCATATTTAGGACATACAAATATCTTTATTTTAGATGGCGGCTATACAAAATGGATTCAAAATGGAAATATTGTTTCTCAAGCAGTGCCTACTTTCAATAAAACATCTTTCACCATGAATATTCAACATAACTTATTGGCATCCTATGAAGACGTAAAAGAAAATATCTCAAGTCAAACTGCGATATTAATAGATTCACGAGCAAGAAATCGTTATTTAGGGCTAGAAGAACCAATTGATAAAAAGCCTGGCCATATTCCTGGTGCGATTAATATTGAATGGGAAGATGGGTTTTCCAATGGTTGCTGGAAGTCAGTTGAAAAACAAAGAGAAAGATTCGCCCATATTAAAATGGAAACACCAATTATTGTTTATTGTGGGTCAGGAATAACCGCAACCCCAAATTTCATTGCTTTAAAAGAGGCGGGCTTTAAGAATGTAAAATTATATGCAGGTAGTTATTCGGATTGGATTTCATACGAGGAAAATTCTGTAGAATTAGGCGAATAGAATATTTCTAAAGGAATCCATGTTATAATGGAAAAGGAAAACAAAATAGCCTGAGGTGATCAATTGAGAAACTCATCACATTTATTACTGGTAGACGGCATGGCACTTTTATTTCGTGCTTTTTATGCTACAAGTGTTACTGGTCAATATATGATTAATTCTAAAGGGATGCCTACTAATGCCGTACAAGGCTTTATGAGACATTTACTTACCGCTATAGAAGAAATGACCCCCACCCATGCAGTTGTTTGTTGGGACATGGGTAGCAAAACGTTCCGAAACGAAAAGTTTGATGGGTATAAAGCAAATAGGCAAGCACCGCCTGTTGAATTAATACCTCAGTTTGATTTAGTGAAGGATGTCGTAACGGCTTTCAACATACCTAATATTGGGGTTGTTGGTTTTGAAGCGGACGATTGCATTGGAACGATTGCGAAATCGGTGCAAAATGATATTCCGGTCTCTATCTTAACAGGAGATAAGGATCTCTTGCAGCTTGTTGATCATCAAATACAAGTAAATATCATTCAAAAAGGATTTGGGAATTATAAAACATACTCGCCGAATATATTTTATGAAGAGTATGGAATTTCACCGTTGCAATTCATTGATGTAAAAGCTTTGATGGGTGATACAAGTGATGGATATCCTGGGGTTAAGGGAATTGGTGAAAAAACTGCCTTAAAGCTAATCCAACAATATGGGACAATTCAAGAGTTGCTTCAAAATCTTTCACAATTGACCCCAACTCAAAAGAAAAAAATTGAAGAGGATCTCGAGATGCTTCATATGTCCCGAGAGTTAGCTGAAATAAAATGTGATGTACCATTAACATTTTCCTTGGAGGAATCTGTTATAACGGATATAGCGCCCGAATTTCTATCCTATATTGATGATTTAGAATTAAAAAGTATCCGAAGACATCTAATTCAAAGTAAGTGGGCAAATCTTGCAAGACAAGCCTAATGGTAAGAGCAATCACAAAATGCGATTGCTCTTATTTTTTCTAACGCAAGCAGGACATCGACTAGGAGACTTCCATGTCTTGGGTCAACATCAGCAGAAAATAAAGTGCCCATTTCACTCGAGAAATAACCTTACGGGGTTCCATTATCTTTATCGAAGCCCCTGCGAGTTTGTGCGTTGATGGGCAAGGCACTTTGGTGCATTTTTACTTATTTTGTATTGCTCTTTTTCGCTGCATTTTCCAGCTTGGATTTTGGATCATTGGCTGCAAATTCTGTATCCTGGCCATATCCTTGCGGGGTAACTCCTGGAGCCTTTGTTCCACGATTATTATTTTTTTTCGTCACTTCCCTCACCTCCATTTTACTAGAATCCCCAATTTTCTAATGTAATTATTCAGTTATATTAATTTAAAGGATTTTCATAATCAGCTATATAGTCATGCAAATAAAAATATTGTAAAATAAAAAAGGTGAATAAGGGGATTACTTCTAGGTGACAGGTTAGTGAGGGAGAGTATTTGAAAAAAAAAGAATTACCATTAGATGATTTTTTATTGGATCTTCGCAGAAAAGGCTTTAAATTTGCCGATGATGTTATTGGCTTTATCTATTTTGGAAAACAATACACAGCTGCAAGTGACTCCATCATAAAAGCCGCAATCGAAATTACATTAAAAACACAAAAAGAATTTGATGGAAGCTTCTATATTTCATTACTAGAATCGTTAAAACATAATAATATTCATTCCAGAAATCATGCATTTAAATATGCTGAGAAGATTGGTTTATTGACAATATAAAAAGAGGTGAAAAAACACCTCTTTTTTTGTTCTACAATTTTCTGTCTAAAAATCGTTTCTTTAAGAAAGAAAAAGGAATTGTTTTTTCAATAGGAAGTTCGCTGATGATCATTCCGAAAAAGATTAAAATACAACCGATGATACCATAATAAGATAATCTTTCGTTTATGGTGATAAAGGATGTGATAGCTGCGAAAACAGGTTCCATTGTTAAAATAATCCCCACTCTTGTCGGAGAGGTAAATCTTTGTGCGTTCATTTGCATAAAAAAGGCAAATGCTGTTCCTAATACCGCAGTTATAATTATCGCCATTATGGTTGTGTTGGAAAATATATGGCTGGATTGCAGTACCACCTTCCAGTTTTCAAATACTATGGCACTAATCGCACATAATAGAGCTACGGTGAAAATTTGCACAGTTGTTAACAACAAGACAGGAACTTTTTTTGTAACATGGTCTGTTAAAATAATATGAAAAGCAAATCCGAAGGCACAAATAAGAACCAAGCCATCCCCAATGGAAAGACCAGTGCTATTTTTGGCAGCTAGTAAATATAGCCCCAAGGCAGCCCCAATAGAACCCATTATTGTTTTTGGTGTCGGATGGTTTTTATAGATTAGAAAGGTTAATAATGGTACCATGACTACACTTAATCCCGTGATAAAACCAGCTTTTGAGGGGGTAGTATACATAAGTCCCATTGTTTGAAAAGCATAACCGACAAATAAACATATACCAAGCAAAATCCCCGGAAGTAGTTGTCTTCCTGTAGCTGTTATTTTCCCTTTTTCTTGTAGTAGATAGATAATAAAAAGGATAATGCCTGCGATAAAAAAACGTACCGCATTGAACGTAAGCGGAGGCAAAAATTCTATAGCATTTTGAACAACTACAAAAGTAGTGCCCCAAATGAATGCAACAAGCAATAAGCCAAATTCTGCCCAAAATCTTTTACTCATGCTGTAATCCCTCTTTTTTATTCAAACGTATTGCTTTTCTTGCGAGTTCATCAGCTGTTTTATTTTCTGAACTAGGAACCCATTTGATAAAAAATAAATCTAATTGTTTTGTTAATTTCAGTGCTTCTTCAAGCAGTGACCGATATGGTTCTTTTTTAGCAAATTCTTTCTCAACTGCTTGAACGACTGCCTTTGAATCAGAACGGACCGAAATTATTTTAAATCCATTTTTAATGCAAATTTCCAAACTCTTAATTAAAGCTAAATACTCTGCTTCATGATTGTTTTTTTGCCCAAGTGGAATAGCATATCGTTCCACCTTGCCATTTACTTTAATAAAGACACCAGCACCACTGTCACCAGGATCGCCGGCACTTGCTCCATCAATATATACCTCAATCAATGGTCATTCTCCTTCATTGTAAGGGTGAAAGCTACTAATTATATATAGTTATCAATTTTTCCTTTTATACAGTGCATATCAGTTAGAATATCATAATTTTTATAAACTTGTTATATTTTATAATAAAAGTTTACACGAAAATTTACCGCAAAAAACTTACAATATCATGGAATTGCTGTATACGATTATTGGTATAATGAATGTTAAAAAGTAAATCGTTTTAATTTCATCTTATGAGGTGCTATGATATGAAAGTGAAAATTAAATGGCTGTACCGAGGTGCAAAAACAGCCGAAATACCTTTTGAATCCGATTGGATATCCCAAGAATTATTGGATAGATCTTTGGATGATATTTATAATACTGGACGTGTAAAGGACTTGATGATAATAGATGAAATGGGAACGGAATGGACTAAAAAAGAATACTTAAAATTAAAAGACCAAGTAAAAAAAGAACCCAGCAATTGTACGATATATTTTGACGGAGGATTTGATCGACAATCTGGAACCGCGGGGATTGGCATGGTTCTTTATTACCAAATCGGTACAGAGAAATTTAGATATCGGCAAAATGCAAAAATCGATTCGATTCAAACCAATAATGAAGCAGAGTATATTGCATTGTATAATGCTGTTGCTTTATTGGAGGAAATACAAGCTCATCACGTGCCCTGCATAATCAAAGGGGATTCTCAAGGTGTTCTAAAACAATTATCTGGAGAGTGGCCGTGCTTTGAGAAGGTATTAAATGATTGGCTAGATAGGATAGAGGAAAAGTTAAAAGTACTTGGAATAAAACCTACTTACATGCCAATTTCACGTAAGGATAATAAAGAGGCAGATCAGCTAGCCTCACAAGCACTGGAAGGGAAGGATATTTCTAGTCATTTAAAGATAAACTAATTTATTTAGGCTATTTTCTTAAACATTGTTGTTAGTTGCCAAATTAGAACACCATTATAGAAAATAGCTATAAAAGGAAGAGATTGAATGGAAAGGAAAAAACTCTTGCAGGAAGTTGATTCTATCATAGAATATTATTGTGAAGGGTGCTTTATAAAATCTACCTTACAAAAGGAACATAGTAAGACATATGCCCATCGTTTTTGTATTGAAAAGTGCACGATAGGTGAGAAATTAAAGGAAGTTGGAAAAAGACTGACCTAGTTTTTTGTAAACATAAGTAAATGAACAATAAAAGGCTGACATATTAAAATGCCAGCCTTGTTCATTTATAATTAAGATAATTTAGTTACGTTAGCAGCTTGTGGTCCGCGGTTTCCTTCAACGATTTCAAAAGAAACTTCTTGGCCTTCTTCTAACGTTTTAAAACCTTCACCTTGAATAGCTGTGAAGTGTACGAATACATCGTCTCCGCCTTCAACTTCAATAAATCCAAAGCCTTTTTCGTTGTTAAACCATTTAACTTTACCGTTTTGCATGTTTCTTAATCCTCCTAAATCTTTAAAGCACATAGTGCCAAGAAAAAATGTAACATCAAACGCATATATTGCATAATCTAATGGAATCAGGCGATATAATAAGTTTAATGTTAAAATAAATATACACCAACAGAATTAGGGAGTCAAGAAAGTTTAGGTAAATTTTTTATTTTTTCAGAATAGGAGGAAAAAGAAACAAAACTCCTTGCTTCGTTTAAGAATTGGATGTTTTCTTGTTTAATTAAAATATCTATAGTAAAATTTGTATGATGAGTTATTAAATAGAATGTACACACTTCGTTTTATTCATTTGCTTTTCACATAGTGGAAAATTTTAATATGTTTAAGTTTTAGGCATCTTTTCATAAAGTTTCATTATATAGTTGGTAGGAAGATGAATTAAATAGTTTACATTTTGAAAATAGTAATGCTGAAGAAAAGTGCCTTACATAATGGGGGTTTAGGGATGCCAACACCAAGTATGGAAGATTATATAGAACAAATTTATTTATTGATTGAAAGTAAAGGTTATGCACGTGTATCAGATATTGCAGAAGCTCTTTCTGTCCATCCCTCCTCGGTAACAAAAATGGTACAAAAGCTAGATAAAGATGATTATTTAGTATATGAAAAATACCGTGGCTTAGTATTAACATCGAAAGGTAAGAAAATTGGAAAACGATTAGTAGATCGTCATGATCTATTAGAAAAATTTCTTCAAATAATCGGTGTTAAAGAGGAAAACATTTATCAGGACGTTGAAGGAATTGAACATCATTTAAGCTGGAATTCTATCGATAGAATCGGTGATTTAGTACAGTTTTTTGAGGAAGATCCAGAACGGGTTACAGCATTAAAAGTATTACAAGAGAAAAATGAAGAAGAGTTATAAAAAAGAAAAGAACCTTCAAAACTGAACTGTAACCCAGTTTACGGACAGTTTAAAAAAAGTGCTAAGCAGATATTTGATGACTCCGGTATTGTACCGGGGTCATTTTATTCAATCCCCAATGGTAACGATAATTGTTATACTCCTCGATTACTCGATCTACTTCACTTTTAACATCTTTTAAATTATCAAGTGATTTATAATCTGCCAAATCCTTAAAGTGACCAAAGAAGCTTTCCATCGGTGCATTGTACCAACAATTTCCCTTTCGGGACATGGATTGTGTTAGACCAAGCTTTTTTACTTTACTTTGGAACAAGGGGTGAGTATAGTGGAAGCCTTGATCAGAATGTAATATGGCTTCTGGATGAAAATGATGGCCAATAGCTTGTTTTAGTTTTTTTAAAGTCTCATAAACGATATCCATTGTTAAGGATGTGGACAGGTGATAAGCAACAATTTCTCTTGTAGATCCGTTCTTTACACAAGAGAGATATGCTTTTTGGCCTTTTCCATAATAGAGATATGTAATGTCTGTAAGCAGGACTTTCCCTGGCTCCTCTTGAACGAACTCCCGGCTAAGAAGATTAGGGCAAGTTAAATGTTCCTGAGTTGCCTTTGCCATCTTTCGATAAGGATTTGCTTTTCTAACCTTTGTTTCAAGATTATACTTTGCCATCAGACGCCTAATTTTCTTATGATTCATGACAACTGAATAATCATTCTCCATAATCATTTTAATTTGGAGAGCGCCTATCTTTTCTTTTTTGTTTAAGAAGACTTCTTGGATTAACTTTATGTCCATTTCATCCTGTTCGTCACGATGTGCCCGTATTGGTGAAGCATTCAATCAATCATAGTAGCCACTTCTGCTTATACCAGCCCGTTCACATAGGTAGGATACAGACTTCTTTAACTGATGTGTTCTAATAGTTTTCTCGATTAAAGTATACTTCTCATCTGTAGTTAGGATTGTTTTTTCTTCACCGCCTGCCTTTCTAACTCCTCTAGCTTTTTTAAGAAATCATTCTCTGCCTCAAGAAACTTAATTCTTGGCTCTGCCTTTCTAAGTTTATCTTCTATAGAAAGCTCTTTTGAAGAAGGGCGTCCCGTACTCCCTTTGCCACGACGTTCTGTAAGGAAACCTTCCTCTCCAAATTTCCGAAAAGTATCTCGCCAGCGTTTTAGGCAACGCTTAGGCTGTTCCTTCCCAATCATCTCTAAATCGAAACCATGTTCAATAAAGATTTGGGATGGAGTTTTACCACTTTTATACTCTGTTACTGTTTTCATCTTAAATTCCGGACTGTAAGAGATTTACCGGTCGGAAACACTCGAAATATTAGGATTCTTCTCAAGTTCTTTGATTTGAAATTCATTTTATATATTCTTACTCATAGTAATCCTCCGCCCATATTCATTAAATCTATTTAAACATAAAAACCCCGGATATTGGGCACTTTTTTTATCAGTGTCCAGTATCCGGGGTATAGTTCAAACTTTGATGGTTCTTTTTTTATATGGTTTTAATATATCGGAGGATAATTTGAGAAGTTTTTATCATTTTCATCACTATTATATAAATAGACATTTCCATCATGATTCCAGTCAATATTTGTACCTTCGATTATGCCATCTTCTGTTTCCATAAGTGCCTTTCGATAGGAAATGATTCTTCCCTCCGATGTTTCAAAACTAATAATATCACCTTTATAATTTCGTTGAACCTTGATAATGTGTTCCATTTAAATTACTCCCTTGCTTATGATATTCCATTTATTCATCACAAAGATAGAGGATAAAGATGTGATGAAAATGAAAGGATAATAATATTTTGGTTAAATTAGAGGGAATTCAAACATAAATATTTAATATTTTATAAGAGATTTGTGAATTAAGGGGGGGAATTAAGTGAATTCATTTTCATGGGAACAAGAAACCAAGAGAAGTTGGGATCAAAATGCGGAAAACTGGCATTCCAAATCTCAAAATATGTGGTTACATGGCAGCAGAAGAGAAATTATTCCATTTTTCACCAAACACATACCTAACGGACGGGTTGCTGATTTAGGCTGTGGCGATGGATATGGTTCTTTTTTATTGAGTAAGAAAGGATATAAAGTAGTAGGAATGGATATTTCCGATAAAATGGTTGCACTAGCCAAAAACTATGAAAACGATGATGTGACCTTTGTTCAAGGCAGTTTACTAAAAACCCCATTTAAGGACGGTGAATTTAACAGTGTAATGGCCATTAATTCTTTAGAATGGATAGAGAGACCGCTAGAAGCACTTGATGAAATGAAAAGAATATTAACAATTGATGGCTATGGGTGTTTTGGTATTTTAGGACCGACAGCAATGCCTAGAATGAATAGTTTCCCAAGATTAGAAGGCAAGGAAGCGATATGTAATACAATGATGCCTTGGGAATTTGAAAAACTAGCGATGAAACATGGTTGGGAAAAGGTAGCCGAATCAAAGGTTTATAAACGTGGCGTTACAGAAAATCATCTAAAGGAACTTTCGAATGAGCTAAAGCAGGCACTAAGTTTTATCACTCTATTTATTTTTAAAAAAACAACTAATAGAGGTGATAAATAATGGAGGATTCAAGATATTCGATAGAAGAGTTTATCCAAAAGACATTGCAAGAGGATAAGCATCAAGGCTTATTTGAACTAGAAACACCGAGGCTTCTTGAAATCAATTTAAATGGTCAAGTATGGGCAAAGGCTGGGTCTATGGTTTCTTATCGCGGCAATATCAAATTTGAACGTGAGGGAATTCTTGAACATGGTCTTGGCAGACTGTTTAAAAAGGCATTAACAGGGGAAGGGACATCGCTAATGAAAGCAACAGGAAATGGGAAATTGTATATTGCAGATCAAGGCAAAAAAATTTCCATTCTCCATTTGAAAGAGGATGCTATCATTGTGAACGGGAACAATTTATTAGCTTTTGAACAAAGCATCGAATGGGATATAAAACTAATGAAACGGATTGCAGGAATGCTAGCGGGTGGAATTTTTAATGTGAGACTGGAAGGGTCAGGTAGAATCGCTATTACCTCTCATTACGAGCCTTTAACATTATTGGTTACACCTGATAATCCAGTTTTTACGGATCCAAATGCGACGGTAGCTTGGTCTGGACAATTAAAACCGGACTTTGTAACCGATATGTCATTTAAAACATTTCTCGGACGTGGGAGCGGGGAATCTATACAAATGAAATTTTCTGGTAATGGATTTGTAGTTGTACAGCCTTATGAAGAAGTTTATTTCTCGAATGATTCAAAGGGGTAGCGCTAGGGGTAAATATAAAACAAAGTCGATTAAATCGTATACTGGAGGAAAATAGAAAATGAGTACGAACAAAATGGTAAAATCGGATATTGAAATTGCTCAACAATCCACGTTATTGCCTATTAAGGATATTGCGAAAAAAATTGGTTTAACAGAAGATGACCTAGATTTTTACGGTAAGTATAAAGCTAAGATTTCTTTTGAAAAAATACATAATGTACAAACAAATACAGATGGGAAGTTGATTCTCGTCACTTCCATTAATCCTACTCCTGCTGGAGAAGGGAAATCTACTGTTACCGTAGGACTAAGTGATGCTTTGCATTCTATTGGCAAAAAAGTAATGATAGCACTTCGGGAGCCATCCTTAGGTCCTACTATGGGAATGAAAGGTGGCGCTACTGGTGGGGGGTATTCTCAGGTTCTGCCAATGGAGGATATAAATCTTCACTTTACCGGTGATATACATGCCATAACAACGGCAAACAATGCACTTGCTGCGTTAATGGATAACCATATTCAACAAGGAAATCAGCTGCAGATTGACCCTAGAAGAATAGTTTGGAAAAGATGTTTAGACTTGAATGATCGTGCTTTGAGGGAGATTGTGATTGGCCTGGGTGGACCAGGTCAGGGTGTACCGAGGGAAGATGGTTTTGATATAACGGTAGCTTCTGAGATTATGGCGGTCTTATGTTTAGCAAGCGACTTACAAGATCTAAAGCTGCGATTATCAAAAATGGTGATAGCTTATAATTATGATAAGCAGCCGGTTACCGTCGGTGATTTAGGAGTGGAAGGAGCGCTGGCGTTATTATTAAAAGAAGCGCTTAAACCAAACTTAGTACAAACGATTGAACATACTCCGGCACTTGTCCACGGTGGACCTTTTGCAAATATTGCACATGGTTGTAACAGTGTTATGGCAACAAAAACAGCACTGAAATTAGCAGATTATGTTGTTACCGAATCAGGGTTTGGTGCAGATTTAGGAGCAGAAAAGTTCTTAAACATCAAGGCGAGATCAGCAGGGCTAACACCTTCCGCTGTTGTGATAGTCGCAACAATTAGAGCACTAAAAATGCATGGGGGAGTAGCTAAAAATGAGCTATCAGATGAAAATGTGGCAGCGCTGGAAGCAGGCCTTGAAAATCTGAAAAAACATGTAGAAACCGTTGAACGATTCGGTTTGCCTTTTGTGGTTGCCATTAATCGTTTCACCTCTGATACTAAATCAGAGATCTCTCTCTTGCAAAATTGGTGTGAAAAGAATGGTATTTCTGTGGCATTAACGGAAGTGTGGGAGAAAGGTGGACAAGGTGGTATTGAGTTGGCTCGAAAAGTGTTGGATGTAATAGAGAATAGTCATCCTGTATT
>Ga0224736_1158_pt1 | contig 11345 bp, 12 predicted proteins | sample IA12soil_MG_GH6A_FD_161628 | JGI IMG/M metagenome (GOLD analysis project Ga0224736, IMG submission 161628) | Enriched cells from agricultural soil in Iowa, United States - IA12soil_MG_GH6A(-) | ecosystem: Environmental > Terrestrial > Soil > Agricultural land | place: USA: Iowa | collected 2017-05-08
AAATACAGATACTCGACAAGTGTGGGTTCGGGGGAAGGAAGTAAGGCTTACTCCAAAAGAATTTGAGATACTTGAACTTCTTTCCAGAAATAAAGGAATTGTTCTTAGTGTCGAAAAAATATATGAAACAGTATGGAAGGAAGACTTTTTTAAATCTGACAATACAGTGATGGTCCACATTACAAAAATTAGAGACAAAATAGAAGAGGATCCTAAACATCCCATTTATATCAAAACAGTATGGGGAACAGGATATAAAATATGAAGAGATTTGGAAATAAGTTAATAGTAAAGCTTCTTGTTGCGATAGCAATTAGTTTTGTTGTTTCATTATGTATGATGACCTTGATTACTTTTTTTTACGTGTATCTGAGTAAGAAAAATGAAGCGACAGAACATAGTTTACTTATTAGTTATTTATTAATGTTACTTCAGTATTCGGTTGGCATCTTTACTTTTATTGTAGTTTTTTTGTTAATGGTTCGGAAAAAAATAGTATATTTGAAACGCATTTCTGAAAGTGTTCACCAAATTGCAAATGGAAAACTTGGCTTGGCCATTAAACTTGAGAGTAGGGATGAATTGACTCAGCTTGCACAAAATATCAATTACATGTCCAATCAGTTAGAGAATAAGTTTGAACATGAAAGACAATTGGAGAGGGCAAAAAATGAACTTATTACAAATGTTTCCCACGATTTAAGGACGCCATTAACATCCATTATCGGATATTTGGATTTATTAAAAAAAGAACAATACGCAAGTAAAGAACAATATCAGGAATACCTTGAAACTATTTATTCAAAATCGAAAAGATTGAAATACTTAATTGACGAACTATTTGAATATACTCATTTATCGAGCCCAGATGTTTTGTTAAACCTAAATGAAGTAGACTTATCAGGTTTATTAGAACAAATAGTTGGAGAGTACATTCCAATTTTTGAAAATGAACAATTAAGTATTCAAAAGTCAATAACAGAGGAAAATGTACCTGTTTTTATGGATATTGAAATGATGGTTCGTGTGTATGATAATCTCTTTATGAATGCGATAAAATACAGTATGAAACCATCTGAAATACAAATAAGTCTTGACATATTTAGCAGCAAAGCAATTTTGAAAGTATCAAATAGAGCAAAAAAGCCTCCTGTAGAGGAAGTGAATAAATTGTTTGAAAGGTTTTTCAGAGGGGATAAAGCAAGAAAAGATAATCAAGGATCCGGACTTGGACTTGCGATCTCCAAAAGAATTGTTGAACTTCATAATGGTAGTATTCATGCGGAATATAAAGAAGGTTGGATGAGCTTTATTATTGAACATCCAATACATTTATAATGGCTTGTGGGATTAAAAGTTCTATAAGCTTTTTTTCTTAATAAAAAAACTTAAGAATCCTTAAGAATTTTATGGAGTGTTTCTTCATTCTCATTGCTTATCATGAATGTATGGAAAGCGAGGAGAGTGAAGAAATTGAAAAAGAAAATTTTCATTGTAGCTATATGGATTATAGCATTATATATATTTAAGCAATTTCATTTACTGTCACTGGATATGAGTGTGTTAAAAGAATTTATATCTGGAAATAGCAAGTATGCAATGTTGCTATTTATTGCTCTGTGGATAGTGAGGCTGTTTATGTTGATACCAGGTGCAACTCTAATGTTTTTAGGGGGAATATGCTTCAATCCATTACTTGGTTTTATATTATCAATGGTTGGCATGGTTTTAAGTGAAACCTTAGTTTATATTTTCTCAAGAGTTTTTTCCAGTGAAAGAATCAATCAGTATTTAGAGAGTAAATATCCACAATTAAAAACTTTATTGGAGACTTACAGTTATAAGTTTTTAGCACTGGGAATCATTTGTCCAATAGCACCATCAGATGCAATATGTTTTTTGGCTGCAGCAGTTGGGTTAAAATATTCTACTTACATTTTAACCATCATTATTTCGAATATCCCTTTAATGATATTATATAGCATTATTGAAATCAGCCTTAGTGAGTCTTTAGTGGGTATAGTCTTAATTATCATATCGTTTGTTTTGATTGCAATTGTATCTATAAAAATTTGGAACAATCTTAAGCAGATGCAAAAAATATAGCTGCAATAGTGTTAATGCAATAACACAGCTGCAGGGACGGGATGCATGGAGGTTCTGAAAGAATAAGAAAACAAGGGAAATTGACAATATTCACATTTTGCATGGATAATATTATAGAAGAAAAAAGAGAACGTAATAAAAAACTACTGGAGAGAAAACGTCATGGCTATTCATTTTATTAAATTAACTGACCCTAATACTAGTGTTGTAGAAGTATTCAATAAATGGGAAAACGACCCAGCCTTAAAGGTGTTAACTCGTCCTAACAAAAATAAATCCGAATTGGAACGTCAAGAAAAAATAACCGTGGATGACTTATCAAAACGCTTGGAAAACCAACATATTTTCCTAATTTATCTGGACGACCAATTGATAGGTGAAATGAATTACATGGTTGATCCGAGCCACCTCTACAAAAAAGAGCCTGGGACTGCTTGGTTAGGTATTACAATTGGTGAGTCCATAGGACGAGGGAAAGGTATAGGCTATGCAGCCATTCAATATTTGGAGGAGCAAATAAAGGAAAGCGGAATGAAACGTATTGAATTAGGTGTATTTGAATTTAATATCCAAGCGCAGAAGCTTTATCAGAAGCTGGGCTACAAGGAAATTGGCAGGATCGAAGACTTTACATTTTGGCAGGGCAAAATGTGGAATGATATTCGGATGGAGAAGTTTGTATAAAATCAAAAATGCCTCGGTGAATTATCTTAAAAATAATAAATTATGTTAAACAATCAGTATACTCAGTGTTTAAAGAAGGAAAAATAAAGAATTACGTAAAGCTGTCATTATTTAATTTTTTGGACCCGCTTATTGTTGTTGTCTTTTATATCAATTAATTTGCAGATTCTGATTGTTTGTCCTTGTAAGGGGTTCTGCATCAAAACGCGAATAGTGGACGTGTTTTGATACAGAATCCCCTTATTGTAATATGTGGGCATATAATTTGAAAAGTAATCCAAAAAAAATACAAGTCTCCTGTACTTAAATCATACTTTGCACAGGGGCTTGTATGAAAATCAGAAATGCTAAGTAAAATTCATTTATCAACGATATGGCTTTTCGGAAGTGTTTGTACGAAAACATCTATAAACATTGGAATCCACGTCCTATTCTTATTAATGTTTATCTTTTTCATTTGCCACCCTTTGTTGTACTAAATCAGTTATCGATTTATTCAGTCGTATCAAATACTCCTCGAATTGTTTGCAGTCGTTTTCTGGCCAATCAGCCAATAGATCACGATAAAGTTCTTTACGTGCTATTCTGACTTCATGAAATATATCATGTCCAATGGGAGTAACCTCAAGCAGGCTGATTCGACCATCTTTTGGATCTGGAATGCGGCGAATATATCCTTTGGATACTAAAGCAGCGGCCTGTCTGCTCACTGTTGAATTATCCAATTGAAATTTGTCCGCTAAATCGTTAATTCCCATCGGTCCACTCTCGTCCAGCTCCGTTAATAAGCGAAAAGCGGAGCGATCTAGCTGACCTATTTTTTCATCTTTTCTTCTTGCAAATTCTATATGTAAGACAAGCTCACTTATTGCGGATTGAATATTATCAAATGTATCTTTTTCCATATTATTAACCTCTCACATAGTCAATTTTAACCCTTCAAGATTAATCAGGTTTCCCTTTCATTATAATATGTTTTTTTATTTTTTCTAATAAATCCTACACTTGACTGTAACAAATAAAGGTGTATAATGCAAATAGTTGTATGTTGAAAGTAGTTGTATTATACAATTGTTGTATTATGCAATATATTTTTATTTACTATTTCCTTAATTAATATATATCAAGAGAGGTGTTTGCATTGTCAAATCAAATACATGCGGATCAAGTTCCAATGGAACCGCGTCGAAAAAAAGGCAGTTTTCGTCAACCGAAGGCAACTTGGGCGGTAGCCTTTGCTTGTGTGGTTGCGTTTATGGGCCTTGGCTTAGTTGATCCGATATTGACGTCCATTGCAAAAGAATTGCATGCAACAGCCAGTCAGGTTGAACTGCTATTTACAAGTTACATGCTTGTAACAGCTGTCATGATGCTGATTACTGGTGCAGTGTCAAGCCGTATCGGTCCAAAAAAGACATTGCTTTTCGGACTTTTAATCATTGTGATTTTTGCAGTATTAGCGGGATTATCTAGTACTGTTACGCAAATTATTTGGTTCCGCGGCGGATGGGGCTTAGGAAATGCGTTATTCATCGCAACTGCCTTGGCAGTAATTGTAAGTGTCTCCATAGGCGGTACTGCAAAAGCAGTTATCATTTATGAAGCATCGATTGGTCTTGGATTATCGGTTGGTCCATTACTCGGCGGATGGCTTGGAGGAATTACTTGGCGTGCGCCATTCTATGGAGTAGCGATATTGATGGCCATTGGATTCTTAGCTATTTTATTCTTACTGCCGAACATTGCAAAACCAAAACAAAAAAGTTCCATTCTTGATCCAATTCGTGCATTGCGTTTTCCGGGTCTACTATCAATGGCTTTTACAGCTTTCTTTTATAATTATGGTTTTTACACATTATTTGCATATACGCCGTTTGTATTAAATATGAGTGCCATGAATCTCGGCTTTATATTTTTCGGCTGGGGTATTGCTTTTGCCATCTTTTCTGTTTTTGTTGCACCACGAGTTGAAAAAAGGTTTAATTTGCGTCGAATCATGTATCTAATGCTATTCCTTATCGCATTAGACCTACTCGTAATGGGCTTAACAGTGGCTTCCGGCAATCCGACCATTCATGTTTTGGGTATGAACTGGTCTGCGCAAGCCATGATTATTGTGGCGGTCATTATAGCAGGAATTTTTATGGGAATTAACGGTACATTAGTCACAACGGCTGTTATGGAAGTTGCACCGGTAGAACGTTCTGTAGCTTCTGCTGCATATAGTTTTGTCCGTTTCTTAGGGGGAGCAATCGCACCATTTTTGGCTGGAAAGCTCGCAGAATGGTTTAGCCCAAGCGTTTCATTTTATGTTGGAGCAATTGTAATGGCTGTTGCTATTATTGCACTTTTTTGCGGAAGAAAATATGTTGGTGCAAAGGAAGCAGCCCACACAACTAATGAAAAAATGGATTCAAGTGCACAAGTTGCTGATGAGTTGGAAGCAGCAGCAGGTATTGAAACGGTTAGTCAACCAACCACTAACAGTTATGCTGAAAATAATGCCGATTTTGATTTCCGCAAGGCTATCCAAGAAATCCAACGGGGAACGTTCCGTTCAAGTGGTCACAGGGAAAATGGGGACGGAATTATGAATGATCAAGAATTCCGCGAAGCTCTTCGTGCATTTATGCAAAATGAAAAAATAGCAAATGCAGACGAACCTATGGATGATAAAGTTTTTCGTGCTGCTCTTCGGGAGATGCAGAAAAACTCTTACAAATAAATTTAACGGAGGAGAAACAACAATGAAAATTTATGTCGTATTTGACAGTGAAAATGGACATACAGAAGCATTAGCAGAAGCCATTTCCGAAGGAGCTCGAGGTGTTGATGGTGCAGAAGTTTTTATAAACCATGTAAGTAATGCAAACGTTAGAGACCTTGAGGATATGGATGCTATTATTTGGGGATGTCCCGGTCACTTTGGCACCATAAGTGCAGGATTAAAAGCTTGGATTGATAAATTAGGTTATCTTTGGGCTCATGGAAAATTAGTAGGAAAAGTAGGTGCATGTTTCTGTACAACTGCCACTACTCATGGAGGAATCGAGGCTACAATGCTAAATCTGATTACTCCAATGCTTCATCAAGGAATGATAGTCGTTGGTTTACCTGGGAATATTCCTGAAAATGCGGTCTATGGTTCCTATTACGGAGTTGGTATTTCATGCCCGGTTGATGAATCAGACGGCATACTTACAAAAAATGATATAGCTTTAGGAAAGGCTCTAGGAAAACGAGTAGGAGAAATAACTAAAAAGCTTGTTGGGGCGCAGTCACCTGTGGTGCGATAAAAACTTAATTTATCCCATGATGAAGGTATGAGAGGAAGGATAGATATGTATAATAAAATTTTAGTAGCATTTGATGGCTCAGCTGCTTCTGCGCGTGCCCTTCACCATGCAGCAAAATTAGGGAAAACCGTCGGAACGGAAAAACTGACGATTTTGCATGTGAATAGAGAGATTCCAATGCCGGAACCAGCTCTAAATATCGATCTGGATCAACTGTTAGACGAGGAAAATCAGGAAATATTAACTCCGGCAATCCAATTCCTTTCAGAATCTAACGTTAATTATGAGGTTCATACATTTCATGGCGAACCGGCTCATGTGATTATCAACTATGCTTCAGAACATCATTACGACGTCATTGTGATGGGAAGTAGAGGAAAGGGACTAATCAAGGAAGCACTATTAGGCAGTGTAAGTAATAAAGTGGCACATTCCGCGCATTGCCCTGTACTTATTGTAAAATAACTATTAATGAGCCAATGGAGAGTGCAGAAAACGGCACTCTCCATTTTTTTACCCTTTACAATAAACTATTATTTTCTAACTTACATATCCAGTTGTAATACAATAACAATATCAATAGTAATATTGGGTCCACGATAGCTGATAGCCAGAGCTTCCACCAACCGCCATGAAAGTATCCCCAAGGTACGGAATTAATGTTACAGCCTCATATAATAAAATGAATCCCACAAAAATGACAAAATAACCTCTAATATTTTCTGGTTCTCCAGTTAGAACTAAATCACCCATTGTAGTTTTTTGAAGTGCTTGAACAAATTTCCAGAAAATCATTTGATATTAAGAAAAGAGACTATAAATCTGTTAGAATAAGGAAATCGTCTCCCCAGTGCGGATAGATTTTCTGATATTCATAACAACTGATAATGCTTTTTTTGCTTCATTTGGACCAATAATAGGTGGGGTGTTGTTGATAATCGAGTGAATAAAATGTTGAATTTCAGCCTGTATGGGTTCAATAGGAGGGACTTTAATGGTTTCGATGGAATTTTCAATTTCGTTAAAGGTTTGTAAATCGGAAGCTGTTTTTTTATAGATTTGCAGTTCTCTAGTAATGTAATTTGCAGTAATTACACGTTGTTTTTCTGTAATAGACAATGTTCTTAAAGATTCTGTTGAAATCCGATTCGCGATAAGATTGGCTATGACTCCATTTTGAAATGTTAATAGGACATGTACGATATCCAGGTGTGTTTGATTATTATCGGAGAATGATCCCTTTGCAGTAATGCTCCGTAAATCACTTTTCACCAAATTCAAAATAATGTCTATGTCATGAATCATCAAATCAAGTACGACATCAACATCAAGATTTCGTTCTGTTTCGGAAAGTCTTCTTGCTTCTATACTTATAATGTTTGAATCATCTATGGAATTATTAATAATTTCAATAACTGGATTAAACCTTTCGATATGTCCAACTTGAATTATGCAGTTATTATTCTTACTGTTTAAGGCGATTAGCTTTTCGGCTTCTTCCAATGTATTTACAAAAGGCTTTTCAATTAAAATATGTTTACCACTCTTAATTGCTTTTTCAGCATATTGATAATGAAATGTTGTTGGAACAGCGATAATGACAGCATCAACTGCAGAAAGCATTTCGATGTATGAGGTAAAAGGAGTAACGCCATAGGAGACTGCTACTTCTTTACATTTATCTGAATCAATATCATAAACTCCTATAAATTGACTACTTTTTAATAAATTGACTACTTTGCAATGATTTCTTCCCATGTGGCCAACCCCAGCAATACCAATTTTAACTTGCCTCAAAAATTCTCACCTCTCATTATCAATGATATACATTTCTTTTTAGCAATTCTAAAATTCCGAATAACATTTTAATAATCATACATGATTAAGTGCAATGTATTTAATTCAATTTGCTCAATAGTTGAGTATTCCTTAAGCACGAAATTCTCACACGATTATAAATCATTTTATTCGAACTATTTATGATGGAAACGCTGTAAGTCCAATTGTGTTTGAAAATGTGTTAATACATAATAACACTGGCAATTTATTAAGCACATTTATCAAATCATTACTCTTATGTTCTTTTTTTAGCATTTTTTCGAAGAATAATAATCATTTATTTTTTGATCCAGTTGTTTAATGAGTGCTTGTTCTTTCTGTACATCAATATTCCGGTAATGATGTAAATTTCCGGGCTGTTTGTCCTTTTCATCTGCTAAAGTTATAACTTTTTGTAATGGACTTAATTCAATTTCCCCTTTTGGAAGCGCTGATTCTGTATGAAATAAAATAGCATGTGCAATTTCTTTTGCTGCATATTTGTCTTCCCCTAAACGAACCAATAATTTGTGTGCTCTCTCAGCGCCTTTTATCGGGTGGATATCATAATCTCGATAAAGTTTATAATCCCATTTTCCATTTCTATACCATTCATAATGTCCAATATCATGTAAAAATCCCGCTTTAGCTGCCCAATCAGGTCGAACGCTGTATTTCTTTGCGAGATGAAAAGAATGGTAGGCTACGGAAATAGCGTGAGCCATACCTGAACGTCGAATATATTTTTGTGAAATAGGATGTTTATAGATATCTATTAAAGTAACCAACTATTATTCCTCCTTTAAAACTAGTAATTAAGGCTAAATTGTCGATATATTATCATCTCTGCATACGAAAATCAATTCCATATATTAAGAAAAAATTGTTCTTGTACAGCAGTTTAAAATAGGTTACCATTATAGAGGTAACCTATAAAGAAGGGAGTTAGAATATGGATAAACGTGTATACTTATTAACCATTGTTTCGTTTGTTGTAGGAATGGTTGAATTAATTATTGGTGGTATCTTGGATTTAATCTCAAAAGATTTACATGTAAGTTTAGGAAAAACAGGATTTCTGATCACCATATTTTCACTCGTATATGCAATTGCAGCACCCGTGTTATTAACCCTCACATTGAAAATAGAACGGAAGCGTTTAACGATTGCAGCACTATTTGTATTTTTAATAGGGAACGTTTCAGCTTTTATTAGCTCGTCCTATAGTATGTTATTAATTGCACGGATCATTTCTGCAGCAAGTGGATCTTTGCTTGTAGTATTATGTGTAACAATCGCTTCCAATATTGTTACTGAAAGATATCGTGCTCGTGCAATCGGGGTAGTATTTATGGGAATTAGTGCTTCCCTTGTATTGGGAGTTCCAATTGGGTTGATATTAGGAAATGCTTACGGATGGCGAGCTCCGTTCATTTTAATTTCCGTGTTAACCGTGCTATCTATGGCAGGGGTGTATTTCTTTATGGGGAAAGTAGAGCCAAAATCTTCTATCCCAATCAGAAAGCAATTACGGACGCTAAAAAATAGAAAAATACTTTTTGCCCAATTAACTTCATTTTTATTTTTAGCAGGTCATTTAACATTGTATGGATATTTTACTCCATTCCTGAAAACGGCTTTAGGTTTGAATGGAACATGGGTTAGTATGGTCTATTTAATTTTTGGTATTGCAGCAGTCGTTGGAGGAGGATTAGGGGGATGGCTTGCAGATCGATTTGATCTTAAACTAACGATTATTGGTGTAATTATTATCTTTGGCATATCTATTATTTTGATACCTTATACAACATTTGCTTTTCCGTTGTTTCTAGTAGTAATGATCATCTGGAGCATGCTAAGCTGGGCGATTACTCCAGCTATGCAAAGTTATCTCATAGAGCTTGCGCCTGAAACTTCTGAGATCCAGCAAAGTTTAAATAATTCGGCTCTTCATTTTGGGATTGCATTTGGTTCTTTGGTAGGTGGAATGGTAATTGAACAAACAACAGTGGAGCACAATGCAACCATAGGTGGTGTGTTTATCATTTTTGCCTTAGGAACAGCGGTGATCTCTATGGTTAAAGGTAAAAGTGCATCCAATGTAACCATTGAAGTCGCGAATAAAACCAAATAAATTTCTTTTTAAAATTCAACCAAGGAGGTGAACCCATTACAATTAGACTTGCTTTAATTTGTAATGGTAAATTCATGAGTGTTCATATAAATGCTAAACAAGGTGACATTGCAGAAAATATTCTATTACCTGGTGATCCTTTACGTGCAAAATATATTGCAGAAACCTTTTTAGTGGATGTCATATGCTATAACAATGTCCGAGGAATGTTAGGATTTACAGGTGTATATAATGGAAAGCGTGTTTCCGTACAAGGTACAGGAATGGGTATCCCATCCATCTCCATTTATGTTAATGAGTTAATTCAGAGCTATGGTGTGAAAAATTTAATTCGTGTCGGAACATGCGGGGCTATTCAAGAAGATGTTCAAGTCCGAGATGTAATCTTAGCAATGAGTGCATGTACCGATTCTAATGTGAATCGTGTTACATTTCCTGGTATTGATTTTGCTCCATGCGCAAATTTTGATTTATTAAAAAAGGCGTACGAAGCAGGATTAAAAAAAGGTTTACACTTAAGAATGGGAAATGTCTTTACAGCAGACGCATTTTATCGAGACAGTATGGAGATAGTAAAAAAATTAGCGTCATATGGAGTTCTCGGTGTGGAAATGGAAACAACAGCATTGTATACACTGGCTGCAAAATTTAAAGTAAATGCATTATCTATTTTGACGGTGAGTGACCACATCTTCACTGGAGAAGAAACGACTGCAGAAGAAAGGCAAACCACCTTTAATGACATGATTCTCATTGCACTGCAAGCAGCAACAGAAGAATAACGATTAAAAACGAATATTAAGCTGAATCAAAAATCTTTTGAATAAGATTTTGATTCAGCTTTTTTAATTATTATTTTAGTACCGTAGTTTCATTAGAATATTTCTTATTTCCTCATCATTCATCAATAGGTCAAAATGTTTTTCATTGATTTTTGCCAGTGCAACATCATGATAGAAGAATTCAGTAAAGACTTTGATAAATGGTTTAGACATTGTTTTTAGTGCTTGCCACGATTGATTTTCCATCCCTGCAAAGATGACTTCTTTATCATCAATAATAATTAGGCGAAATCTTTCTAGCGTTTGATGTTCAACAGCAGGAATTAGAGTGTGTATATGGGATAAATTTGTTTCCAAATTACCTACTACAAGTACTTCCACTTCGACACCATTTTCTTCTTTATCTTGTAAGATAGGCAAATATTCAATTATGTCATCTTTCCAACCTGAAATGAGAATAGATTTTTTTGCTTCTTGAACAAGTTGGTTACTTTGAGCACGAATCGATGATTCCATTTTTAAGCT
>Ga0224736_1159_pt1 | contig 11322 bp, 5 predicted proteins | sample IA12soil_MG_GH6A_FD_161628 | JGI IMG/M metagenome (GOLD analysis project Ga0224736, IMG submission 161628) | Enriched cells from agricultural soil in Iowa, United States - IA12soil_MG_GH6A(-) | ecosystem: Environmental > Terrestrial > Soil > Agricultural land | place: USA: Iowa | collected 2017-05-08
ACCACAAAAGGTACGAATAACCTGATTGTTTTTTACGATAAAAATAAAATTTCCAATGAAGAAATGGAAAAAATCGGGGATGCGGTCAAATCCATTCGCGACAGCAAAAAAGAACTTGGTGTTGCAGAAATGATTGATCCTTTCAGTATGCCTGATGCTAAGAGCTCTTTAATATCAAAAGATGGTACAACCTTAATGGTTAGTTACAAACTTGATAAAAGAGGCAGAGAAATCGATGATATTAAGAAAGAGCTTGATAAAAAACTAGAAAAAGTGCCTGTTGAACACTATCTCAGTGGGGAAGACTTTATCAATAATGATTATTTGAAGGCGTCGCAATCAGGCGTTGAGAAGAGTGCTGCCTTGACCGTAGTGTTTATTTTGGTAGTGCTGATTCTTGCATTCAGATCAGTTGTGACACCTTTAATATCTTTACTGGCTGTTGCATTTTCCTATCTTTGTTCCATGGGGATTGCTGCGCAATTAATTGATAAAGCAGATTTTCCAGTGACCAGTCTTACACAAATGCTCCTAGTGCTGATCCTTTTTGGAATCGGTACGGATTATAATATTCTATTATTTAATCGATTTAGAGAAGAACTGTCACACGGACACTCGGTCGATGACTCAATTGTCAACACCTACAAAACTGCAGGTAAAACAATAGCTTATAGTATCCTTACTGTATTTATTGCTTTCCTTGCACTGGTATTTTCTGAGTCACCAATCTATAAATCTGGTGTCGTTGTCGTAATCGGTGTCACCGTCCTATTGCTCGAAATTTTGACCTTAACTCCTTTTATCATGAAGGTATTAGGCAAAAAACTATTTTGGCCGTCGAAAAATGTAGGTGGCCATAAAGAAAATAAATTCTGGGGAAAAACGTCCTCTTTTGCTACCAAACATCCAATAATCATTACCATTATTGTCCTTTTGATCATTGGTCCTACCGTGTACCTGCACGAGGAAAAGCTAAATTTTGATACCGTTGGAGAGCTTGGAAATAAATATCCATCCTCTAAAGCGATAAATTTAGTGGCGGATCATTTCGGTAAAGGTCAGGCGATGCCTGCAACGGTAGTTATTGAAAATAACAAGGCCTTGGATAATAATGAGTCTCTTGCGGTGATTGATCATTTAACGGATGAGTTAAAAAACTTGAAGGGAGTTAAGCAAGTATCCTCTGTAACTCAACCGCAAGGAGAAAAAATTGATGACTTCTATGTTAATGGTCAAATGGGATCTGTCACCGGCGGTTTAGCGAAAACGCAAGATGGTGTGGATCAAATCAATAATGGTTTGAAAGAAGCACAAGACAAGCTTGGATCCGCAGACTTTTCGAAAGTTAATGATATGGTAGATGGCACTGCCAAGCTTCAAGACGGAATGACAGCTTTAACAAAAGGTTTACAGCAAATTCAAGCTGGGATAGATGATGGATCCAATAATCCGCAAACAATCAGCAGCGGTATAGCAGCCATTGAATCCAATCTCTCAAAGATGAGCAGCGGTGTAGCGGTTCTTGCAGATAATTATGGAAAAATGCAGGCTGGCTATAAAGAAATGGGCACACATTATCAAGAGGCCGCACAAGCTTTGCTTGGAGTAAAAGGTGCTATATCACAAATGCAATTGATGGTGAATGCATTAGGAAATAGCTATGCAAATTCTAATACCGATCCTAACTATCAAGGACTAAAACAAACTATCGATCAATTATCCAAATCCTTAAGTCAAATTACACCTGAAGGAATTCAAGCATTAAATAAAAATTATAACACCGTTACTTCTGGGTTTGCGACCGCAAATAGTAATCTTGCTAAAATGGGTACTGGGTTATCGCAAATGGCAGATGGTTTGAAAAAGCTGAAAGAGGGATTAGTAAAAGCATCCTCCGGAATCAGCACCATTGTTACAAATATGAATGATGTCAATAATGGGCTTGGACAAATGAAATTAGGTCAAAAGCAGCTTGCAGACGGTTTAAATGGCTTCAGTGTCTTTGGAGAAAAGCTCTCAGACGTAAATGGCGGGCTGGAGCAAATTTCGGATGGACTTGGAAAAACAAATGGTTACTTGACTCAGCTTCATACTAATAAAAGCTTCTTTATTCCAAAGGAAGCTCTAACAAACAAGGATTTTAAAAAATCATTAGACGCATTCATGTCCGAGGATAGAAAAATCACGAAGATGACGGTTGTTTTAAGTCATGACCCTTATTCCAATGAAGCGTTGAGTACCATTAAGAAAATAAACACAACCGTTGCGGATGGACTTAAGGGTACTGTTCTTGCAGATGCGAAAAGCGGTACATCCGGATCCAGTGCAACTACAAATGATATGAATGATGTATTGTCACGAGATTTAAATAAAACGACGACCATCGTTATTATCGGCGTATTAATCGTTCTATTCTTTGTTATTCGCTCTTTCTGGACACCGGTATTTATCACAGCATCTCTTGTAGGGGCTTATTATGCAGCGATGTTCCTAATCAATTATATATTTATTGATTTGATAGGATATGAAGGTATATCTTCTTTTGTACCGTTCTTCTCCTTTATTATCATTGTTTCATTGGGAGTGGACTACAGCATCTTCCTCATGATGCGGTATAAGGAATACCAGCATATATCACCGAAAGACGCGATTATTTTGGCATCCAAACACACAGGTGGTGTCATCATATCGGCAGTTATCATTCTTGGCGGTACATTTGCTACATTAATGCCATCTGGAATGGTTTTATTATCGGAATTAGCAATTGCTGTTATTACAGGGTTAATTGTCCTTTGCTTTATCTTACTTCCGATCTTTTTACCAGCATTAATTGCCCTTCCAGATGTATTTGGAAAATTAGCTTCTAAAAAGCAAGAGAATGAATTAAGTTTGAAAGAAAATGCTATGTAGAGAAGAATATATGAACTACATGGAACTGCACCTTTAATTCCTGATTAAAGGTGCAGTTTTTTATAAGGTTTTTAAGGCAGACCAAAGGAGGATATCTAGTAATTCAAAAAAGAGAATAAAGATAATGTCTAAAAATTTGGAAAAATAGTAGACAAACAATGTTGTCGCTATATATAATAAATTGGAAAGTGATAGTAAAGTATGACGAATATTGGTAGTTAAATAGTTCTTTTGAACTGTAAATTAATTTATTTTTATTAAAAAAACTTATTATTAATAATATCCTGCATCATTTATTAGTAAAAAATAGCTAATCACCACGTAGATTAATTGAACCGAACCTTGAAGTTAACCTCGAAAGTACATACGTCATTGCTTCATCGCAATATTTAAACATGATTAAATCTTAGGTCCTGTCATTTCGAAAGAATTTTGTTAAAGATTGGATGGAGATAATTCCAATGTAAATTCATTTCAGGATTAACAGGTATTCAACAGTTAGCAAAGACGATACAGCCTTTTGTTCTAACCCCTCCAAATCTATCAAGAAATCATTACCCGTCTAAATATCCTGATAAATATTACAGCATATTCTAAGCTTCTTTTGTACAGTGCTGCTATGTTTCTATATTTTCACATAAGAATATATAAAACTATCAATAGTAGGAAGCAGTAAAGGAGGTGAGGGAAATTGGAAGTATGTGCATAATAATAACCCATGGGTAGACAAGTCCGCCGAAGACAGGTACCCATGGGTCATACGTTGGGGTATACCAACGTAATGTTAGTATACTCCATTTTTATATAAATTTGTATATAAAAAGGAGCGATTAATTTGAAAAAGGTAACAAAGTATATCGTAAATCCAAAAACGTGCATTATTTATCCTCATTTCGATGAATACGGAAATCACTATTCTATTGTAAATGAAACCGATAGAAGACTTATTGTAGAGATGAGTCCCATCAATATTATTGAACTTAGCCTGTTAAAGCATGCCTCCAGTTTTAAAGGCGCAAAAGAGGGGGCCAGGTATATCCTCGGCAATACCTCAATGAATCCATTAATGATTAATGATAAATTAGGTTTATATGCCATCCCAACTATGTCGCCTGCAAATATCGAGTGTGTTTGGTTTATGTTAGAGCAATATGTGAATCGAATACCAATGGGAAAAGATAACTTGCATGTTCTATTTAAAAATGGCTTCACCGCTAACTTAAATATTAGTATAAAAAGGTTTGATGATAAATTACAGAAGGCTTTTCGGCTGAAAAAACATATGGATGATATTATAAAATCTCCTATGGAGTATTCAGCTGAAAACGAGTATTCGATTGTAATAGATCCCAACAATAATGGGTATGTGATAAGAGAGAATAATTGATGAGGAGAGCGGCTATTAGCCGCTTTTCATATTTGTAGGGAAATGACACATGGTTAGGATGGTAAATCAGGAAATTTCCGCAATCGGCACTGCTTGAGATAATATGTAGTGAGGGGATAGGAATGGTAAACTCTGAATTAGGAATATTCCACCAATTAATCTCTATCTTTAGGAGAATAGTTGAATAATGTTATAATGGAGATTAGTGTCGGTGAACACGATGAGAATGCCTTAGTGAAGAAGAAGGTACAGGTGTTGTGAATAATATAATTTCTTTTATTTCACCTGTCTAAATCTATTCGCCAAGAACCATTCTCAAAAGCATCATAGAAAAAAATGAAGGTGAAGCAATGAAAGTAAATCGAAATGATCCATGTCCATGTGGAAGTGGAAAAAAGTATAAGAAATGTTGTTTGTTAAAGGAAAGTATTGTCCAAATCAGTGAAGTGAAAGAAGAGCGTTTTCTTCGCGAAAGACATGAACTGATGTTGAAATTAACTAGTTTTTTAGATAAGAAAATCCCAAGAAACCAATTGTATCGTTTACATAGCGAGTTTCGCAAAAGAACGCAATCGAAACTCCCAGATAAAAATGAATTGGACTTTTTTCAATACTGGCTCAACTTCTTCCGTTCTTATGAGAATGGGCTTCGTGGTATTGAATGGTTTCTGAATGAAAATGGAACCCATCTATCCGAGGATGAAAAAGCATTGGCAGAAAAATGGTCCAGACTGACTCCAAAAGTAGTGCAGGCTATTGGAAAGTCCGAAACAGATATTCTATTTGAAGAGGTACATACGAAGGAGCAGTTTACCATTCTAGATAATAATGAAAATGTACCTGACTTTGCGCCATGGATTGGCACCATCAGTTTAATCGATCATTTTGATAACAAAAATTATTTCAATGGTATTTGCGTATTTCAAGGCCCTGAAAATATAAATCGGATTCATAACTTTATTCAAAAGTTAATGGAAGATACAAAATCCAGCCGGGATGATGTGTTATTTACCTATTATCCGGAAATCATCGGAGAGTTTATGAAAGATCCAAATGAACGTACTAATCGTGAAGGAAAAGAAATTCATGTATACAACGTTCAATATCAGGTAAAGGATGAAGAAATGGTTGCAAGTTTCCTACAAGGAGAACCGGAATTTGCCACTGATTATTGGGAGCCAAATGCTAAGAGATTAAGCTGGCTTCATAGCTATCATGAATACACAGATAATGAAATGGCAGGAAAAGCACTTTTAGCGGAAAGCTTGGGAATCATTTCATTAAGGAAACATCAACTTACATTTGATTGTTATGATAAAGATATTCTGGAACAATTTAAGCAAAAGGTTAAAAAAGTGGAAAATGCTGTTGATTGGAAGGATGAAAAGGAACAATCACTCCATATTCCGGCTACTGCCGAAGTCAAGAATATGGCCATTCAAATCAGCGAGAATGTACCGAAGTATTTTATCCTTTATGCCCAAAATAGCTTTCAATTTGAAATCGATAAAGCCTTACCAATATTTGACGATCTTTCACCACGGGAAATGGTCCAAAACGGTCGAGTGCCAGAAGTGGATATTTGGTTAAAGCAGCAAGAGTACAATCTGTACCTGCATGTAAAGGAACAGTTTGGAGCAGTAGAAAAATCAGCGGATTTTAATACAGTTCGAAAAGAATTAGGCCTTCCATTATCTCCTTTTGTAACCGGTGGAGAAAATCGTGTTTCTGCAATTAGCGCAATCAAACAACAGCCTAGCGAGTCAATCCTTACCAATGAAGATATTCCATTTTACGAAAATCTAGGCTTTACACCTGAAACTATTGATAGCTTTTATGCAAAGCCATTGGTGGACTTTTTCAAAGAAAAAATAGCTGGTAAGAGTGAAAATACAGTAAGAAAATATAAAAATAGTTTATTTGACTTACGAGAGGTCCTTGAGTCCCATTCATACCATAGTTGGGATGAATTGACCGAAAAACAATGGGAAAATATTCTCACAAATGATTACTTTAATATGTTTGAATCTGTGAGCAAGACACAGGTGAAGGACTTTTTAAGCACGGTAAAAGCTTTAGCGAAATGGTTGGATGACAAGGAAAACACAACGATTTCAGAAAATCTGCTCAAGGCTATGAAAGTAACAGAGACAAAACGCCTCCAATTAGCAGGGGTTTAAGATATGATGGAAAGAAGACCGATGTGATTCGGTCTTTTTCATTCACTTACATTCATAAATAGTATTGTCAAATCAAAGGGCACCACCCGACCAAAAATGAATACCGAATGGTGCCAATTATTTAGTTTGTTACGAGTTGATTGGATAATAGTTGAATAGTTGTTTTTCGAATCAATTGCGGTAGAACTTGAAACGTATATGGTTTAAAGACACGTTCAGTCCATTTGTGGCCGTCTTTCCCATAGACGCCCATATTGATGGAGGCAATATTTAATTCAAGAATATCTTTAAACGGTGTCATCCCGATGGATTGCCATTCCGGTATATTACGAATCAAGGAAAGAATTTCTTCATCGGTTTCGTGCAGCGAGAGAAAGCTTCCATCTGCTAAATATGGGAAAAACTTTTTAATTGCAAATGTTTCTTCCGTTTCTCTCCCCAGTTCTTCTACTATTTGTTCAATTGATTGTAGCAATATACGATCACGAGCATTGTCAGTTCTTAAAAAATTATGCGGTAAATAAGGTGGTGCAAAGAATAGAATTACCCTTGGTTTCTTATCCGGATCCAGTTGCTGCAATGCTTCAACTACCTTAAAACAAAGCATCCGCAGTTCCATCCCTTGATTTTCCTGAATAACCCTTTTAGTATGGGATAACGTTTCGATTCCTTTACTTTCTAGCTCCTCTATGAATTCGGCTAACGTTATCACTTCAATATCCCATAAAATTGGTTTTGGTGGATAACCTGTTTGTTTAAGAAACTTCTGGTAACGTGTATAGGAAGAATGCTTGACTTCAGAGCAGGCTTGACTCGTAATTTCTTTTAAACTATTCATTATTTCTTTTGCCGTTCTTTCATAAATAAAATAGTTAAAATATAAATAGCTGCTTGTTGCCGTTTGCACATTATAGATTTCTTTCGTGTCCCTTTGATATAGACAAGTCGGAGGAAGGCATAATTCGCCTTCAATGTTTTCAGCTAAATCGAGATTATTATGAATCCTCCTAGTTATTTCAGATGCAATATAATTCGGATCAATACCGGTTAAAGTGTCCCCGACATGAACTTCTCTGCCGTAAATATAGAAACATGGAAGAAGCTTACCGGCTGCTCCGGTATAAATATAACGAGTTGTATCTTGTTCAAACAATGGTGTTATGAAATCATTGTTAATAGCAGCAACAAACTCGAATTTTTCCTGTACTTTCAAGCGCTTCAATTCGGAAATGGCCATTTGCACACCAACGTGTTGGCTTTCCTCATCTGGATTTAGCATCAGCAAAATATTTCCAGGAAGTTCATCTAAATGTTCACTAAAATAAAGAATATTAGAAATGTGTACAGCAATCCCACTTTGCATGTCTACTGCGCCTCTCCCAAATAGCCATTCACCTGAGAGGGCATCTTGTTGTACTTCTTGGTCATACTCATAGTTTGCAAAGAACTCTTGTAAGGCATCCGGATTAAATGCATCCTTTTTCATGGATCCAAAATCTTCAATCCCGACGGTATCTAAATGGGAATGAAAAATAATCGTTTTTCGGGAAGCTGTCTTACCGCGAACAAGGGCAAAAATATTCTTACGTCCTAATTGATCTTCTGGTATTTTTTGTTCCCAGACATTCAATGGGTGCTGCTTAAAATAAGGAAAGGTGAGTAAAGTTTGCTTAATAAATTCTGCTAGATTTGCTTCACCCTCTGTTCCATTTATACTTGGAAGACTAACTAATTTTCTAGTTATAGTTTCTAATTGTTCCGCTAATGTTTGTTCTTTAAGTTCGTTATACATGATGTTCAACCTCACTTTAATGATTAGGAAGCTTTTTTCTTTCTTACATTCAATTTTTGTTTCTTTTTAATAAATAGGTGGTAATACCCATAACAGAAAATGATAAATGGTATACTGCAATAAATTCCGAGTCGTTGTTCAGGAATAAAGAGTAAGGATACGACAATTATTCCGTATAATCCGAATCCAAGTATCGGAACAATCGGATAGAGTGGCGTTCTAAACTTCAAATCTTCCAATTTACCGCCATCGTTTATGTACTTTTTACGGAAAAGAAGTTGGGACAAGCATATAGACATCCATACAAAAATGGTAATGACTCCGGAAATAGAAATTAACCACACATACACGGTTTCTGCTGCGAAAACACTAGTTAAAAGCGATAATGCCGAAACGGATACGGTCATGATTAACGCTCGCAGTGGAATCCCACGCTTTGATATTTTTTTCAAAAAGGACGGTGCCAGACCTTCCGTCGATAAAGACCAAGCCATTCTGGATGCAGCGTAGGTACCCGAATTGGCAACAGAAAGGACGGCAGTGAGAATAACGAAATTCATGATATCTGCTGCAAAGGGGATACCGATTTTATCAAATACCGTAACAAACGGGCTTTCCGATAATCCTGCTTTATCCCATGGAATAAAGGCATTAATAATGGCAATCGCTAAAACAAAGAAAATAATGGTTCTCCAGATAATATTACGAATCGATCGCGGCAAGGTTTTCCCTGGGTCTTCACTTTCCCCCGAAGCTATCCCGACAAGCTCCGTTCCTTGGAAGGAGTAGTTTACTGTTACCATCGTTAGCAAAATAGCTGCTATGCCGTTGGGGAAAAGACCGCCATGACTGGTGAAATTAGTGAAAAATGGTGCAGCTTCATGCCCCTTTAAAGGAATAATGCCAAATACTGCGGCACCACCGAGAACGATAAAGGCAAGGATTGCTGTTACTTTAATACTTGAAAACCAAAATTCTGTTTCGGCGTAGCTTCGTGCAGAAGAGGCATTCAGCATAAAAATAACGGCACCAAATACAATACACCAAACCCAAACAGGAACATCTGGAAACCATCTCTGCATCGTGATACCTGCTGTTGTATACTCCAAACCAGCGGTATTTGCCCAGCTTAGCCAATATAACCAGCCGATGGTAAAACCAGTAGAGGGACTTATGAATTTTCCAGCGTATACTTGGAAGGATCCCGATACTGGCATGGCTACCGCCAATTCTCCCAGACAAAGCATCACAAGGTACATTAGAAACCCGCCAGCTAAAAAGGCAAGTATCGACCCTCCGGCCCCAGCCTTACTAATAATCAAGCCAGAACCGTTAAATAGCCCTGTACCTATAACACCACCGAGTGCAATCATGAAAAGATGTCTGCCCTTCATGGATCGCTTTAGCTCTGTGTTCGTGTTGTTTGTTTGCTTCATAAGTTAACCTCACTTTCTGTTCTTCTAAACTAGTGAAATGATTTATTCCAATGAAGAGAGAATCTGTATAAGACATTTTTCTAATCGGATTTAGAAAACGCTTACAACTGATGTTAAAAAAATTATACATTTACGATTTTTTCACTATACGAAAAATGTTTTCGTAATGCGATAAAAATTATACCTATATTTAAAATTATTTTTATTTTCTTGTCAATAGGTACTATTTGAAAGTTTCAGATTAATAGTATTTACATCATCACTTTTGTCCTATATGATAAACAGTAATAAGCATTCAGAAGGAAGATGGGGAATACAATGGTTCAATCAATCGATAGGGCAATGCAAATCATTAATACTCTTACCTCCAATGACGGTAAAAATTCATGGGCCATTTCGGATATTGCAAAAGAAATCAACCTTCCAGTAGGTTCAGTACATAGAATTATCAGCACTTTACTCAAGCATGGGCTGGTGGCACAAATCGCCGAAACGAAGCGGTATACAGTGGGACATAAATGGATGGAAATTGGTCTTCGTTCACTTGAGAATATTGATTTCAGAAAAGCGACACGCCCGATCATGGAACAGTTAGCACAAGATGTGAAAGAGAGCGTTTATTTCAGTATTCCGAATGGAAATGATGCGATTATAATAGAAAGAGTGGATAGCCCTTCCAGCGTACGAATCATTGACAACCTAGGAGAACGCATTCCATTGCATATTGGTGCAGCTAATAAATCCATGCTTGCCTTTATGGATGAGGAAATAAAAGAAAGTATTTCTCATGAATTAATAGAATCCGAAAAAGAACGATTAGAACTCTTACGGCAGCTAAATGAAATTAAAATAAATGGGTATGCGGTGAGCTACAGTGAAAAAACAGAAGGGACAGCATCTATTGCCGCTCCAGTCATTGGATTCAACAATAATGTCATAGGTTCCTTGTATATCAACTTACTAGGAAGCGATATCCCAGATGAACGGTTTTCGTTTTTAGTGGAAAAGGTCGCTAATGCTGCTAATGAAGCATCTTTACGAATTGGGAAAACAAAGTAAATGTTCGAAAAAGAAAAAATTAGAAGAACCTAATAAAAAAGTGTTCTTCTTTTTTGAATGTAAAAAAATATCCGTATTTATATAAAACCTTTGTATTAGCCATCTATTACGCTTTTAAACTGTTATAATTTTTATAGAAATGGCTTAGTTATTTTTAAGCGTTATTCTTTTGCATAACCGATAGGATAGAATGTTCTATATAAATGCGTACGGTGATATGTAGGAACAAAGCATATTGAAAAACTCAACGGATGCAGAAAAGGAACGTGTTTTGTTATTCTTAAAAGAAATGCTCAGGTGGAATAATTTTGAAACAAAATAAATGAATTGCGTGAATCTCAATTTCACGAAGGTTTTTATTGTCCATTTTGCGAAAACGAAGATGTTATCTGACATGGCAAATTCAATAACAGACAACGATATAAATGTAAATCTTGTAAAATTCTCTCCGATTATCTGAGTTCAAAACCGTTTAAAATCTGACTGTATATTTTAGGATGTGAATTTTAATGGGGGCTTGGGGTCCAGCTATTTTTTCAGATGATTTAGCTTGTGATG
>Ga0224736_1164_pt1 | contig 11052 bp, 10 predicted proteins | sample IA12soil_MG_GH6A_FD_161628 | JGI IMG/M metagenome (GOLD analysis project Ga0224736, IMG submission 161628) | Enriched cells from agricultural soil in Iowa, United States - IA12soil_MG_GH6A(-) | ecosystem: Environmental > Terrestrial > Soil > Agricultural land | place: USA: Iowa | collected 2017-05-08
TCAAAAAAAACTATTTTGTTCATTCTTTTAAACCCCAATCTATCGTTCTCAACATTTATATATTTTTTTATCCGAATCTTACCCTATATGTTTCCTACCTATTTGTCAATTTCCCTATGCAATCCAAAAATACCCAAGAAAGAAGCATGTATTATTACATATACTATAAATAACAAATGCCCAAGAGCCCTAGACATTCTGCGTACGGATTTCGTAGTTTTCTACGCGACCAAGGAAATAGACATTGATGCTAGCAGTAGTCAATTTTTTTCAAAAGGTATACACATGCTTAAATTTATAATTTCCGATAAACAATAAGAAATTCTTGTCCGCCTTTACTTTCCCGCAGATTTCATTAAAATAATAGGTAGGAGTGAACCGCCATGTTAAAAAGGCTAAGAAAAAAGCTAGTAAAGCAATGGAAGGATTTGCTAAGAAAAAAACAAATTGCATAAGGTTCTGTTTTTCTTAAAACATTCCGCTATTATTCATTATTAAAATGGATATTATATATAAGTAGAAATATCCTGACGAATTGATATTAAGACTATTACAACGGCCAGAATACTAAAATTTGTATGAAAAGAATTGCTAAACATCGGATAATGATTTGTCCCTCCCGAGTAGGGACTTATTCCTTATAAATTACCTTCATCATTTAAACTTATGATGAAAAAACTATAAAATCTTGTTAACTTTTTATATAATAGAAAAAGTTACAATTGATTCGGAGTTAGGAGAGAAGAAAGATGATGTATAAAGTTTATTATCAAGAAGATAAGTATGAAGTACCTGTTAGAGAAAAAACAAAAACAATTTTCTTACAAGCAAATTCGGAACGTGAGGCCCGCCAATTACTAAAAGACCGTCAAATTAATATCGAATTTGTACAACGCGTAGAAGGCCCGTACTATGAATACGAGAAGCAGCAAGAATATTTTAAAGTAACGGAGATTAGGTAACTATATGAAATTTGTAAAAAATGATCAGACTGCGGTTTTTGCCCTTGGCGGTTTAGGGGAAATCGGAAAAAATACTTATGGCGTACAGTTCCAAGATGAAATTATCTTAATTGATGCTGGAATTAAGTTTCCGGAAGATGAATTGCTGGGGATTGACTATGTAATTCCAGACTATACTTATTTAGTAAAAAATGTGGATAAGATAAAAGGATTGTTTATTACTCATGGTCATGAGGATCATATTGGCGGAATTCCATATCTGCTTCGGCAAGTAAACATTCCAATTTATGGCGGAAAACTGGCGCTTGGACTGCTAAAAAATAAATTGGAAGAACACGGTTTATTACGTCAAACCACCTTTCACGAAATTCATGAGGATGATGTTATCAAATTCAGAAAAACATCTGTAACCTTTTTCAGAACTACTCATAGTATTCCAGATTCTTATGGAATTGTAGTGAAAACCCCACCTGGTAACATTGTTCATACCGGAGATTTTAAATTTGACTTTACTCCTGTTGGAGAGCCTGCAAACTTGACGAAAATGGCGGAAATCGGAAAAGAAGGAGTCTTATGCCTTCTATCTGATAGTACCAATAGTGAAGTACCAAACTTTACAATGTCGGAAAGACGTGTCGGAGAAAGCATACAGGATATTTTCCGAAAGGTCGATGGCCGTATTATTTTTGCTACTTTTGCATCTAATATTCATCGACTTCAACAGGTTGCCCAAGCAGCAGTAGCAAATGGCAGAAAAATTGCCGTATTTGGCCGGAGTATGGAGGCGGCAATTGAAATTGGGCATGATTTAGGTTATATTCAATGCCCAAAGGATACATTTATTGATGCAGGACAAATTAATCGCCTGCCTGCAAACAAAGTAACCATTCTTTGTACAGGAAGTCAGGGGGAGCCAATGGCTGCCTTATCCCGGATTGCTGGTGGTACACACCGACAAATTCAAATCCAGCCTGGTGATACGGTTGTCTTTTCATCATCGCCTATTCCTGGTAATACCATTAGCGTGAATAGAACAATTAATTTACTTTATCGTGCTGGTGCTGATGTAATCTATGGACCTTTAAATGATATCCATACTTCTGGTCATGGCGGACAACAAGAACAAAAGCTAATGCTAAGATTAATTAAGCCAAAATTCTTTATGCCAATCCACGGGGAATACCGTATGCAAAGAATGCATGCACAACTTGCAGTAGATTGTGGTGTTCCGGAAGAAAATTGCTTTATTATGGACAATGGTGAAGTGCTTGCGCTTGGCAGTGATGTTGCTCAGGTAGCAGGAAAAATCCCTTCCGGTAATGTTTACATCGATGGAAATGGTATCGGGGATATTGGAAATATTGTGTTGCGGGACCGCAGAATCCTATCGGAAGAAGGACTTGTTGTCGTAGTTGTTTCCATTAATATGAATGAATTTAAAATTGCATCCGGACCGGATATTATTTCTAGAGGCTTCGTTTATATGCGTGAATCTGGTGACTTAATTAATGAAGCTCAAAATCTTATCACAAAGCACTTGAATAAAGTAATGGAACGGAAAACATCTCAGTGGACAGAAATAAAAAATGAAATAACAGATACGCTTGCACCGTTTTTATACGAAAAAACAAAGCGTCGTCCTATGATAATGCCTATTATTATGGAGGTGTAATTATAGGATCACAAAAAAATGGCAGCCAGGGCTGCCATTTTTTTTATTTGTCTAACAGAAGGTCCTTTTCAAAGCGATTAATATCCTCTACTGCTCCTATGACAATTAATACATCTTCTCTCTCAATAACATCTCCCGCTTGCGGAGAAACGATGATGTTTGAACCTCTTCTTATAGCTACTATCGTAATACCGTATTTTGCTCGAATATTGAGATCGAGAATGGAATGTCCAGCCAAATGATAATTAGCTGCAATTTCTACTATGCTATATTTTTCAGAAAGCTCAATGTAATCCAGAATACTCTTTGAAACGATATTATGTGCTATTCTTTTTCCCATATCTCTTTCCGGATGGACAACATTATCTGCTCCGATTTTCCGCAGCACTTTTGCATGATAATCATTTTGCGCCTTTACAGTAACCCTTTTTACCCCAATTTCTTTTAACATTAATGTTGTAAGGATACTTGCTTGAATATCCGCGCCGATTGCCACTATCACATGATCAAAATTACGGATTCCTAAGCTTTTGAGAACTGTTTCATCTGTAGAATCCGCAATAACCGCGTGTGTTGCAATAGAAGCAAATTCATCTATCCTAGCTTCGTCACGATCCATCACTAAAACTTCCATCCCTTGTTCGATTAATGTTTTACAAATGCTTCCCCCAAATCGACCTAAACCAATAACAACAAATTCTTTCTTCACATCCATTTCCCCTTTTCTATTTCTTCTACTATTCTAGTATTACAAATAATAAGGTCCGAAGTAATTCTCTCAACTTAAACCTTGATTACTTTTTCCTTTTACTATAATCAGCATCAAATAAAAATAGCTTCAATAATAAATATAACGCAGGGATGAGCAAGCATAGACCTGCAATAAAAGCAAATATTAGCGCAGTACCCATCGATGGATTTGTTACACTTGCATGAATAGTAATAAAGGGATAGAGAATGTACGGTAAATGTGATGCCCCATAACCGAAGAAGGCAAAAAAGAATTGAAGCATAATCATGATAAACGCAGTTCCAAAATACTTTCGTTTATAGATTAAAAAGGACGCTATTAAAAAAAAGACAAGCGATAGTCCGAACATCCACCATATATGCATGGCCTTTTCAAAATGCTTACTATTGTGTTCATGCAAAGCAATAAAAACAAGAAAGCTTGCAATGATGGTTGGAGTGCTCCAAAATAAAGCAAACTTTCTTAATATTTCCCTTGCTTGAATATCGTTTGCTCGATCCGCATAAAAAGTAAGAAATCCAGCACTAATAAATAAAACGGAAACTATAGCAAGAAAAACAACACTCCAGGAATATGGACTCATAAATAATTGTTTCGCCAAAAAATCTACATGCACACCTTTTTGAGAAAGAAATCCTCCCTCAGATATTGTTAACGCAGTGGAAAGGGAGGCAGGAATCAATAGACCAGTTGCCCCATATACAAACAAATAAATAATATTGTCTTTTGAGCCGTAGTTTCCAAATGCATAAAAGGAACCACGAATTACAATTAACAACAGTGCAATACTGCCCGGAATAAGTAATGCCGTTCCAAAGTAAAAGGCAGTATCCGGAAAAAATCCAACTAATCCGACTAGAAAAAAGACAAAAAAGACATTTGTTACTTCCCAAACTGGTGAAATATATCTTCTAACCAAGTGGTTCATGATATGGTCCTGTTTTGTCAATTTCCCATAAAAGGCAAAAAAACCGGCTCCAAAATCAATGGAGGCAACCATTAAATAGCCATATAAAAATATCCAAAGGGCTGTGATTCCCATTACCTCTAAACTCATGTTTTACACCCTTTCCCAAAAACAACTACTTAAAAAAGTACAATAATAAGAAAAAATTTCTTCATTCATAATATCTATTGTACCAAAGAAAATAATCTTTTCCATTTTTGCATACTCATTAAAAGTAAAGAAAGTTTTAAAATTTTGAGGTGAACAGCATGAATGATATATGCAGAGTATTAGAGCAAATTGAGGCAAATGGAAAAGAGAGATTAGCATTGGCGACCATCATTCGTATTGAAGGCTCATCCTATCGAAAAGCAGGTGCAAAAATGCTGTTTTGGGAGGATGGACAGAGGTACGGAAATCTAAGTTCCGGTTGCTTGGAAGATGATTTAGCCATTCATTCCTTGGAGGTAATAAAGAAAAATCGCTGCAAAAGGGTAATATATGATTTACAAGATGAAGATGGCCTTACATGGGGTGTTGGATGTAACGGTAAAATTGAAGTATTTATTGAACCGCTTTTTTCCAATTTCGCCATTTCAACATTGAAAAACTATTTATTAAGCGGAAGAAATATGGTTACTTTAAAATCCCTGATGACTGAAAGCCCGCAAGCAACTTACCTCTTTACATATGAAGGCAAACAAGTTAAAGAGGGAGAAAAAGCGATATTCCATCCATATATAAAAAAAACCATCCAAGAATTCATTCACTCTTTCGAAAAAATAAAAATTGTTACCATCGAAGGGGAAGATTTTTTACTTGAAAAGAACAATCCCAAAACCCGTTTATATGTTTTCGGTGCCGGGTATGATGCTGAACCTCTAGTTAAACTTGCTTCCAGCTTGGATTTTTCAGTGACTGTTATTGATCCGCGTGAAAGTCGTTGTAATCGCGATTTTTTCCCGACAGCTGAAAAACTTATTACGGAACATCCCTCTGCTTTTTTTCAGCATCATACAATAAACGAAGCAGCTTTTGTTGTAATAATGAACCATCACTTCCAAAGGGATAAACAAATATTAGAGGAATTACCATACGATCGGGTCGATTATATTGGTATTTTAGGTTCAAAAAAAAGGACAGAAAAATTACTTAATACGATTAATGGATCACAGAAACAGAAAATACATTACCCGATTGGATTAAAAATACACGCAGAAGGATCCGATGAAATAAGCATAAGTATTATGGCAGAATTAATACAATTCCGTCACAAAAAATGGAATACCGTTCATTAAGATTCCTTAATTAATTGATGTTTAAATGCATAAATGACGGCCTGTGTTCGATCTTGAACCTCAAGCTTACTAAGAATATTACTAACATGTGTTTTGACGGTCTTTAATGCAATAAACAATTCATCCGCAATTTCTTGATTGGACTTACCTTCTGCCATTAATAGCAGTATTTCGATTTCGCGATTTGTTAAATCCTCATGGAGAGGTCGTTTGTTTCCTTGTTTCATTCGCATCATCATTTTCCCTGTTACCTGCGGCTCTAATACCGATTGACCCGCATATGTGGAACGAACCGCTTCGGCAATTTCACTTGCTTTAGAGGTTTTCAACATATAGCTTGTAGCACCTGCTTCTAATGCTGGATAAACTTTTTCATCATCCAGAAAGCTAGTAACAATAATGATCTTTGCTTCCGGCCATTCCTTTATGATGCCTTTAGTTGCTTCAATACCATCCATGCCCCCCATTACTAAATCCATTAAAATAATATCCGGGCGTAAGGATAGCGCTAACTCCACGCCCTTTTCCCCACTATCTGCTTCCCCTACTACTTCAATATCCTGTTGAATGGATAAAAAAGCGGAAACTCCTATTCTAACCATTTCATGATCGTCCACTAATAAAACTTTTATCATTTTATCCCATCCTTCCCGCATCAATGATTGGCACTTTCACTTCTATACTTGTTCCTTTCCCGCGAAAGCTAATCATTTTTACTGTTCCGCCTATTTCAGCTGCCCTTTCACGAATATTTTGTAATCCGTATGAGCCCGCTTTTTCTTTTCCCATTTCAAATCCGACACCATTATCAATAATTTTTAACAATACAAATTGCTGACGATTTATTAAATGAAGCTCTAGCAATTTCGCCTTTGCATGACGAAGCGTGTTCGAAATCGATTCCTGGACAATCCTGAATAAATGATCCTCTACCCCTTTATCCAGATGAACATTATCGATTTTCCATGTTACCTTCATCGGAAGCTTTGCGGTTAATTCATGAAGCAGCTCCTCTATTCCTACTTTTAATGCTTTTCCTTCCAATTGAATTGGTCTTAAATGCAAAAGAAGCGCTCGCATTTCGGATTGGGATTCACTAATGATTTCCTCTACTAATTTCATCTGTTTACTTGTCGTAGAGGCATCAGGGTTTGGATTTTGATTAATAGCTGATAATAACATATTGGCAGCAAACAATTGCTGACTGACGGAATCATGCAGCTCTCTTGCAAGGCGATTTCTTTCCTGAGACAGCACTTCCTGTTTCATTTTCTCACTCCAATCAGCTTTTTCACTCGCTAATTTTTGTGAGGCCTTTACCTGATCCTCAAACCGTTTCTGAATAGCAGATAACCGCTCGTACAAATAAGCAATTTCTTTTAGTTTCTCTTTAGGGAATAAGGAAGATTGAAAATCCCCTTTTTCCAATTCCACTAAATAGGAATCAACTTCTTCAATTTTCTTTTTCACAAAGTATCCAATTACTATTCCAAAAATTGCCCCTACTATTAAACTTGTTAATAGGATGAAAACAATTACCGGTATTAAAAAGATTTGTGTGAAGAAAAGGGCCTGATACCAATCTGTTTTAACAGATATACAATATATGACGGTTATAAATGCAGCAATGATAATTGAAAAGGAACAAAAGTAATATAAAAATGATCTTTGAATACTCATATGTGTTTCACCTCAATATCACCAATGGAAATTGAAGTGATAATTTTCACTTTTCTCGATGCATCATAATAATTATCAGAGTAGCATATTACATTTTGGTTCAATAATTTTTCTTCTTTTCCAAATAGCTTCAAGCTTCCAGTTAGGGATGAGTGATTGATGGAGTATCCAACATCATATGGTATAAGTAATTGGATGTTGCCGACAATTCCTCTTATGATAATAACCGATTCTCCTAACGGGAGCATGGTCATACTTAAATCAATAACTGTGTCCCCAATCCCTGTTTGAATATTGATATCGTCCCATTCATAGACATGATTTATTACTTTCTGACTGCCTAGCAGCTTATTGGTTATAAGTGGCTGTTTTCTGTACATTTTTCTGTCTGCTGATGGTTCAATCGTTTCAACCTTTATCGTTTTCGATAATTTTTTCTTTTTCCTATAGTTAAATAAATAGAAGATAAGCAAACATAACAAAATAAACTTAAAAAAGAAGGTTGATATTACAATAATAGACGCGATGGAGATACCAATAATAAAACAAATCATGCCAAGAGTAGACTTGCCCTTTTTCTTCCCGTAATAAATTAATATCGCGGCAACAGCAAGTGTAAATAAAGAATCGGATCTAAATGATATTTCAAATAATATACCAATAACGGCAACAATGAATATCCAAGAAAGGGATGTATGTTCAAATAGTTTTCTCATTTGCTGCCCTCCTTTTGCCTTCTTGACTGATCTTTTCATAAAAAATAACGTAATCTCCCTTTAATTAAAGGGAGATATGTTTGCCTTATTATATTACCATGTACACTCTATTCATTAACAGATATTTCTTGACTTTTTAACTTTTTTTCTAATTGCCCAATTCTAGCATCAAACATGCTTTTTTCATAACCAGTATTAATGCGTGCTTCAAGATGCTCCATATACCTTTCTGTTTCATCAAATCTGGATGCTGCTTTTCCCATTATAGAATCATCTAGAACATGATGAATCTTTTCATTTACCTTTATTACATTTTCACGGCCCATTAGTTCCAATCTTTTAATGTTCATATCTTTCAATCTAAGTTTCATTTCACGGTGCTTACGTTCCAATTCTTCTAATTGATTAGCTGCTTGCTCATAAGCTAAGCGAAGTTTATCAGCTTGCTCTCTGTACTGTGCTTCTTCTTCGATGGCCATTTCATGCAGTGCCGGCTCATTCGCTAATTTTGCTACCTCCGCTTGTTTTTTGCGCTTATCTGCTAAGTAATCTGCTTGCTTCCACTCTTTAAGAAATTCTTCCTTTAACATGTACTGGCGCTCTATTAAGCCTGCTACTTTTTTTGTTTCATTTTCACTCTCTCTTAAATATTGATTTAAGAGAGAGATTGGATTCTTTTGTTCTTTTTTATCTAATACTTCATGTAAATCTGCCATTACAGTATTTTTGATTCTTTCTAATAGGTTTGTCATTTTCATTACTCCTTTACATCTTTAAGATAATTTATTCTTTAGTTCATCCCATTGGCGATCAAAGTTATCAAATGGATTGCCTTTTGTCCCTTCTACGTTCTCATCTTTTTTCCAATGTTTATATCCTACATAGAGTAAGTAGATTGCCAAAATCCCTGCTAATGCTGGAAGGCTTGCTAATACAGCACTTAGGCCAGCAATACCAATTAAAGCCCAAAGCAATTTACCCCAGAAGGAATGGGATTTTAAAAATTGTTTAAATGAGATATAGACGACAACCAAGCTAATCGCAAGACCAATGATGTGACCTAAGCTTGCTAAAGCGACAATGGCTAAAATCACCGCCAAACTAAACATCAAAACCTTTTTCATGTTATTTCCTCCTTTCGATATACTTATCTTAAAAAAAATCGTTAGAATGCATAACAATCTCAAGCTTTATTTTTTAATAGGACCTAAGACGTATAATAATTACACAAAAAAAGAGAACAACCGAAGTCGTTCTCCTTCTTGCCTCTTATTTTTCTTCTAATACTTTAAATTGAGCTTTCACCAAACGGAAATATTCACCTTGATGCTTCATAAGTTCATCATGATTTCCCGCTTCGATTATGTTTCCATGATCCAGAACAAAGATCTTATCAGCTTCCCTAATCGTTGAAAGACGGTGAGCAATGATAACAGATGTTCTCCCCTTTAATAAAGTTCTTAATGCGGATTGAATTTGAACTTCTGTTTCCGTATCAATACTTGCTGTTGCCTCATCTAAAATGATAATTTTCGGATCCGCAAGTAACGCACGAGCGAATGATAATAATTGGCGTTCCCCTACGGAAAGGATGTTTCCTCGTTCCTCTACCTGTGTTTCATATCCATTCGGAAGCTTTTCTATAAAATGATGAGCTCCAATTGCTTTAGCTGCATTTATTGCTTCTGTATCTGTTGCATCAGGACGCCCAAACTTTATGTTTTCCATAATGGTTCCGGAAAAGATAAAAGTATCCTGAAGTACAACACTAATTTGATTTCTTAAACTGCGCAATGTAATCTCACGTAAATCATAACCATCAATTTTCACGCTTCCTGCGGTTGGATCGTAAAACCGGCTGATTAGATTGGCAATAGTTGTTTTTCCAGAACCAGTGTGGCCGACAAGTGCAATGGTTTGCCCTGCCTTCATTTCAAGATTGATACCATTTAATGCTTTACGTCTTGTATCATATGCAAATTCAACATTTTCAAAAACAATGTGACCTTTAATGTCTGTTAAAGAAGTCGCATTACCTTTTTCATTTACAAGCGGCTTCTCATCCATATATTCAAATATCCTCTCTGAGGATGCCATCGCTTGCAATAGCTGGTTGTATACTTGCCCCATCCGAGAAATTGGCTGCCAGAACATCCCTAAGTAAAAGGCAAAAGATACAAAGGCACCCAACTGTAGTTGGTCATGTTGAATTAAATGGACACCGTACCATATAAGAACCGCTGAACCAACCGCATTTGTAAGGTCTACCATCGGTCTAAACATGGCTGATCTTCTAGTAGCATTTCTCCAAGCATCATAATTCTCATAATTGACACCATCAAAGAACGCCATATTTTCCTTTTCCTGAGTAAATGCCTGTGTTACGCGTATCCCTTGAATACTTTCATTTAAATGTGAATTAAGCTTTGATTGCTTTAAGCGCATATATTGCCAGGCCATACGGATTTTTTTCCTTAGTTTGGTAGAAATCAAAAACATAATTGGCAAAATGATAATAACAGCTAATGTCATCTGCGGACTTAAAGTAAAGAGAATGACAATAACTCCCACCAACATCAGCATATCCATTAATAAATTGATGACCCCGTTTGTAAACAAATCCTGTAACGACCCTGTATCATTCATAATACGTACAAGAATGGAACCTGCTGAACGCTTATCAAAGAAATTATGGGACAATCCTTGTACATGTGTAAATAAATCCTTCCGAATATCATAGATAACATTTTGTCCAAGCTTATTTAACCACCGAATTCGCAATATCCCCGCGATGTAGGACATAACAAATAATACAGAGATAATGACGATTATGGTTGTTAAAAAAGAACCATCTTTTTTATCAATCCCTTTACCTATTGCATATACTCCTATTAGGGTAGGAATAATTAGACGGATAATGGTATTTAATAATACGGTTATAAATGATTTTAGTACTAATGTTTTTAAGTATGGTTTGACATAACCCAATAGGCGAAACATTTGCTTCCAGTTAAAAGGTTTATCAAT
>Ga0224736_1169_pt1 | contig 10635 bp, 7 predicted proteins | sample IA12soil_MG_GH6A_FD_161628 | JGI IMG/M metagenome (GOLD analysis project Ga0224736, IMG submission 161628) | Enriched cells from agricultural soil in Iowa, United States - IA12soil_MG_GH6A(-) | ecosystem: Environmental > Terrestrial > Soil > Agricultural land | place: USA: Iowa | collected 2017-05-08
TACCGCTAAACTGGCAAGGAGAATTCTGCATAATTTGAGGGAGCGAAAGAAGTGAGAAAAAATATGGATCCTTTAGTATTTGATGGGCAGGTATTTCAGAGTGATGCTTGGGACCGTGGTATGGGAAAATATTCTCTTTCGCTCTTGGGCTCCATCAGCTCTGGTTCGGGTCGGGAGGTGCACATTATCTTTACGAAACGATTGCCTCTGGATGAGAAGGTTCGTAAAGCTATCGCTCATGCCGTCCCGTCCGCGAAGCTTCATCACCTAGACCTACAAGTTCCCGACTCACGCTTTCCTGATAAGGCGGATATACAGTCGATGGGTGAGAAGAACGGTATTCTACTCGATAATTTTTTAGGTAAATATTTCGAGGACCTAAAGATAGATTTTGTTATTTTATCGTTGTTTATCGATCGTGTTTGTAGTGTTTTCCCTTCTAATGCACGTAAAGTGTTGCTTTTTTATGATCTTATCCCTCTTCAGTATTATGAGCGCTATGGAAAATTTGCTTCATATAAAAACTATCTTGGCCGTTTTAAAACCATCCTTGAAGCTGATTTAATCTGGACGATATCGCAGACAGTCGCGGATGACCTTGTGACATATGTAGGAATTGATAAGCGTAAACTTTGTAATATAAATGGGGCACCGATTAAACGCGAGCATCAGCAACCAGTCAAACCAACAGGGTTTGAGGTGCCTAAGAAATACTTAATCATGCCATCTGGCGACGATATCCGAAAAAATAACCGACGTGCTGTTCAAGGCTTCGAGGAGTATCGGCGTTCTTTTCAAGACGAAGAAATATATCTAATCGTAACTTCATTCTTTAACGACCGGGCAAAAGCTGAGCTGCTCCAGTATTCTCCTAATGTTATATTTAGCGGTAATATACCAGAGGGTGAACTCAAGTGGCTTTATGCAAATTCCATCGCTCTCCTGTTTATGCCGGAGTACGAGGGTCTTGGACTCCCTATCCTTGAAGCGGTCGAAGAAGGTAAGCCTGTCGTATGCTCGAATCTAACAGTATTTAATGAGATGTCGATAAACGCCTTTTATTATGCCGATCAGTTTGATCCTGTAAGTATTGCAGCGAGTATCCAAAGCTGTATTACCGGCATTGCTTGGAAGCAGAAAGTAGAACAGTATCCAGGCATACTGTCTCGTTACACCTGGCAATTAACAGCAAAGACCGCATTGGATTTTCTCGCTTCAAACCCCATGAAGAGAGAGGACCTGAATAAACCCCGATTAGCGGTGTTTACCCCTAATCCAAGTGGTTATTCCGCGATAGGAAAAGTGGTTTTATTGCTCCACCCCCAATTAAGCGAAGTATTTGACGTCGATTATTACGTTGAGAATGGTAAAACGAAACATGGGTTCTCCCGCCCAAGTTATCTCCCTTATGTGGCAAACGTCCGGTCTGCGAGTCAATTTACCTCCAAGATGTACAGAGAGTACGACGCGGTTCTTTATCATATGGGAAATAGCGAATACCATCTCGAAACAATGAAGAACGCATTGTACCTTCCCGGTTTTATGATTGTGCATGATACTCACCTCGAAGGCCTTTATGGGGTCCTTCGGGAATACGGCTACATGCACGAAACCCGGGTTGAGGCTGAAAAAAAGCTTGATGAGTTAATAAATAACGAGTTCACTTCGAGGCTCACCTCTGTTTTGAACGCACAAAGGGGAATTATTGTCCACTCGTCGTTCGCTGAGACTGCTGTTCAGAAATCTCTAATAAATGCCGTACCGGTTTTAAAAGCCAACCTACCTACTGCAACTCCGGAATTAAGACGACAGAAAATTAGTAAAACTTTTTCTATTGGGTTTGCGGGCATTATTCATGAGGTTAAAGGCCTTAGGATTATCGAAGACATAGCAAACTCGGGTGATTTTGCCAATGCACGGATATATATCTTTGGCGTTCCCATGGTTTCAGAGGCAACTCTTAACCGGCTGAAGTCGTATCCTAATGTCGTGCTGAAAGAGAATGTTACAGATTTTGAGTTTCAGAACACGATGGGTGATTTAGACGTTTTAGTAAACTATCGTAACGAATACAGGGGTGAGACGTCACTTTCGTCAATTGAAGCGCTTCGTATGGGTGTTGTTCCGCTTGTGCGCAATATAGGATGGTATAGTGAACTTTCGGATGAAGTAGCGATTAAGGTCGACTCCGCTGAACAACTCATTAAAGAGCTGAAGGATCTTAAGGATAACCCTGAAAAATTAGAGCGTATGAGCCATGCTGCCACGCGTCTTATGATGCAAGAATTCAATTATCGGGAATATGCTCGAAAGATCTATGACTTCGTAGTAACGTCTCAAAGTGATAACGACGTGATCGCCGAACGTCTAAAAGAAGCCGGTCGCCCCGCGTCTATCCCCCCTCGAGCCTAGCGTGTAACAGTGATATCCAACCACAATAATTGGTCCATGCTCCATGGTTGACCTCCCTCAAGAATAGGCTGAAACCACTCACGATATTTACCAGGTGAAGCTGTTGCTGGAGCGGTGAGAGTAAAAGTAAATTTCCCTATTTGATTTGGCTGTACAACATGTTGGTTTGACGCGAGGGTTACTCCGTCGCTTTCATAAACGGCTGAAAATGTCCGAGCAGGACGGTTAGGGGACTGCGGACTCGCGCTGAAGTTACTTACACGGTTGATGGGATTGGTTGTTGCTAGGGTTACGCGTTTAGCGCCATTTGGTACTGACGTTGTGTCGTACCACGGGGAATTCCCTTTGTTTAGGAGGGAAAAGAATGCTGTAGATGTGGCACCTTGCCTGATTGTTGGGAAGCCGGACTGGGCTTGAAACTTTGCCTTAAAGAATGGTGCGGGAATGTTTATTTTTGTCTGGATTCTAGATAACCCTGAATCAGCTGTTCCGACGTAGGGAGTGAGTTCAAATGAATAATTGGCACTTGCTTGGGTTGAGCTCCGCATAGTTACAGTAAAGCTCCCCGTGGCGCCAGGTGCTACGGAGGATTGGTCCATAGATGCAAGAATAGTACTACTTGGCCATGTATCGTCTTGAAGGCCTGCGGCATTTCCGGATGCTAGGCGAAGGGTGGTGTTTGATTGCGTGAGCGTTGTACTCCCAGTGTTTTTGAAGGGGTAATGGATGACATATGAAGTCATCGGCCAAATTGTTTGATCGACACTCGTTTTTAAAGGACGCATGCTTGGAGCATTGAGGACCTGAATGTCTGACCATACCGAAATATTTTGACCACTAGAGTTCTTTGGGGTAAGAATGTTTGCCCCTCCGTTAGTTGCCACGGCAAAGTATTCGCGGTAACTAGAAGGAGTCTCATTGTCTGCCGCGGTGACTGTAAATTTAAAGCGGGCCGTTTCGCCTGGTTTTACGATGTGTGGGTTGCTCGAGTATGGCTGGCCGCCAGCAGTAAAGACGGTATCAAACTTGGTTGAGGGCTGATCGTTAGCCGATCCCCAATTACCACCAGCAAATCTACTCGATTGCCTTGCAGTGCCGGAGCTATTGACCGAAACAAGAGATACGGATGTGTTCGATGTGGCTGTCGTGGCATCTTTCCAGGGAGTGTTTCCGGTATTTTTAAAATCAATATAGCTGGTTGTCCCCTCGCCGCCGCGCAGGTTTGAAACGGCTGATTGGCTCGACCAAGTTGATTCGGGCACCTCGGCTACTTTTATGTCTGTCCAGTTTTTGGCGGGGACTATGGGTATCATACCGGCACCGCTGTCTTGAACTGGGCCGAAGTATTGTCGGTAGGTTCCAGCAGGATAATGGTCGGGGATGCTTATTGTAAAATAAAAACGAACGTATTCACCGGGTTGGACTAAATGGGGATTTGTATCGTACGGTGTGCCATCTATCTTGTATACAATGTTAAAGGTTGACGAGGGGCGATTCTTATCCGGTCCCCAGCTGGAATCTCCAAAATCACTACTCGCATTAGTAGGTTCTGCGGTCGCCAGATGAACGAAATTTGCATCGTTATCTACCCAGCTCTTATAACCAGTATTGCGATATGTCACAAAAGCGGTAGTGCTTTGACCTGGAGAAAGCGAACTTGGGGGAGGTAATTGGTTAACGTAAGTTGCTTCGTAGCTCGGTCCAAGTCCAAACCAATCTCTAAAGTACAGGAAGAAGTTCCTGTTGCCGTAGGAGCTACAGGCATTCCCCATTCCGTAACCAGCATTGAGCGCGGCTGCGTTAGGCTGGTAAGGCGTGTAGTTGTATAAGGCTTGGGTTGCTCTGTTTTGAATGTTAACTGTACTGCCGCCACAAGAATCTATAGGGCTGTATTGAATGTAATTGTTTCCTAGCACGTAAGGCGTATACCAGGTTGGGCTGTCGTCCTCGATCGCACGAAACATTTTTGCAGACCAATTAAGTTGATTTGCAAGTCCGTAATACTGCGAGTCACAGGCTGCACCGTCGGGGCATCCATAACCTGTGGCGCTTCTGTATTGAATGTTGAGCGGCCATGTGTCGGTGACTAGCCCCTGCTCTTTTTGGAGCAGGACAATAAGCACCTGTGGGTTAATAGAGTACGTACGTGCGGCGTTGTAGATGAGCTGGGCGGCACTAACGTTGTTCTGCTTATAACTCTTAAGACAGGTGAAGGAAGTTTGATTATAGTGATATTTGGCCCATTCCCATCGTTGTATAACTCCGTTGTGGTTATAATCGGGAACCCCGGAATTGTTCATTTCGGATGCTTGCGATCCAGTTGAGTCGCATGTGGGCACTTTGCTATTAAGGAAGTTCTGTATCTGGCTGAGGCTCATAGAACTCGAATTTGTAAACGTGTAATCATCTATGATATTGCCAGCGTTAAAACTTATAGCGTGGGTTTGAGAGGGAAAACTAACAATAATTCCTATCCCGATGGCGAGGGATAGGAGCCACTTTTTATGCTGACTTAATAGTGATCTCATAATTTTACTGAATAGTTACCTTATTTGAGACAGATCCCGTATAGCTTTTTCCTGTAAATGTCATCGTATATACCCATTCGCCGCGTGAGAGCTCGGTAAGAGGTATGTCAAACCCCTGACATGTCGTAGAACTCGGGAGCGCCTGAGTTGGACTCGTCTTCGTGACGGAGCCGCTGTCCTTAGTGAGGCGTAGTACGCATGTCCCCTCGTCAAGAGATTGAATAAGAAATCTCACTTGAAACTTGCCGTTGTTTTGATTAGCAGCAGTGATTGTTATTGGAGTATTCTTTTTCTGATTGGCAGTAGGCGGCGTGGCTGTTTCATTGTTAGATTGATCAACAGATCGCTCCTTGATTCTTTCGCCCTCGGTCTTCTGGTCGTTGGTGGGGGGTGAGTAATTTATATCTTGCCCATTGGTTTTGTTGCTGGGTGGGGTCGTAAAAGGCCAGTTGCCCGTAAATCTGGCAAACACGCCATAAAATATCCCAGCAATAAGGAGGATGGACACTAAGAGGAGTACACTTCGCTTCGCTTTGCTTTTTTGTTTTAGTATTTTCATATGTCTTCTTGTATGGCCCTTTGGGATACACTATCTATATCTAGTATACCATTACCGGAAAGAAAGCGGTTTCGGATGTGTTGTAATAATAAATTGCTGATGTCGGGAAAGGTTATTGGAGTGAGATGATATAATGAGAAGCATACGAAAAATCTTTTGCTGGGGAAGTGGTAAAAATATATGACTGAGTGGATGAAGAATGTTATCAGGTTTTTAGGGAGCAATAGGTTCTTTTGGGTGGTTGTAGGGATTACTATACTACAAGGATTATGGTATGCTCTCAGCCTTCAGCCAACGCTTTTTGATGAACCAAAACATCTGGGGCGTATTTTCTTTTATGCTCAGCACCTATCACCGTTTCTTGGTACGCAAGATCCAAGTTGGGACAGTTTAGGGGCAATTACTAGAGATGGATCATATCTGTTTTATTACCTTATGAGCCTGCCTCTAAGGTTTTTCCAACTATTTATCCACGATACAAGAACACTCGATACTATATTGAGGGTGATATGCCTATCTTTCTTTGTAGGCGGCCTTGTTTTTTTCAGGAAGGCGTTGGTAAGCCTGAAGGCTATTCCAGGAAGTGCCATTAACCTCATACTACTTTTCATTGTATTAACTCCAGCAATCGCGCCTCTTGTGGGTGCTGTTAATTATGACAGTCCGGTTTTTCTGATTTTCGCAATTATTTTATGGCTTGCGATTAGGATTATTCAAAGTAAAAAGCTGAGAATCCTTGACATCCTGAGTTTGCTATCTCTCGTTTTGGTTATGTCAATTATAAAATGGACATCTATTGCCTTATCTATACCGACCGTACTATATCTGGGCTATGTGCTTTATAGACGGTATGGGAAAAAGTTTAGAACGGAGCTGGTAGCTGCTGCAAAAAAGGCTCCAAGGGTATGGTTTTGGGTTGCGGTGGCCGGCTTGGTGTTTGCAGCCGTCTTATTTATTGAGAGGCCGGTAATGAATACTGTATTGTACGGTCAGCCCGAGGCTGATTGTCCGAGGGTTATCGGGTATGATAGATGCTTAAAATTCCCAGACTATGCTATATATGCTGAAATAGGAGCAAACAAGCCTGCTAATTTTGCACCTAAAAACCCGCTAGAGTACCTATTGGTGCTGTGGATACCAGGAATGATAAATTCACAAGTAGGGCTGCTGTCTCCGCCATTTCCGTTAATCCAAATGCTTTTCTTTGTTTTTGCCTTGGGTGGAGTAACTTTGTTTCTCGTCTATTTCCGGACATTCATGCGATCGGAGATAAACAGATTTTTCTTGGTTATAATTGTAGGATATATACTCCTGCTATTCATATACCTCTACAGGTTATATCTTACGTATGCAATTCCGGCAGCTATAAACGGGAGGTATCTCATACCCATTCTGCCTCTGCTCTTCTACTTTGTATTCATCTCTGTGAGAGAGGTATTGAAAAAACGCAGGAAAACCCAAGGGGCTTTGCTGGTAATTATTTTGCTCGGCTTTACTCAAGGGGGAGGAATCATAACAGATTCTCTAACGTCTAACGAGGCCTTTTACTGGAGAGATGATACAACAAGAGGTATCAATAGCAAAATGCGTTCCGTACTTCACAGATTGGTGAAGGAAAAGTAATAGGGGAGCCTGGATGAAAAATAAATCACTTCAAAAAGAACCGACTGTCTTTGTAGTTGGCCCCGCTGTTCCTTTTAGGGGCGGCATTGCACAGTACACAGAAAGCCTTTATGACGCCTTAAAGAAGATATCTGATACAAAACTTGTGTCGTTTTCAAGGCAATATCCTAAAGCCCTCTATCCTGGAGAAAGTGATAGAGTGGAAGGTGCGGTAAGGCGGAGCGATGCTACTTATAGTCTGGACTCAAACAACCCGGCAACATGGTATCTGACATATAAAAAAATAGTTGCTGAAAAACCTGACCTCGTCCTCATTAACTGGTGGTCGATCTATTGGCAGCCTGCGTTTAGTTGGATGGCTCGCCGGTTGAAGCGAAAAGGTATTAAAGTGGCGTTTATTTGCCATAATGTCTATGATCATGATGCGAGCTCTAAGAAAAAGCAAATAGCTAAAATGTTGCTTAAGGGTGCTCCGTCTTTCTTTATTGCCCATTCTGAGCCGGAAGCTAAAAAACTCCATTCCTTCACTAGTGAGAAGGTAATGGTCCGCCAGATTCCCGCCTACGACGTACTTCCCAAGCCGAGTAAGGAGGCTATTGATATGGGTAAAAAGGAACACGCCGCCATAAACATGCTCTTTATAGGGCTTATCCGGCCGTACAAAGGTCTTGATATTCTTTTGGACGCCTACCAGCAAATGTCAAAAAACGAACGTGACAGGATTCATCTGACGGTGGTAGGCGAGACGTGGAAAGATAAGGAGTTATTGATTGAGCGTCTTGATACGCTCAAAGTACGCCATGACATTCGATTCGTGAGTGATCAAGAGATGGTCGACTACATTTCAAAAAGCGATGTTGTTGTTCTTCCCTACCTGAGCGCAACGGGTAGTGCCGTTATACCAGCCTCGTACTTTTGTGGCCGCCCGGTGCTTGCAACGAGGATTGGTGGATTGACTGAAGTGGTTGAAGATGGAAAAACGGGTTGGCTGGTTAATGCTAACGACGCAGAGGATCTAAAGCGGAAAATGGCATCATTAACACTCAAAGAGTGTGAAACGACACATGCTCATATTAAAAAGTGGGTAAATGAAAACAGTTGGGACAATATGGCCAGGGCGATTATTGACGCTGCTGATTTGAACGGGTAAGGCTTGGCAGGAATTTTTTGCGGCCGTTAATGACAAGCAACACGATAAACATAACGAGCAGGAACGCGACATAAAATGCCCGGTCTATAACACTCGCTGCAAATATTGTGGTAGTGGGGATAGCGTGGAGCTGCTGGCTAAAAATGAGAAAGGCTTCTCGAAACCCAATAGCCCCGGGGGTAAGGGATACGAATAATGACAGGTTGGCTGTGGCAGTGTAAACCAAAACCTGCCCCAGGCCTATATGACCCGAAATCTCGTTAAGTTCAATAAAGTAGGCCAGGCCTGAAGATAAAGTTAGTCCCACCGCACCTGCTCCTATGAGCCAGAAGTTCTTATCTTTAAGGCGCATCGAACCAATAAAGGCACGGATGCGTTCTTTTTTTAACGCAAGCCGTAGTAGTAAGGGCGAGAGCAACGCTAGCGCAAGCGCAGTAATGATAATTGCCGGCCGCCATTCCGGTTTTTGCACCAGGCCCGCGATAATAACGATAATGAGATTAATAACCCCAAAAAACAGGTAAAAAACAAACGTGGCAAGAAGGAATTTTTTTATTTCGATCCCATACTTCTTTTTTAAATAGACGGCCCGAAAACCAGGGCCGCTTTGAAGAGGTCCAAAGAAATTAACGATGGACGAATACCCTGTCAGAAGGATATTATCAAGGATTGATGTCTTTCGCCGGACATAGGAAAGGGAGAAGTGCAGGATAATTCCGTTGGCAAGGATAGTGAGCGAATAGGCGATGGCTAAAAAGACGATAATAATGGGGTTCAACCCAAGTACGGTACTGATAATTTTTGGATGTGATGCACCATACCAAATAAATATGCCAAATGTCAGAACAATAATACCGACGACGAGCAACTGGCGAAAAAGCTTTGACTTTAAAAAGCCCATTATTTGTCTCGGTATTGGATTTCTTTGATCCGCTCTAGTTGGTCTTCAAGCAAGATTCGATTGGTACGGAGCAGGTCGGAAATAACCACGAGGGCAAACGACAAAAGCGCGGCAACGAGCATTGCTGTACCAAAAATAAGCGACTGGATATGGCTTCCGCTGTCTTTAATAATAACCAGCACCGCAAACCGGATAAATGGAACAAGGCCGGCAATAAGAAAGATTGTTCCGATCGTTACGAATACGACATAGGGCCGGAACATAATATAACTGCGCATAATTGCCTGGCCCGATTTCATCATGTGCTGGCCAATGTTTTTAAAGAGGCGCGACTCGCGGGTCTTTTTATTAGTGGTCACGGGAACGCTAACAATCTTCAGGCGTTTGTTACCCGCCTGGATAATAGTTTCCATGCAATAGCTAAACTGCGTGACAACGTTTAGCTTGTACAGAGAACCTCGTGAGTAGGCCCGAAAACCGCTTGCTGCGTCGGGGAGATCCGTTCCGCCGGCTTTATTGACGACCCAGCTGCCAAACCGCTGCATGGCCTTTTTGAACGGTGAGAAGTGCGCGATTTTACTGGTTTGGCGGTCGGCGATAACAATGTCGGCCTCGTGTGCGATGATGGGCTGAACAAGATCGGCGATACGTTCCTGAGGGTACTGGTTATCGCCGTCGGTATTAACGACAATATCGGCGCCGTGCTTAAGTGCGTAGTCGATCCCGTCACGGAACGAGCGGGCAAGACCCATATTGCGGGTATGTTTAACAAAATGCGTCACACCGTGTTTTTTAGCAATTTCGATTGTTTTGTCGGTCGAACCGTCATCGATAATGAGGATTTCGATGCTGTCGACATTCTTTATTTTCTTAGGGATAGACTTTAAAACCAGGGGCAGCGTAGCCTCTTCATTCAGGCAGGGGACTTGGACAAAAACTTTCATATTCTAAGTATAGCAGTTTTAGCGCCCAACACCGATGTAGCGGAGGCCGGCCTTGGTGACATGCGGAATACTGAAGCTGTTGACGGCATCAACAAATAGGTTGCCGCTCATGTGCTTTTTATAGTCGGCGAGGTCATAGCCGATAAGTTCAGGCCAGTCAGTGGCAACAATAACTGCTTCTACTCCATTAAGCGCCTGTTCGATCGAGTCGGTGAGCTGTACTGATCCGTGCAGTTCTTCAGAGGCCTCACCCGCTGCCTGGGGGTCGTACGCCGTGGTAATGGCACCGGATTTGTTAAGAACGTTGGCAATAAGAATGCCTGGTGAACGGCGTACATCACTCGTACCTGCCTTAAAGGCAAGGCCGAGAACGGCTATCTTTTTATCTGCCAGATCCCCGTCAAGAGCGTCGCGCAGTTTTTCGACAATGTAGCCGGCCATCGATGAGTTGACTTCTTGTGCAGCCGTCATGATCTCAAGATCGACACCATGTTCCAGGCCGCTCATAATAAGCCCGC
>Ga0224736_1171_pt1 | contig 10571 bp, 15 predicted proteins | sample IA12soil_MG_GH6A_FD_161628 | JGI IMG/M metagenome (GOLD analysis project Ga0224736, IMG submission 161628) | Enriched cells from agricultural soil in Iowa, United States - IA12soil_MG_GH6A(-) | ecosystem: Environmental > Terrestrial > Soil > Agricultural land | place: USA: Iowa | collected 2017-05-08
GCTGTTCACGACGACGTCACCCAGTTTGGCCCTAAACCCCTTTGAGCATGTCAAGATCCACATGCCATTCGACCTCCCTCCTTCTTCTTCCCTTCTAGATGTTGCCTTCTACCTAGTATATTGTGGGAATACAGGTCATCTTCGACTAAATTCGAGATAGGTACTTGTTATACAGAAAGGCGGGGAAGCAAATTGATACTAATGATCCTCTCCCCGCAGCTCCCGATCTCAACAACCCATTGCTATAAACGAAATTGGGCAAAGAATCTTTCCGTCTGGAATAGTGGCCTCTTATTGAACATCGCTTGACTCAAACCCGCACCAAACCTCCTACCATACAATTCTCTGTGAACGCCGGGTTGCATCCATTGCTGTGGCCCATTGCTTCGGCCACCGATATCGAACCTATCCTCATAATCTGCAAAGACGGATCCAAACGTGTTAATCTATACAAGAGCCTTTTGCGGTGCTTCCCAACAGACTGAAGATAGAACTGGGTTGGTCGGGCCCGTTTAATGGACAATTGTGGGACGCTGAACGGTCTACTCGAGTTCTGAGAGACCGCTTTGCGTTCCATCGGGTTCCCCAGCCTGCAAGTATAAGAGTCCGAGCAGAATTTAACCCTCTGCTACGACTGATCGAAGAGATATTGCCATACTTATTTCCTGCTGCCGCCAATGGAGAACGTTGAGGGATGACTAGTGACAACAGTTCTGAACATGCACCATTACCCTCATCAACTCACCACACAAGAACCGCCGTCATGCCAAACCACGAAGCATGGAACATGGATGAGGCCACACGCAACAAACTTCTCAAAAAGTACAAAACCCAGGTGGCTTCGGGGGCGTCGACAGTTTGTGCAACGCTGGCGGTGGTGAGTGCTTTATTCTACAAGCTCTTGTTTGAAATCATAATCCTTCATTTACACTATGATGGGGGTACAGACAATGCTAATTGTAATTGGGCAGACTCCTTTAGAGAACGTCAAGACACGGATGCAGACGTAAGTATTCTACGTGACCTTAAGAGGTGGGAACAGCATGCTAAATAATTTGAAAGACACAATTTTAAGAACATATGGCAGTGTGTTCGCTATCTCTGGCGCACAGAAGGGCCCAGGGGATATGTAGCTGGTAAGTCAGTATGAGTTGGTAGCTGAAGGACCGGCTGACCATCATATAGGTGCCCTTCCACCCTTGGCGAGTGTCACGGTAGTCCGTGTCGTCAACTTTACCGTGTACAATGCCTTTAAGGACATAATCGCTGATAACGTCGAGCGCGTAACCGGTTCCAACCCTTTGGACCACTATAAAAAGCCCGGAAGCACCCCCACTGTGACGGGTGTGCTCACTTTTACCGCTGCAGGCCTCGCCGCTGGCTTGGTCGCATCGCCTATTGCTTGTATGTTGATATTTATCAGATGATAGATTAGAAAGAGAGTGCTGACGTTGAAATAGGCCCCTTTGAGCTGGCGAAGAATGTCGTCCAAACCTCCGTTTTAGTGTCGAACCGTGCGATGGCTGCCCCGGACGCAGTCCGAGACCAATCTTTACGCCATAAGCCCCGCCTGGGGACCATTCAAGCCATAAAGCAGATATATATACGACATGGATTCTGGGGCCTTTACACCGGTTTCCGCCTGCATGCGTTGCGCGACACCGTGGGATCAGGGCTATACTTCAGTGTTTACGAGACTGTGAAGCAAGTTGCAGCCAAGGAGTTGGGTCAGGACAAGAACCCCTTCGGGGCACCTATGATTGCTGGTGCCATTTGCAGCACTGTGCCCTGGTTCTGCGTATGTGATCAGACTGATACTCTGTTTCGTGATGAGCATGCACTAACGTAAACAACAGACTTATCCTCTCGATACCCGGAAGACTCGCGCACAGAGTGTTCTGCTAGGAAAATCCAGTGAGATTGGCGAGGCCTCACAGGCTGTCGCCAAATCCAGCATGTACAAGGGCCTGTCCATCATTCTTATCCGGACCGGCGTCAACAACATGATCTTGCTCAGCATTTTCGAATACATTAGAATGCGCATCGATGAGCTGCCGAGTTAAACTTGTTGATAAGGCCACGACAATCATGTTAGGAAGAAATGGCGGTCCATCTGTTGAACATTTTCTTTGCCATTGTGCGTGAACATCGAGGAGTTTTCTCGTATTTATTACCAACATACATACATTGATGAACCTGAAGCTCATTTCTAGCAAATAACAGAATGGATCATCAAAGTTTGAAGTCATACATTTTAAGAAGGGAAAGTATTGCAAAAATGGGCGTAATCGTCATAGCGCTAGGGTAACTTCACAATCGGCAGCATCTTGTCGACCGTATAGCCTGAAATCACTTTCCTTGTGTTTTCCACTGCTCGCCCCCCTTTCCCGGTCCTTTGTTGCAGAAGCGTCTTAGACTCATCATTTCCAATTGTGATTTCTATAAAAGAACCGATCTTTCCGCGCAACTCGGCTATAGCACAGGCCTTCTCGGCAATATAGTAGGATTTATTGAAGCTGTTTCGAGATTTGGTTTAATGTTTGTGTAGTATTTCCACTTGTAGGTTTGTGCAGATACCTGGATATTGATATTCGAGCAATTATATGTACTAATTTTACAACGTTATGTAGGCGAATTTCCGCTCCTGGAATCAGAGCGGATGTCAAACTCGCGAGTATAGTAAATCCGATCCCCACGAGGCGCTCCTTCCTTGTGGTCCCGTTCTTCAAACTTTGCGATCGACTCCTGGATGGCGAGGTTTTCAACATCAGTGCCTCGTTCATTGCCCTTGATCAAGCGAAAGGAAGGAGTTCTGCTCACATGATATTCCCTGGATTGACATATTGGCCATTAACCGAGAGGCCCTGTTTGTAAAGTCAGTATGTCCTCCGCCTCTTGTTAATGCGAGCGGCGCAGACAGTTCAGACATACATTCGGCCAACGTAGAGTACCAACCCAACACTCCAGAAAATCACAGCTTCTACCAACAGTTGGTGGGGTGTGGGCGATGCGTTCCCCATTCTGGCAGAAAAATGATCGTCCGTCCTCGTCAATCGAATCTATCTCACAAGGTTACAGGAGTAGACATTGAGCCTGCTATCTGAGGTCAGAGGCCCTGGGAATATGGGAGTTAAAGATATCATCGGTAGGGATTGCAATAGCGAGAGATTTTCAGCCCCCGATGAATCGATGGATCCGCTCAGGCGGGTCGGACAAGAATTACATATATATTGGGAGGGGGCCATAATAAAGTTTTATGGAAGGATCGAAGGCTCTGCACGACCCGTGTATGCCCCGATCTTAGAGAAGAAACATTCCTGGGAAACACCTGATAACGGAGGATCCATGAAGATGACCATAGGAGAAATGAGAGATAAAATAGGGTCTGATGAGAGGAGCAATTGTATCCTTCAATCACACGGAGCCGTATCTCTTAGCCTTGAAGGAAAACTTCTACCTTGTTGTCATGCTTTGCACCAGCTTCCAAGGTCGATGCAGATTGGCTTGGCGGGGCGACTGTCTTTGATGGAGGCCGGCCCACACGAGCGATCTTGACCCTTGGCATTCATTTAGATTCATTTAGATTCATATAAAGCGCGCTAAATGATGGAGGCTATTTTTTTCTGGATATGCTGCAGAATAATTTATGCATGGGAGAATTTAGCAAGATATATCACATGTCAAAGGAGCTTATTTCCACGTTCTCACCCCTTAGATCTGTACGATCCATGGATCCATGGATCGTACAGATTCTTATCCGAACCTCAGCCCTTCCGTCCTCCCCAAAGGCTAATATATGGGTACGTCACCACAGTGGGGTCTAAAGGTGCTATTATGTGTTGTGCTCTTACTAACTGAGTAATTCAAATACTAGGGGGCGAAGATTTTAATATGGGACTGCATCGCACCATCATAACCATCCCGTTGTATGTACCCACCCGCCCTGGACGAATGGGGAAGGTTCTACACTAAATTTCTCTAGCGGGGAATTGTGTCTTCATATTTTCCCCATCTCTCTCTCTCTCTCTCTCCATTCCTATCTCACTCCGTTCTTGACTCGCTCTCGCTGCCCTCCTTGCTGACCTCATTCAATATCATTCGACGGATGGCAATATGGTGGTCGCTGAGAAGCAAACTGCCCAAGTCGGCGAGGCCAGGCCGAGGAACAGCACTGAGCTAGACACGGTGCGCCAAGAGGCTGCTCTGGGTCATAAACAGGAGCTGGCGCGGAATTTCGGGCTCTGGAGTGTGACGAGCTTGGGAATTGTGATAGCCAAGTCAGTGGTGTAAAATTTGTCTATCCGTGACATTGACTAACTTGAATATGTACTAGTTCCTGGGCCGCAACTGGTGGCACAATTGTGACTGCACTCATGAATGGAGGTCCGATGGCTCTGCTATATGGCTTGATACTCGTGAGCACCTTCTATACGGCAATTTCGGCATCGCTGGCCGAATTGGCATCTTCTATGCCCTCCGCAGGCGGAGTCTATTACTGGTCCACGGTACTAAGTGGGAAACATGGCCGCGTTGTTGGATTCTTCACGGGGTATCTTAATGCCTGCGCCTGGCTCTTATCGGCCTCCTCGATGAGCTCCATGCTAGGCAATGAAGCAGTGGCCATGTATTTGCTTCGGCATTCCGATGTCACCTGGCAGTCCTGGCAGGTGTTTATTGTATTCCAAATTGTTAATTGGACTTGCTGCGCGATCGTATGTCTAGGGAACCGGTTTATCCCTCTGATTAACCGAGTTGCACTGATCCTATCAATGACCGGACTCTTTGCAACCATCGTGGTCCTCGCAGCGATGCCAAAGACACACGCGAACTCTTCGCAGGTGTGGACGCAATACTACAACATGACTGGCGGCTGGTCCGATGGAGTGTGCTTTATGACAGGACTGCTTAATGCAGCCTTTGCTGTGGGGGTTCCTGATTGTATCAGTCATTTATCTGAAGAGGGTATGTTAATTGAGTTAAATGCCGCATATATCGCACCAATTGTCAAATTAAGATAAATGGATTCTAACCAGTGGTGTTACTTTAGTTCCTAAGCCACAAGTCAAGGTCCCTCAGGGTATCATGATCCAGATGTTAACGGCCTTCACTACCTCATTCATTTATTTGATTGCCCTGTTCTATTCGATCCAGGACATTGATGCGGTTTTCAACACTAACGTGGGCTATTTTCCTACTGCTGAAATCTACCGGCAAGCTACGGGATCCACCACTGGTGCTATCGGACTCATTGCGGTGCTCTTCCTGGCTACCTTCCCAACCCTGATCGGCACTCTCGTCACTGGAGGACGGATGTGGTGGAGCTTAGCCCGGGACAACGCAACGCCTTTCTCGAGCTATTTTGCCCAGGTGCATCCTACATTGAACTGCCCCGTCCGTGCTACCGTCGCCATGAGTGCACTAGTTACATGTATCGGCTGTATCTACGTCGGTAGCACAACGGCATTCCAGGCCCTCATTTCGTCCTTCATCGTGCTAAGCACTTTATCTTACTTTGGGGCTATCCTCCCCCATGTGTTGACTGGCCGCCGGAACATAGTCCCCGGCCCCTTCTATATGGGCAAGAATCTAGGAATGGTGGTGAATGTTGTCTCGTTGGTATATATTATCGTCACTGTGATATTCTTCTGCTTCCCATTCGTGATGCCTGCCACCGTTCAGAACATGAATTATACGAGCGTCATCACTGTCGGTTTGATGACATTGACCGCACTGTGGTGGTTTGTCCGCGGGAAGACCGAGTACAGAGGCCCGCACTTCAGTTTTGAGGCTGCCAAACACTTGACCTCTGTTGAAGCAGCCAAGGAGAGCGGCAGTCCTGCAATTGTGCCCATGGAGAAGTCTACAGCAACTGACACGGACGAGCATGGGCGGGTGGAATAAATGCATGCTAATGCTACCCCTGCGATGAGAATGAAAAAAAGGGAGAGATTGAAAATTTAATGCTCTCAATATTGTTACTTCATGCTATGAATATCTTCATGAAACAGGCTTCCCTATAGATATGAATATATTGTGACTGATTTATAATTTATACCTATGTATGCCAATTGCCTTTTCCATCTCCCTAGGTGCTTCACTGCGATGGATCGCACTGTAAACATGCTGGGAGTTAGGATCTCTTGTTTAGTTCCTCAGCTTCTCTCTGTCGTTGTGATAGCATATACATATGGGTTCTCTCTGATTATCCGTAACCTTCTTGTAGTTACCTACATACGCATCTCATGAATACAGCTCATCGCCAGTAACGGGAAACTGATGAACACTGCCGTGGGCGAAGCTCCAAACTTCTACACGCTTTCCTTGAGTAGCTTGGTAATGTCATTGTGACTGGTGGTACCTTAGTTGCCCTTCGATAAGCTATGTTGGTACATAGAGGTGGTCTTGCTCAGGGTAAATTGTTTAACCGAATCGATACTTAAGGATAGGGAAGAATAATGGGTAATTTAAGAGGATTTGGTGTGGAGATGTGGAGCGCATCATTGGGCTCATATGATGCCTCAGGCCATTAAACGTCATGCCGTTGCTCGGTGGGGTTGAACTTCTTGTCAAAACAAACGGAGTCTTCCACACCCCCCGCCTGGAGCGAAAATGGCGTCGTGAGTACATCCGGAAGCATGCGAGAAGCTGCAAGAGAACAATGCCACTGACTATTTTTGTTACTACAGTAATATTCTCCAACTCCCGTTCCGGCGCTCCCATCCCGTCTCGCTTTCCGAAGCAATCGTCCAGTACATCTCCTCCAAATATGACCAGCGCCCAGATATGTTTGCCGAGGATCTGATGATTATTGATCGCCTACGATCTGAGGCCGTGAATGTCCAGGAACCGCATTTTAGTGGCATCAGTCGCCTGGTCACATATGCGGCCCAGCTGAAATGGATGAGTGGAAAGTTCCCAATTGATGTGCGGCGCTCTTCCTGGGTCCTTATTCTTTGATGTGACATTGGAAGCTGACGGCTAGCATGATATATAGGTCGGAGTGGATTTTTCGTGGTATCCGGCTTTTGGGTTTAATACGTCGCGGCCAGGTGAGTTGGTTTCTTCGTGTCCCTCCGCAGGGGTCCGATATGAGACTAACAAGAGTAAACCATTTCTTTTAGTTTCACAAAATAATTTGCGCTTCGAACTAGCGAACGTTATATTCAATATCGCCGCATTATACTCCCAGCTTGCATATGCGACCAACCGGACTACCGCCGATGGACTCAAGCAGGCGTGCAACTACCTCTGCTCCGCCGCTGGAGTATTGAGCCATCTACGCACCGAAATCATCCCAGACCTTCGAACATCGCCGCCGGAGGATATGGACGAAATGACCCTTCAGAGTTTGGAGCTTCTTTTGCTCGGACAGGGGCAGGAGTGCTTCTGGCAGAAGGCCGTCAAAGATGGACTGAAAGATGTATCTATTGCAAAATTGGCAGCCAAAGTGTCTGACTTCTACGGCGACGCAAGTGACTTGGCTGTCAAGTCTAATGCAATTAGTACAGACTGGATTCACCATATGACTGCAAAGCATCACCACTTTGCCGCTGCTGCTCAGTTCCGACAGGCGCTTGACTGCCTCGAGAAGCGCAAATATGGAGAAGAGGTCGCTCGACTGCGTGATTGTTTGCTCTGTGTCGCCGAAGGGTTGAAAGAGCAGCGATGGATTAATCGGACTGTTCTTGGCGACCTGACTGGATTGAAGAGCCGTGTTGCGGAAGACCTTAAGCGCGCAGAGAAGGATAATGATATGATCTACATTAACCCTGTGCCGCCTAAGTCTGAACTCAAGACTATCGAGCGTGCCAGCATGGTTCTTGCCAAAGCTCCCTCACAGGTTACTGATGCGATCTCTATGCTTGGCGATAATGGGCCGTTGGGCCAGCCGCTGTTTTCAAAGTTAGTCCCATACGCAGTTCACATTGCCGCCAGTATTTACACTGATCGTCGAGACCGACTGGTTAACGAGACTCTCATTGGAGAGTTAGAGTCCATGACCGACAAGTTACGCGAGTATGTATTCAACGGAAATTCTAAGGTTGTTGTGGGAAAATTTGCTAACACCACCCTTAAGCTTGCTTTCATCGCTCAATTTGCCAGGGTCGTTACAAGCGCTCGAGAAACCATTAGGTCTCCCGCCCACGCTTGTGTCGCATGCAGAAGAAATGCGCCAACAAGACGGCCTGAATCGCTTGCATCGGTCTATCGACGATACTGCCAGAGTCAAAGGCAACGATCTGGCTGTCTATAATGAAGGTGTCGAGCTTCTAGCAGCCGAAAAGGCCGAAGACCTTGCATCCCGTCATAAATACGGCACTGATCGCTGGACCCGCCTGACCTCGGAATCCGCCGCGCCTAAGCTCTACAAGAGCTTGACCGAAATCGACGGCTATTTCACTTCCGCTCAGGGCAGTGACGACCTCGTCCAGCGCAAGCTGCGAGATTCACGCTCTGTCTTCATTGTTCTCACTGGCACGAATCGGGACTTGGAATCATTTGTGCCTAGTAGCCGGAGGGTTGTGATTCCACCAGAGGTTGAGCGCGAGGCTAATCGGTTGCGTGGCTGTTTGAGCGAGGTGACTCGGATGGAGAATCGGCGAAGGCGGCGAATTCAAACGTTGAAGGAGAAGGCTCGCGCCGATGATATTCGTACGTGTTTTGCTTTTCATTGGTCTTGGAATCTACTAATGAACTACTTTAGATCCAGCACTTTTAGCACAGACAGCTCGATTAGAGCGTGAATTTCCCATGCAGACTATCCAAGCAAGCCAGTTCGAAGATTTGTTCGAGGAGCAGCTGAAGCTGTACGATTCGGACCGTGAGATTCTGGCACAGGAGCGGAGAGAGCAAGATCATCTTTCGGACCAGGTCCGAGAAGCTAACCGGGCATTTACGGGGTCTCATAAGGGTGATGCGTCGACAAGGGAACGAGAAGCGGCGCTGCAGGATCTGGAAAACGGATACCTGAAGTACAAGGAGATCATTTCTAACCTCGATGTCGGGCGAAAATTTTACAATGACCTTGCGAAGATTGTGGCCCGATTCCGCGACGACGCGAAGGCTTTTGTCCACCAGCGTCGCATGGAGGCAAGCCAGCTGGAAGCGTATGTGTTCTCTCGCCCATCATTGAACTAAAAATTATCCCGAGAGGTCACTGACATTAGAGCCAGAGATATTTCCAACGCTACAGCGATGGCCTCACTGCATATTTCTCAGCCGCACTTGCGCCAACAACCTCAGGAGTCAGCCCGAACCCACCACTCTCCCTCATACTCAGTTGCGCAGCCCGCCCAGTCCCCATCACAGCCACCCCCACCTGTTCACAACGCACGCACAGCTGAGACAGCAGCGCCGCTCACAGCACCTCAACCGGTGCGCGCGCCTGTAGCCCCACCCCCAGCTTCTACGCCGAGCATGCCCGGGGGTATGCCGGGTATGTGGGCACCCGAAATGGGGATTCGATTCGGATCCACGGCTGCCCCTCCGAATGCTACTCCTAACACAGGAGCTAGACCTGTCCCGAGCCAGTCCACCCGTGCCCCTCAGCCGGGAACCTGGGATCCTAGCCAGGGACTGCGTTTCTCTTGATTATCCCGTGATACAAAACTGTTTAAATTCTTTTTTCTAGATCCCACACCTTCGCACATAGCTCTGGAGTTTTGTTATATGTTCAGCTTGTTTTGCTCACGATATACGGCGCGAGCAACATCGCAAGGATAGCCTGGATGCATATAATTTTCTGCAAATTGCAGCTGAACCCGGATGAACCCGGATGAACCCGGATGAACCCGGATGAACCCTTGGAATGGATTATCTACGTGATTGGCGTCGATCTGATCCCGGTTTAAGTATAAATATCATCATTATAATCAAATACGTAGCAGTATGGTACATCTGTTAAAAAAAATCGAGTCATCGCAAGTTTATAACAGCAACAGCCAAACTGAATTCCCATGATACATGGCGCAACATGGCGCAACATGGCGGATGAAACGGCCCAAGCAAGTATTTCTATGCAAAATTGTTGAACAGCGAATAAGGCGAAAAGTCATTTTGCTTCTCACAGTGCACGCACCCGCAGATCGTCGTTAGCGAGTTCCAATAGAACCAACAGAGATACCAACACCATTAGTGACCTGCTGGGACTTGCCACTTGGGGATGAACTGCCATTGAATAAGCATGACTATTCCTTAGCAATATTGAATTCATCTTGTTCAATTTCAGACTCGTCCGGCTCAGAGCGATCGTCCTTCTTCTCGCCCGTCGCGAGGAACTTGAAAGCGCTGCGTAGTAGATAGTACAACCAGAACAGATTGAGAGCTTGTAGTACAGCCAGAAGTCCAAAGGTGATCACATTTGAGATCCAGCACTTGTACTGTTGAGTGTCCCAGTTAAGCTCGTAAGGTCCGACAGTTCGGAACTCGGTTAGAAGGGAATACAGTATCCGAAGATTTAGTACGTGACGGAGATATATCCAGGCGCCGATAGTCATTGCGTAGAAGGGGATCATTATGTCCGGGGCTATGTAATGGAGAGATTTTGAAACCTGGGAGAATTGTCAATCGGT
>Ga0224736_1172_pt1 | contig 10531 bp, 12 predicted proteins | sample IA12soil_MG_GH6A_FD_161628 | JGI IMG/M metagenome (GOLD analysis project Ga0224736, IMG submission 161628) | Enriched cells from agricultural soil in Iowa, United States - IA12soil_MG_GH6A(-) | ecosystem: Environmental > Terrestrial > Soil > Agricultural land | place: USA: Iowa | collected 2017-05-08
GCGTTTGATTGGTCCGAAAAAGAAGAACGCCGGCAATCCGTTTGCCGATTTGCTGGGTTGAAGGATGGCACGAGAGTCTTTTCCGCTGGTCGCGCGAGCGAACCAGTTCGCGCGCGACGTTGTGCGCGGAAAGGTTCTGGCCTGTCGGTGGGTGAAGCTGGCGTGCCAGCGCCATCTAGACGACATTGTTGCGAGCAAGTCAGCGTCGTTTAAGTACAAGTTCGACCCCGCAAAGGCGGAAAAAAAGCTGCGACTGATACAGCTTTTGCCGCACACAAAGGGCGAATGGGCCTACAAGCGGCAACTCGTCACGTTGGAGCCGTGGCAACTCTTCGGACTTGCTTGCACGTTCGGTTGGGTCAAGAAGAAGACTGGATTTCGGCGCTTCCGCGAGTCCTATTGGGAGGTGCCGCGCAAGAACGGCAAGAGCGTGATCGCCGCGGGCGTCGGCATCGCAATGTTCACCGCCGACGATGAATTCGGCGCCGAGGTGTATTGCGGCGCGACTACCGAGCGTCAGGCATGGGAGGTATTTCGGCCGGCGCGGCTAATGGTCAAGCGATCGCCGATGCTCGTCGAACACCTGGGCATCGAGGTCAATGCGCAGGCGCTGAACCGGCCCGAAGACGGCAGCCGCTTTGAGCCGATTATTGGCAACCCGGGTGACGGCGCTTCGCCATCTTGCGCGATTGAGGACGAGTATCACGAGCACGATACGAATGCTCAGTACGAGACGATGATCACAGGCATGGGCGCGCGCAGGCAGCCGCTGATGTTCGTCATCACGACGTCAGGCGCGAATATCGAAGGTCCATGCTACGACAAGCGCCGACAGGTGATCGAAATGCTCGAAGGGACGGTGCCCGACGACGAGCTTTTCGGGTGGATCTGGACCATCGACGAAGGGGACGATTGGACCGATCCGCGCGTACTGGCGAAAGCCAATCCGAATATCGGAATTTCTGTCTATCAGGAGTATTTGGAAAGCCAGCAGCAACGCGCGATCAAGTCCGCGCGCTTCACGAATACGTTCAAGACGAAGCACTTGAACGTCTGGACGTCGGCCAAGGCAGGCTATTTCAACCTCGAAGACTGGAAAGCGTGCGAAGACCGATCGCTGACCCTTGAACAGTTCGAGGGGCAAGATTGCGTGCTTGCGCTCGACATGGCGCGCAAGCTTGACTTGAACAGCATGGCTCGCCTTCTCTGGCGCGATATAGACGGGCGGCGGCACTACTTCTGCGTAGCGCCCCGATTCTGGGTGCCCGAGGACACCGTGCGAAACACCGAAAACCGTCGTATGGCGGAGCGGTATCAAGCGTGGGTCAATCAAGGCTTTCTGCTCGAAACGGATGGAGCGGAGATCGACTATCGCGACATTCTGGAAGAAGCGAAGGATGCGAGTCGGGTGTGTCCGGTGCAATGCACGCCGCTCGACCCGCATGGCGCAACGAACCTGTCGCACCAACTCGAGGACGAAGGGTTGACGCCGGTCACCATCGTGCAGAACTACACGAACATGTCGGACCCAATGAAGGAACTGGAGGCGGCGATTACGTCGGGCCGGTTCCATCACGACGGCAACCCGATCATGACGTGGTGCATCAGCAACGTCATCGGCAAGAATCTGCCAGGAAATGACGATGTGGTGCGCCCGATCAAGCAGGGGAACGACAACAAAATCGACGGCGCCGTCGCGCTCATCATGGCAGTGGGTCGGGCAATGCTGGCCGATCGGGTCAATTCCGAGTCGATCTACGATCAAGGAGTGGGTGTTTGAATTCAATTGGTATTGCGGCCTGGGTGGCCGGCCTGCTCGGGTTCGCGCTGCTGGTGACGGGCGTGGTGCTGATCAGCCTACCCATCGGGCTCATCGTTGCGGGCGTCTTGCTGCTGCTGTGGGCGTTCCTTGCGGATCTTGCGGCGGCTCGCGCTGCGCGCGTTGTTCAGCCAAGGGAGTAGCGCAATGTTCTTCAGTAGGCAATTGCTGTCCAACCTTGGTCAGACGCAGATGGGTTCCGGCGGGTGGGTGTCGGCGCTACTTGGTAGCTCGCGCTCGGATGCCGGACAGGTTGTGACTCCTGCAAGTGCGCTGTCGCTTACGGTCCTGCAAAACTGCGTCACTCTGCTTTCGGAGAGCATCGCGCAGTTGCCGATCGAGCTGTATGAGCGCTCGGGCGACGACAGGAAGCCGGCGATCGATCACCCTCTGTATTCGATCCTGAAATATGCGCCGAACCCGTGGCAGACGCCGTTTGAGTATCAGGAGCAATCGCAGGTCGCAGTAGGTTTGCGCGGCAACAGCTATAGCTTCATCGATCGCGATCAGGACGGTGTCATTCAAGGATTGTATCCGCTCGACAATGAGGCCGTGACGGTTATGAAGGGCCCGGACCTGATGCCCGTCTTTCGAGTTCACGGCTCCGATCCGATGCCGAGGCGACTGGTGCATCACGTGCGCTGGATGTCGATCAACGGCTACACCGGACTGTCGCCGGTTCTGCTTCACGCAAACGCAATCGGGCATGCGCAGGCAATCCAACAGTACGCCGGCAAGTCGTTCATGAACGGCACCGCGCTATCGGGTGTGATCGAGAGGCCGAAGGAAAGTCCGGCGCTGAAGGACCAGGCCAGTGTGGATCGAATCACGGACGGCTGGAATTCGAAGTTCGGCGGATCCGGGAACGCGAAGAAAGTCGCGCTTCTGCAGGAGGGGATGACGTTCAGGCCGCTGTCGATGACGAACGTCGACGCAGCGCTGATCGACGCGCTGCGCCTGTCGGCGCTCGACATCGCGCGGATCTACAAGATTCCTGCGCATATGGTGAACGAGCTGGAGCGAGCGACGTTCAGCAACATCGAGCATCAGGAAATCCAGTTCGTCATATACACGCTGTTGCCGTGGGTCAAACGGCATGAGCAGGCGAAGACTCGCGATCTGCTGCTGCCGTCGGAGCGTAAGCAGTACTTCATCGAATACAACCTCGCGGGGCTGCTGCGTGGCGATCAATCGTCGCGGTACGCCGCGTATGCAGTCGGGCGCCAGTGGGGCTGGCTGTCGATCAACGACATTCGGCGGCTTGAGAACATGCCGCCGGTCAAGGGCGGCGACATCTACTTGAGTCCGATGAACATGGTCGACGCGTCGAAGCCGCAGCAGCTTCCTGTCGGCAAAACGGAGCCGACGAAAGCGGCAGTCGACGAAATTGAGAGGATCCTATCTTGAAGCCACACCTCAGACTTGCAAGTCTGATTTTCAATCAGCCACAGCTTGTCACCGACCCGATGATGTCGCTCGCAGTGCAGTGGGCAAACCACGCGCTCAACCTGAACATCGTCAACCTGACGGTGAACAACGCGCAGCCGAAGATCATGGAAGACGACGAATTCGACCGCGATGCACAGATGGCTGTGGCATCGGAGCGTCGGCGTGCCCTGGTAGCCGATACAGGCATGGACATCATCCCGGTGTCGGGGATTCTGGTATCGCGATCCGCGCACATGAACCCTTGCGAGCCGATGACGAGCTATGAGGGCCTGCGATCTGCCGTGAATCAGGCTGTCGCAGATCCGGCTGTCGAACATATCGTCCTCGACATTGACAGCAATGGCGGGAGCGCGACCGGCGCGTTCGAGCTGGCTGACGACATCCGCGCTGCCTCGCTGGTTAAACCGATCACGGCGATCGTCAACTTCTCGGCTTTCTCGGGCGGCTATCTGATTGCCGCTGCGGCGTCGAATGTGATCGTCAGTCGCACCTCGGGCGTCGGTTCGATCGGCGTGATCGCGAACCATCTCGACGTCTCGAAGCGGGACGAACAGCAGGGGATCAAGGTGACGTCGGTATTTGCCGGAGATCACAAAAACGATCTGACGCCGCATGAGCCGCTGAGCGACCAGTCGCTGACGTTCCTCACCAGCATGGTGCAAAACAGCTACAAGCAGTTCGTCGACGCAATCGCGAACTTCCGGGGCTTGAGCACGCAAGCTGTGAAGGGCACGCAGGCGGGCATCTTCTTCGGCAAGCAAGGTGTCGATGCTGGACTTGCAGATAGCGTTGAGACGCCGCAGGCAGCGATCAACCGGATTGCTGCCGAAGTGCGCGCGTCCCGTGCCGACCGTCAAGGCGCGAACGCGAGGCGTAGCGTCTCGGCGCGCGCGGCCGCAATGAATATGCGGACCATGATGTAACCAGTCGCAAGAAATCTGATTTATCGGGATCAACACCGAAGCGCGTTCGCGTCTCGGTCGAGCATTGCCACCTTCGGGTGGCATTTTTTTTGGAGAAGAGTAGTGAATATCAATGAACTCCGCCGCGAACGCGCAGCCATCAACCAGCGAGTGCAGGCGCTGGCGCAAATCGAGGCGGGCGGCACGGCTCTGTCGGCCGAGCAACAGACCGAATTCGACCAGCTCAGCTCGAAGTTCAACGATCTGAGTTCGCAGATCGAGCGCGCGGAAGCTGCGGAGCGCATGGCCGCAGCGGCTGCTGTTCCGGTCGATCCGACGCCGGCCGCCGTCGCAGCACCGGCCGCTTCGGCCGTGCCGGCGCAGCTCAAAGTGCCCGAAGTGAAGGGCGCGAAGATGGCGCGCATGGTCCGTGCGCTCGCGGCAGCACGCGGTGACGCACAACTCGCGTCGAAACTGGCGATCGAGCGCGGATTCGGCGAGGAAGTCGCGATGTCGCTGAACACACTCACGTCGAGCGCGGGTGGCATCCTCGTGCCGGAGAACCTGTCGAGCGAGGTTATCGAACTGCTGCGTCCGAAGTCCGTCGTTCGCAAGCTCGGCGCGCGCACGCTGCCGCTCTCGAACGGCAACATCACCATCCCGCGCTTGAAGGGGGGCGCTATCGTCGGCTACATCGGCGCGGACAGCGATATCCCGACTACGCAACAACAGTTCGGCGACCTGAAACTCACGGCAAAGAAGATGGCCGCGCTGGTGCCGATCGCGAACGATCTCATCAAGTACGCCGGCGTGAATCCGAACGTCGATCAAATCGTGGTCGGCGACCTGACCGCCGCGATCGGTGCGCGCGAAGACAAGGCGTTCATTCGCGACGATGGCACGGCGAACACCCCGAAGGGCCTGCGCTTCTGGGCGCTCCCCGGCAACGTCCTCACCGCAAGCGATGCTTCGACGCTGCAAAAGATCGAAACGGATCTCGGCAAGGCCATTCTCGCCCTCGAGAACGCCGACGCCAACCTGACGCAACCCGGCTGGATCATGGCTCCCCGCACGTTCCGCTTCCTCGAAGGCCTGCGCGACGGGAACGGCAACACGGTCTATCCGGAGCTCGCCAACGGCATGCTGAAGGGCTATCCGGTCGGCAAGACGACGCAGGTGCCGATCAATCTCGGTGAAACCGGCAAGGAGTCGGAGATCTACTTCACCGACTTCGGCGACGTCTTCATCGGTGAGGAAGAGACGCTGGAGATCGACTACAGCAAGGAGGCGACCTACAAGGACGGTGACGGCAACGTGATCAGTGCATTCCAGCGCGACCAGACCCTGATCCGTGTGATCGCCAAGAACGACTTCGGCCCGCGTCACGTCGAGTCGATTTCCGTGCTGTCCGGCGTGACCTGGGGCGCGTAAGTGAATCTGTAACTGTGCGGGCCGCCCGTTCGTGGGCGGTCCGCATTTCGGAGAATGACATGAAGGTGGTCAAGTTCAAGCGGCATTACGCGCAGTACACGCCCGGCGACGTCGCAGGGTTCGAGGACGAGCACGCAGACCGGCTTGTCGAAGCGGGGATCGCCCAGATGCACGAACCGGACCTGAAAGATGCGAAGGCGCCGGCGAGAGCCGAAACGTCCAAGGCTGCCGCGGCGAAGGGGTAATCCACGATGGCTGCTGTTCTCGTCGAATATCTGGACGACGCGGAGCCACTTTCGTTCGAGGACGTTGCGGCTCAGTGCCGAATCGATGATGACGACGAGCGTGAGTTCATCGAACGCATTGTGATTCCGGGCGTGCGTCAGGCGGCCGAGAGTAAGACGGGCGCAGCTATTCGGAAGGCGCTATATGTCGAGCGGCTTGGAGCTTTCCCCAAAGGGGTGATTCCGTTGTCCGTCGGGCAGGTCTTCGCAGTGGAAACAGTCGCAATTCGCTCCACGTCCGGTGAGCGATTCACGCTAGGCGAAGCGCAGTTCGAGTTAATTCAGTTGGGGCGCGAGACGCTTCTTGCACCGGTAGGGGGACATTGGCCGCCTTTCGGCACGCCAACGCTCACTTACCGGGCTGGCATTGATCTCGACCGCTTTCCGTCGATCCGCTCGTGGATGCTGCTTGCGGCGGCTTGGACGCATGAGAACCGGGAACTCTTCTCGTCGGGGCAGTCTGTCGTGGCAATGCCTGGTGGCTTTGCGGATGCCCTTCTTGATCCAATCACTGTGCCACCGAGGTTCTGATGCGAATTCCGAGGATCGGGGAGCTTGATCGGCGGGTGTTGTTGCGCGAGCGCCGGGACTATCCCTATCGCGACGCCGAAATCGAATCGGAATTTCCGGAGCAACGGCCGCGCTGGGCGAAGATCGAACCGGTTGGCGCGGCCGTGTACAGCGGTAGCGTCCAGATCGACGACAAAGTCACTCACCGGGTTTTCCTCAGATACATCGATGGCGTCACGAGTGACTACGAGGTGGTGTATCGCGACCAGGTATTTCGAGTGAAGCGCGTCGGCGATGTGAACGGTGTGCGGCGTTTTTCGGTTCTTGAAGTGGAGGAACTTCGGCATGGCGGGTAGTGCGGGTATTGGGCTGCATATTGAAGGCTTCGAGGGGTTTGATCGTTCGATCGACTTCAAGAAGAGCAAAGTGCGTGCGGGGATGAGGAAGTCTGGTCGACTCGTGACGGGGCAAGCCCAAATGAATCTGGCCCTTGCCCGTGGCGCGAAGGATTACCCACGTGTGCGTTCGAGCGCACTGCTCGACAGCATCAGTTTTAAGGTCAGTCGTTCAGGATTCTTGGTGCGTGTTGCTCCGAAGAAAACGGCAGCTATGCCCGCACCATACTTCGTCTATTTGCACTATGGCGTACGCCGCGGTGCGAAGCGTCGGAAAGATCGACGTGCACAGCCCGCCGGCCCATATCGCATCAAGCCTCGCGCGAACTACATGGTCGACGCGCTCGATGAAAAGTCCGGCGAAATCAAGACAATTCTCTCTGCCGCACTGGCGGCTGCGCTTGACATTCGGTAACGCAGGACATTCAACCGAGGCCCGCTCACGCGGGTCTTTTTCTTTGCCATGAAACTTTCACCAATGATCGCGCACGTGCGCGATTTCTGTCCGTTGTTCGAGCGCCGCGTATCTGGCGGCATCGATTGGGGCGCGCTGGAGGACAGCGCAAAGCTGGACATGCCCGCGGCATTCGTCGTGATGACCGGCGACGATCCTGAGCCGAACCAATTACTAAACGGGACGAGGCAGGAAATCGCCGACGAGTTCGACGTCGTCGTCGCGCTGAAGCAATGGAATGAGCGCGGGCAGGCGGTGGCCGATGAACTGCACGACGTACGGGCGGCGCTGCTGCGCGCGCTCGTTGGCTGGACGCCTGACAAACGATACGAACCGGTTCGACATCAGCTGCAGGTTGTTCGCCGTCGTCGCCGCCCGTGCGTCGTATTCCTGCTGCATCGATCCGGCGTAGAGCGTCGAATCGCCGACTTTCTTGAAATTGCTTTTCAGCAAATCCAGGTTCGTCAGCATCGGTGCAATCGCCTTGATCGATTCGCGACCGAACAGCCCCTCGAGCACTGCTGTTTGCTTGACCTTGTCGACCTTGCTCACCGCAGACAGCACCCGGACAATCGTTCCCTGCGCGTCCTTTTGCATGCCGGCCGCGACCGCCTTGGCGTCCATCCGCAACGCCTTGAAAATGCCTTGCTGTTTCTTGGACGCGCTCCCGCCAGCCGTCAGCGCCAACATGAAGTTCTGCATGCCCGTGGCGGCGACCTCTTCCTGTACGCCAACACCAGCCAGCGTCGCCCCCATAGCCGCGATCTGACCGCTCGCCATGCCGGCCACCGCACCGAGCGGACCGATGCGCGTAACGATCTCGGAAATCTGCCGGGCGTTCGCCGGCCCCGTATTGCCGAGATAGTTGATCTTGTCCGCCAGCGAGACGACCTCGCCCTGCCCCATCTTGAACGCCGTACGCCACTTCGCCATCATGTCGCCGGCCTGCTCGGCTGTCTGGTCGAAGGCGACACCCATCTTCACTGCGTCCTCTGAAAATTTTCCGAGCTCGCTCTTGTCGATCCCTGCCTGGCCGCCGGCAGCGGTGATCTGCGCGATGTCGCGAGCGGCCATCGGCAGCCGCTTCGACAGCCCCAGTACATCGTCGGTCATCTTCTTGAACTGCTCGGGCGTGTCGAAGTTGACTACCTTCTTCACATCAGCCATAGACGACTCGAAATCGATCGCCGCTTTCGTTGCTGCGATGATGGGCGCCGCTATGGCTACGCCGGCCACCACGTCCTTGAACCCGATCTCGCCTAACCCATCCGATTTCAATCCCTTCCGGAAACCGGCAATGTTCTTCCGAATACCCTGAAGCGCTGGGGACAGCTTGTCGACGCCCGTAATCAGCGCCTTCAATTGGAATTTGTCTGCCACGCTTACGTCTCCGGAACCGCACGGCTAATGCGGTTCGCCTGTTCAAAATGTTCGAGAATGATCGAAATCGGGCGCGCCATTTCCAGTTCCGGATCGACGCGCCAGAAATGGGCAAGCTCGTAGACGCCGCCGATTAGGTCGTCGGCGTCTGAGACGCCCGAGTCAAGAAAAAACCCGCGACCGTCCAGCAGATCGAGTTGAAATCGACCAAGTCGATCTGATCGACCGCCGACGGCGGAATGCTCGCGAGGCGCGCGATGTACTGCGCGACGACGTCCGGGCGTACATGCACGTTTTCCTCGCGATCGAGCGCATAAGGCAACGCTTTGATCGCCCGCACATCTGCCGGCGTCGGCTCGCGCAGATCGAGTTCAGTCAACGACTCGTCGTGCGCGTCGATCGGCTTGCTGAGTCGAATTTTCATTGCCACCGTCCTTTCACACCGTTGAATTCCAGCGACGCCTTCCCGTCATCGCCCGTTGCCGCAGGTTCGCCGACGACGTAGGCACCGCTCAGCACGTACACGCGGCCGTTCTTGAATTCCACGGTCACGACCATGTCGTCTGCCGATTGAATCTTCGCGATCGGGAAATTCCTTTCGAACACCGCATCGACCTTCACGTACGGCACGCGATCCTCTTCTTTATAGAGGCCCGGCAAAATGCTCTCGCGCTTGACGTCCGACAGCGGGCACTCCACACCGCCCGTCACCGAAAACTGCTCGCCATCCGCCTTCACGTAGGCGGTGCCGGCGACCTTCTGACCCATATCGGTCTCCTGAAATGAAAGCGGCCCACACGATGGCGGGCCGCTCGATTTGCACTATGGTCGGCGCCGTCAGGCTGCCGCCGCTTCCGGGTACTGCAATCGAAACTGGTTCAACAGCCCGAGAATGCGCAGTTGGTTGATGTAGTCCGGCGGGAACAATACATCGACCCGATTCGGGTTCGTCTTGTTGATTTCGACGATCAGGTATTGCGCGAACAAGTCAGCGTTTTCGACGATGCCCGCGCGCTCCAGTTCGTCGTACGCGACGATAAGCTCCGCTTTGATGATCTTCGGTGTCACGATCGCGGCTCCCGGTCCGAATCGCGTGCCGTCGGCGGCCAGCTTGTGCCGACCGTACTTACTCGTGATTCGCTGGCGCAGGAACCGCATCACGTACCCGGTCGTATGCAGCGTCTCCGAGTCGAGATAGCTGTTGTCCGACTGCCCGTAGGCGTTGCGCTGGTACGTAGTCACCGCGCGCTCGATTCGCACCGACCCGTCCGCGGAGTTCGTTGTCGCGATACCGCTCATCAACAACGACTGGCGCTCGTTCAGAATGAACCGCTTCCCCGGTCGAGCAGCGCTGATTCCGACAAGCAGCCCGGTTTGGGTCGGTCGCGCCGGGTCAGCCGAAATGAAAACAGCTTGCCGCGCGCCGAACGCCGCGGCCTGCTCCCACAACGGACGGGGCGAGTCGGGCTCGAAACCGTTGATCGTCATGTGCTGATCGTTGCGTACACGGCCGGCGGCGACCAGTTGGCCCGGCGTACCGCGACGTGCCGAGTAGACATGCCCGTACAACATCGACGACCACGCCCAGCGCCCCGATACGTCGTTCATCCATTCGGCGAACGTATCCAGCGACGTCGGGTCCGTCCACGGCTGACAGACGAATTCGAATTCCTCGTCGCCCACGGCCGCTAGGACGTCAGCCAGTTCAGGCGAGCCCGCACCGCCTGCCATCGGCGTAACCGTTGCAGTCAGCCCCGCCGGCAAACACTCGTTCGCGGCAAAGCCGCCACGATTGAATTCGACCGCGATATCGTTGCCCGTGTCGCCCTTCCACTTACACATCAGTTCCAGCTTCACGCCCGCAATGGCTGCACGCACCGGCATATTCGCCGTCCCATTCACGGCAG
>Ga0224736_1173_pt1 | contig 10362 bp, 14 predicted proteins | sample IA12soil_MG_GH6A_FD_161628 | JGI IMG/M metagenome (GOLD analysis project Ga0224736, IMG submission 161628) | Enriched cells from agricultural soil in Iowa, United States - IA12soil_MG_GH6A(-) | ecosystem: Environmental > Terrestrial > Soil > Agricultural land | place: USA: Iowa | collected 2017-05-08
CTGTCAGCGCGTTCCACGCAGAGATGACATAGCTTGTTCCATCGCTGGCATATATGTAGCATCCGGGATAGGCGCCCACGCCCTTTCCCTTTCCATCGCTTTGCGGCAGCGCAGTGTTGAGGCCGGGTACCCAGTCGGCGGTTTTTGTCCCTACGCTACAGTTAGCGTCCGTCCGTCCGGTCGAGGTACCCCAGTCGGGGTTAAGGCTTGCATTGGTAATAGGATACGTACCGTTAAACGTTTTGTACGTTTCAACCAGCTTTTGCACATTCTTCAGGTCGGCCTCAATTTTTGCCATTCTCGCCTTGGTTTGCACGCCGTTATACGCCACGATAACAATGCCGGCTAAAATAGCGATCGTAGTAACTACGATAAGGAGTTCAACAACTGTAAAGCCGCGCGTTTTTTTATATTGCATGATTACATCTTGCTTATGCTCCCTAAATTGTATCAGGTTTTACAGGTAACGCGTACTTCCAAACGGAATTTTCTGCTTTACATGCCGCTGCGTTCCCAGCGTATGGGCAGAATGAAGCGTGCCGTCGCCAAACCGCTGGTTAATGGCATCGATTGCCGCCGTTACACGCTGAACACGGGCCAGTTCGTCGCCAAACAGACTCAGCTGGCGGTCGGTGTCATCTTCTAGCTGGTAACAACTCACTCCTATCTCCTTAATAGTGTCGGGCGCCTCCGAGAATAGCAGCGCTGCCTGCGCGTAGATTGCCTGGTTGCTAAAAAAGGGAAGTGGTGCCATATGACGGCGGTGCCAGTAGCCAGCCGTGGGCGACTTAGCATATACAAATACACCGCGGGCTGCCTTTCCCTGCGACCGCATGCGGTGTCCGACCGATTCGCACAAGTTGTGAAGGCGCTGTAAAATCTGCGCCCTGGGTAGCCCCCGAGCTTCAAGCACGTATTGCCGTCCCACGGTTTTTATGTCGTGGGTCGTGTCGTCAACTTCCCACCCCCGAAGCCTTTGATACCACTGTTCGCCGACAATACTTTTAAAAACTATTTTTTGCAGCGTCGTTACGTCGGCGTCTAAAAACTGAAGCGGCGTGTAGATCCCCACCTTATTAAGCCGGGCTTCGTTATGGTACGCGATTCCAGTCAGATCGCGCAGCGTAAGCGTGCCGTACACTTGGCGCAGGTTAGTGTGATCGATAACGTCCAGACCGTTGGGCTTATGCAGACTGGCAGCTGTTTTTGCCAAAAAACGGTTCGGGCCAATGCCCACGTTACAGTTCATGGCACAGCCCACTTCATCGTAAAGCCGCTGCTTTATTTCGTACCCGATCTCCGCCAGATCACGCTGCTGCATAGCCCCCGTTGTCTGGTAAAAATCAATCACCCCCTCGTCGATGCTTTTCATAGTAATGTGGGCCGAGTAGCGCTTCATAATGTCCATGAGCTTATGGTATACGTACCGGTACTTTGGCGGGTCGCTCTCAAGCACTACCAAATCCGGCGCCAGCTTGCGGGCCTGCCACACCTTCATACCCAACGTTACGCCAAGCGCCTTGGCTTCGTAGCTGGCCGTCACGATAGAGGTGTGCTCGGTGCGGCGGTTGGCAATAGCGACAGGGCGGCCGCGAAGCATTGGCCGGGCCTGCTGTTCAACGGTAGCAAAGCAGGAGTTGAGGTCGATATGCATAATCATCGGACGGCTTGTATTGTGCGACCCATTATTCATAGTGGTCTGCCTCCATCGTCAGGTGCCATGTCAGCCGTTCAGTATCCAGTTCTAGCCGGTAGTCTGTTCCGCCGTCGGTCACATCAAAGATATGGACCGTCCGGACCCCCTTGTTTGCCGGGTGCCGTAGCCCTAGTTCGGTCACTTTTACTTCCCGCCCGTTCGGCCGTTTAAATACAAGCGGACGGCAAAGATTAAGCCCTTCGCCAAAGCTCGCCACTACCTGTACGCGTTCGTTCAAAAAAGTTTCGTCATTCATCGTCAAAAATCCCTAAAAGTTTATTAGAGAAACGTGTGCAAGTTGTTCGCCCGTCTTTTTACCCGTTTCTAGCAAAAATCCGAAGACGATGAATGACCTAGGCGCGAGGGACGCTTTTGCTTTTTACAGCCAGTGTGTATCGCGTGGTTACCCTTTATTATACACCCATTCAACGATGGGTCCACGCAGGGGATTAGCGGACAATGATACCGAGTTCGTGTGCAAGGTACGGCGCAACCGACATCAGCTGCACCGAATCGATCGTCGCGCCCTTTAGCGACTTCCAGCCAACGATATCCGTCAGCTGCGAGGTAGATAAGTTCACCCGGCTACACGATGCCGACTCAAACACGGCCTTTTCCAAGCTGCTTGTCTCAAATACAACGTCTACGAGGCGGGAGTTTAAAAAATCAGCCTCGCTCATCATACAATCAACAAACTCCACCCGGCGCAGATCGGCAAACCGAAAGTTGGCCATTGTCAGCAAACAATCCTTAAACAAAACATCATGCAGTGATGTCCGGCTAAAATCGACGCCTGTCATGCGGCAGTTACTGAATTCGGCACGGTTCCAGGAGCCGTTTGAAAAATTCGCCGCCGACATATCGCCACCCTTTACCACGACGTCACGGGCATTTACCCGCTCGCACTGGGCAGCAGTGAGCTGTAGTTTTTCAAGCCGTACATCGGAGAGATCGAGGGCTGTCACGGAACAGTTCGTGGCATCCAGATCTATCGCCTTAACCGCCTCCAAATCACCGCTTAAGAGATCCTCCAGGCTGGCTGGGTCGGGGGAGGGGGAAAGGCGAGGGGAGCTACGTTTCATTCTCCTTATCGTACCACCTTCCAGGCAAAAACCTGTTCAGAGTCGAGTAACCGGTCACACCGTTTTTCACCCTATTTACTACCCGCTCGCCTACCTTTATGCCAATATGCATGTTCGGCTCAAAATGGAGCATTGCCGCCCCGCCAAGCTTTACCCTACGCAGCATCGCGCCGCTGATACGAGTATAAAATTCGGCATTCGGCTGTATTACCTGCTTGCCATCGCGCAGGTCCTGTCGGGCATCGATCAGCGAGTCCCATAACGTGGCTGCCTCACCCAGCGCCCGAAGGATTGGCATAAAATCTTCTTTAAAGTGGGGCTGCTCGACAACATGCGGCGTCGCCGTATCTTCAAACATGTTCACCGTCTCGGCCGCCTCCGTAATCCGAAATGCCATAAACCGCCGTACCGAAAGCTCACGCGAAGCAAGCTCGCCCACCCTTAAAATGTGATCCGTACGCCGCAACATAGAAAGATGCGCCTCGATCGTTAGCTGGCCGGGCGCCAGATGGGGATACCTCTCTTGAAACATACCAAAATCAACCAACCCCTCCAGCACTTCCTGGCGCGAGGCATCGGTATCATCCGCCCAGGTATCAACTTCGCGCATAAGGCCCATCAGCTCGCGCCAGCGCTCTTTTGTCAGATCATCCACGTCAACACCGCTATGCCGCCGGGCAATTGCGGCCACCATGTCCCCCGACCTGCGGTACGCTTTTGCCCTATCGTCCCATGGCTCGCCCGCTGCGTGTTCTACCTTTTTCATTATTCCTATTGTCCCATGCTAACAGGCACATGAAAACCACTGGAAAACAAGGCTCTGTTCTGTTACAATCGTCTCTAGTCAGTTTGGCAGCGTAGCTCAGTTGGTTAGAGCGTAGGACTCATAAGCCTAAGGTCACTGGTTCAATTCCAGTCGCTGCTACCAAGATATTATCAGAATCGCCTTTTCGGCGATTCTTTGTATTAACGGAAAAAATCCCCTAAAAGGGAAATCCCCGCGGCACTGCCGCGGGGAAGACCCATACATCCTGAGCTTCGGATCACTCCATGACGACCCAGAACGACCTCTGACTCGCGTGGCCGCCACCGTTGTAGAAGACGAGGTCGCGGCTCGTGAGCCGGCGCAGGCTTCGTTCGAGTTCGCCGTAGTAGGCGAGAACGTCCAGCCCGAGGGTGATAGCACCCGTCTTCTCCACTTCGAGCGCGATGCGCATGTAGACGCAGTCGCCGCCCTTCGGGGCAGCCAGGCGAACCGGCTTGTTGCGGACGCGGCGCTGGATGCCGTCCTTCGCGATCTCGCGAAGTGCGTCGAGCACCAGTCGGTCGATCTCGGCGGGACTCATCGAGGGCATACTTACCTCACAACTCTAGACGCGATGGATCTCGTATGCATATTATAAAACTTTTAACTTGGTAATGCAATATATATGTACCCTAAAACTCTCCTCTTACAGCAATTAAAGTGCTACATCTTGTCGCTAAAAACAACTAAGCGATGTGAATACGTCTGTTTTTCACGCATCCATTCGCCCTCGCAGGTAATAAGGTTGAGATGGGATTTACCATCGCTCGACACAAAAACCTCCGATGCGTCGGCCTCCGGGTTGTAAAGCTTTATTTTTCGCACGACAAAGGAGATGTCACCACCCGTTTTATCCTTTACATTCACGACACTGCCCGGTTTTAGCGTATGCAGGTAGTTGAAAACCGAACCCCTTCCATTCTCCCAGCCATAATGCCCGGCAATAACCGCGCTGCCAGGGTTGCCGGGTGAGGGGCCAAACTTATACCAAGCCACATCGGTAGGGCTCTTTTTTATATCCATCGAGCCATCAGGCGTAAGCCCCGCCGAGGCAACTGCTGCATTTACGTTAATGGTAGGGATAGTCAGACGAACCGGCACCCCAAAAGCCGCGGTTTTCTTAACCGTCTCCCTATGCATAGCTACCTGTACTACTGGCATCTTTGGCGGCGGCGGAGTAGTTACAAAACGGAGAAAATAAGCAAACGCAATGGTATATGCAGTAAATCCAGCCACCCCAACGATCCTTTTTAGAATCGTCAGGGCCGAGGTGCTCACCATGAAAGTACGCATGAAAAGCGTTCGGTTAGTTGGTTCGTTTTTTATACACCGAGTAAGAGGCGGCGGTAAGAATCGCTACAATAACCGTTGCCGCGCCGATCAAAATACCCATCTGGTAATTGGGCTTTTCGCCAGTATTCGGTAGGCCTGGAACGGTCGTTCCGCCGCCCGTGCCGCCGCTTGGCGTTGTGCAAGTCGGTGCGGTAACTGTGTCGTTAATGAGCGATACGTCACCGTTACGAGCAAGTAAGCGGCCTTCGATATTTGCACCGTTTGCTACAGATATCGAGGTAAGCGCAAGAATATTCCCCTTAAACGTAGCGGTCGTATCAATAGCCGCCGTATCAACGCGCCAAAATACGTTACAAGCCTGCGCGCCGTTTATAAGCGACACCGTACTGCCAGGACCAACCGTTAGGCCGGTTCCCGATGCATTCATTTCAAAAATAAATACCGACGATGAATCTCCTTGACCATCAAGCACAAGTGGGCCGGCGCCGGCCGTAATGCCAAATGTCGTCGAAGCAGAGTCGTAAACGCCAGCCGTTTTTGTTGTCCCGCCCAGTTCGGTCGGAACAGTAGTAACCGGTGTCCGGCCAGCCGCATCGGTAAACGCCGCCGTAAGATCATTTTTAGCCGTTACTAGTAGCGGGCCATTTGTTACCCTGCAGGGGAGCGGCCCAGCTGCATCTACCGAATATATTGTTCCGGTTACCTGCGAACATAAAAGCCCAATACCCGCGCCGGTTGCCGGACTCAACCCTACATTGCCATTAATAACCGACGTATTACCAGCATCCGTAATGCCGGGCGTGCCAGCTAATATCGCAAACGGCTCTGCCGTTTTTAAATCTACCGTTGATTGAGCGGCGTAGGCCGCCGAGGTTGCTACAATTGCAACTCCAAATGTAAACACAGCAACAAATGCCGCTAGTATTATTTTTCTACTTCTCATCCTCGTACCGTCCTTATTTAGGTTTAGTCACCATGAACAATCGGATCATCAGCCTCTTTGGTAGTGCCACCAGCCAAAGTGCTTGTAATGTATTTTGAGTTGGTTTAAGCGGGAGAAAAGTTATTTGGTTTGGTTATGTATACCGTAATGGTTGTAACGATAGTGTGCAATTAGCCTTGTGTGAACTTGGAACATGCACCGCTTCTGGTTTTCATAGTAACAATGATACAGAGAATGTGCAAACGCTGCTTATGTTTTTTGCTTTACGGCAGATGGTTTCCACCGGTCACGCCAATAACCTCCGCGGTTATATAGCTTGACTCCTGCGACGCCAAAAAGACATAGGTTGGTGCAAGTTCAGCTGGCTGCCCCGGCCTTCCCATTGGCGTGTTCTGGCCAAACTTTACGAGCTTTTCCTGTGGCTGGCCATAACTTGGCTGAAGCGGTGTCCAAATCGGGCCAGGCGCCACAGCGTTCACCCGGATACCTTTTTTAATAACCATTTTGGCAAGCAACTTTGTAAATGCTGTAATTGCCCCTTTGGTTGATGCATAATCCAGCAGGCCAGGGGAGGGCTGATACGATTGAATCGAAGTTGTATTTATAATACTTCCCCCGGCGGGCATATTTTTTAGCACCGCTTTGGTGATCCAGAACATAGCAAACACGTTGGTTCTAAATGTCCCCTCAAACTGCTCGGTGGTAAGATCTTCGATATTCTCCACAAACAGTTGCCTGCCCGCATTGTTTACTAAAATATCGATCGAACCGAGCTCGGCCTCTGCACGCTCTACCAGTTCCTTGCAAAACGCTTCGGTGCTTATGTCGCCCGGAATGGCCACCGCCTTTTGGCCAGCTGCCTTTATCTGTTCGATCGTCACGTTGGCATCTTCCTGCTCGGCAGGCAAGTAGGAGAGAGCAATGTCAGCCCCTTCGCGGGCAAACGCAATTGCCACTGCCCTTCCTATTCCCGAGTCGGCGCCCGTAATAAGCGCCTTTCTTCCCTTTAACCTCCCTAGCCCCTGGTAGCTTTCAATACCGTGGTCGGCTTTAGGCTCCAGCTTGGCGTCAAGCCCCGGCTCCGGCTGGGTTTGCTCTGGGATATGTAGCTCGCCATATTGGCTGCGAGGATCTTGCATTTCATATTGATTGGAACGCGCCACGCTTTGCTCCTTTCGTTACGTTTTTTTACTCTACTGAATAGCTGCAGAACGGGCAAACTGTGAAAGATTATCGTATACCTTATCAAGAATCGCTCCGGCTGCAGCCTGGTTAGTCTTGTCGGGATTCTTTGAAGATGCGAGGTGCTCAAGGCAGAATACATCCTGGTCAGCAATGACCTCTTTTTTGGCCGTATCCAAGATGCCCATACTAACATCCATCTGATTAAAATGGCCATCCGCATTGGTGCCGCAGACCGCCTTACGCGTCACCGCGTCAACGCTCGATATATAGCTGATAGCGCGCTTGTCTGAGATAGCAACCTTGCCGTCTTGGTTCCAAAGAACGATTTGTGCATTATCCGGGGTCAAATCGTACGAAATAGTCTTGCCATCAGGAAGCGTCTCAGTGACCCGGGGAGTGGCCGAGGTATCGTCGATACGTTTTTGCAGCAGCGTATTCTGGGTCTGAAGATCCTGATTTTTAGCTTTCTCACTCGCCAAGCCGTTCTTAATATCAGTATACTGACGCAACGCGTACGCAGAGCCGTAACCAATTCCTCCTACCAGGAGCAGCATGATAACGGTCAGTGCTACACGTTTAGGCCAGGGATTTTTTTGTTTTTCTGGTTGATACTGGTTTTGTACCGAATGCTGCATAGCAAGTTCTTCGTTCATACCCTTATGATACAGGAAAAGCATGAGCGTTTACAAACTACCACCTCTTATTTTTGGTATTATTAATAGGGAGGAGTTATCTATGAGTAAAAGAAAAGAAGACTTTTTTACCCGTTTTACCAGCGCTATTTCAGCGTGGCTCGGCCGCCCCTGGATATTCGTATCCGCTCTGGGGATTCTTGTTCTTTGGGGTGCAACCGGACCGCTTTTGGGGTTTTCGGACACCTGGCAGCTTATTATTAATACCGGCACCACTATTGTTACCTTTTTAATGGTTTTCATTATCCAAAACACACAAAACCGTGACAACCTTGCCTTTAACATCAAGCAGGATGCTATTATGCGCAAACTAAAAATAACCGAGGCCGACTTAATAGAGGCCGAGGACCAAAGTGATACCCACCTTGAAAAACGTAAAAAGGCTATTCAAAAAAAGGTAGAAAAGGGGAGTCGCAGCAAAAAAGGGAAGCGCTAGTTCCCTTTTTATATCTTTACTTCCCTACTCTAGTTCAATATCGTCAGGTAGCTGGTTGTGGTGACTGGTAATAAACGCCTGTAGTTCTTCGCTTGTTCGCGGGCGGTTCCAGGTAGCTAGTCCAAACCCATTGGTAAGTACTGCCGAATTGTTGTCGGCGGATGCAGTATCCATATTGTTGTGTCCTTTTTGTTTTTATTGTCTTATGTATTTATTTAAGCATAAAAGCTATAAAAAAGCAATAGTATCATGGAAGAAAAATTTGACTTTATTACACAATCTGTCTATAAATAAATATGTGAAAGCAATTCACCTCTATACAATCCGTAAACAACTGAGCGCCGCTTTTTTTGGCCTCATTCTTCTTGTCTCTCCGTATAGAGGTTGATCTCCGTTTCACAACATTACACAGTACCGAAACCGAGCTCAACCAGGAGCCCGGTTTTTTCTTTGACAATTTACACGATCGCTCTTCCCCCTCTTCCCGTTCTTTGCGGGCGAATGGGGGTGAGTGATCACTCCCACCACCTGTTCACCGAACGAAGGGCACGTAACGATGGCCAGAAACACGCTCGAGGGCCCGGCCAAGAAGAAGGTCACCAGCCTGGCTGCGGCACTCGATGCAGACAACCCCCAGCTCATCAAGCAGCGCTGGGGCGCGCTCAGCCAGATGCTGGGCCAGAACATGACCAACTACTACGGACAGATCCGAGAACTTCTCACCGACGATCAGGCGGCCAGGCTTGCAAGGATGACCTCCTTCCAGGCCTGACCGGTGGTGCCGGGCGGGGTAGAGTGCGGCGTTACTGCCGCACTCCCCCGCCCGAACGGAAACCCTTTTCACTTTGACCAAACTAGCCCGCTTATGCTATAAATGACACAGAGGTAGGCCAAAAAATAAAAAGAAATGTTAAATTCTTTCGCCATAATCATTTTTGCCGCATTGATTCACGCTAGTTTTCAACTGAGCGTCAGTATGCTGACTCTTTTAAGCGGCCACGCCATTGGCAGCAAAGCCGCCCACACTAAATTGCTGCGCCTTACCAATGGATTCTTCTTTGGCGTTGCCGTTATGACCATGCTACTGCTTTCGTTTATTGCGCTTATCTTCCAACATAGCTTTGGAACCACAGTACCGCTCGTTGCCTGGGCGGTTGGCTGCGGGCTTTTGCTTGGCCTGGGCATTGCCGTATGGGCTTTTTATTACCGCCGCGAAGAAGGAACCAGCCTTTGGCTCCCCCGTAGTCTTGCCCGTTATCTAAGCGAGCGGACAAAAGCGACCAAGCAAACTGCCGAGGCGTTTGGCCTAGGGCTCAGCAGCGTCATTGCCGAACTTATCTTTATTGCCGCACCCATGGTCATTACCGCCCTCGTCCTTATCCGTTTAGAGCCCGTATGGCAGCTGGCGGGCATTTTTGCCTACACTGTTGTCTCGCTTCTTTCGCTGGCTATTGTTAACGGGCTGATTGGCAGCGGGCACAAGCTAAGCCGCATTCAAAGATGGCGGGAAAAAAACAAACGCTTTTTACAGTTTGCAGCTGGCAGCGGCCTGCTTATCTTGGGCTTTTATGTGTACGTTGACCAAGTAGTTTCGTCTACCGCCTTTGCCTACGGAGGATACTAACATGACCTCCGTTATCGATATCGTAAAATCAGAGGGGAAACGGCCAAGCGAAGCGTACGTGCGCGACAAACTGCACGCCAGTATTCTTGCCGCCTGCCTGAGTGTTCGCAGCCCCGAAGGGGAGGCCGAGATGACGGCAAAAAAAGTATGCCTGGCAGTTGAACTGTGGCTCGCCACAAAACCAGAGGTGACAAGTGCCGACCTCCGCCGAAAAGCAAGTGAGGCACTTGAAAAACTCCACCCTGAAGCGGCATTTTTATACAAACATCACCGGTTGGTTATGTAAGGAGAAAACAAAACAATGGCAAAAAAAATAGCATTTGATTACGACCTTATCGTCATCGGCAGCGGCGCTGGCGGAAGTGCGGCTGCTACTATTGCTTCCCGCGAGGGCAAGCGCGTTGCCATTATTGAGGCCGACACCTTCGGTGGTGATTCTCCTAACTGGAGCGACATTCCTACCAAGGCGCTCCTGCACGCCGCACAGCTGTACGATGAAGCCCGCCATGGTTCCCGCTTTGGCCTGCGGTCAAGCACTATGGGGTATAACTACCCCTCTCTTAGGACCTGGAAAGACCTGGCCGTCAAGCGAACGGGCGCCGGCGG
>Ga0224736_1174_pt1 | contig 10345 bp, 12 predicted proteins | sample IA12soil_MG_GH6A_FD_161628 | JGI IMG/M metagenome (GOLD analysis project Ga0224736, IMG submission 161628) | Enriched cells from agricultural soil in Iowa, United States - IA12soil_MG_GH6A(-) | ecosystem: Environmental > Terrestrial > Soil > Agricultural land | place: USA: Iowa | collected 2017-05-08
CGTAGACGCGGCTTATCGTGAAGCTGGGGCTCTGGACATCCTCGTCGATACCCATAGCTTCGGCAATCCCTTTTGTCAGCGTTGTTTTGCCCGCCCCCACGTCGCCAACGAGCTCTAAAACTTCCCCGCCACGCAAAAGAGCGCCGAGCTTTTTGCCCAGTGCCTTCATTTCATTCTCGCCGTTCACCTCTATGGTCATTGGGATATATTATACCACCTTAACCGCCTGGGATACATGCTATACTTTTAGTAACAATCAAAGAGGGAACACATGTCAGAAATACATTCATTTATCGAGGAAGCAAGGAATAAAGGTCTGACCGACGAGGCCATCCGTGACGCCCTGCAGGCACAAGGATGGGACACGGCACTTATAGAGCCGGCTATCTTGGGGATAGAAGTCCCTCGGGCGCCAGCCGAGCAATCTTCCCCTCATCGCGCCCCCCAAACATTGACGCTCAGCCCCCTGATGGCCGCAATGCAGCATGTGCTCTTATGGTTTTTTGTCGCATCGTCCAGCGTTACCATTGCTAGCGTCGTCGCTTCTCTTTCCGGGATGAATGTCTCTGCCCAAGTTTTGGCGTCTATGATCGCCGTTACGCTTATTACATTTACCCCTTATGCAACACTATTTCTTCTATTCGCCCTTAGGCTACGAAAGACGCCGGACCTGATTCCGGGCAAAGTGTGGTCGATCATCACTGTTTGTATCCACAGCATAGCCGCCATGATTGCCGGTATTACCCTTGTTGTGACGCTCATTGTTTCAGGAGATTATAGCGTTTGGGTAAGTGCGCTGCTTATTCTTATACTCGATCTTGTTGTTGTCGCCACTTACGTTCTGGCGACCTTCGCGCTGAATCTTCGAAGAGTCCGAAAGATCGCTGTCATCGCGCATCTGCCCGTACTCCTCCTCTTATTCGGCACACTGTTCATTATGTCACTCCTGCAGCTCGGCCCGGCCCGCCATGACGAGCAGCTGCGAAAAGACCTTGCTTCCAGCGCTGTCGCTGTCCGTGAATATGCAGTAGCCCACAAACAGCTCCCCTCAAACGGCCAGGGCATCGTCAAGGGATCCGACATCCGCTATGCCAAACAGAGCGATACCACCTACCAACTCTGTGGAACATTCAAGGCAACGCGGCGGTACAGTTCTTCGTATTACTACGCCGACACCGTTTCACTATCCGACGCCTACCTGTACGAATCTCAATTTGAAACCACCGGCAGTGGCGAGCACTGCTTCACCATTACCTCGTCTTCTCTCCAAGATCGCCGGTACCAAAACTACGATTACTAGCTTCAAACGGTAGCGCTTTTAAAGGCCATCACGTACAATAGGCATAAGCACTATGCGTATTTCAGATGCCACCATTGAGACATTGCTCGGACGCAATAAGGCGATCACGAAAGAGCAGATCGATGCCCTCAAGGAAGAGGGTGCACGTTCAAGGCGGCCTTTGCAGGATATTGTTATCCAGAACAAGCTCGTCGACGAGAAAGAGCTGGCCGAGGCTTTTGCCGATTACGCCCAGATACCGTTTGTCGAAATCGACCCGCGTGATATCCCCCAGGATGTCCTTAACAAGATTCCCGAGCGGATTGCCCGCCAATACAATGCGGTCCTCTTTAAAATAGACGAAAACGGCACCCATCACCTGGCCATGGACGACCCGGACGACGTCCAGGCTGTTAACTTTATTGAAAAACAAATCGGCGAGAACCTTAAGTTATATATCGCCACGCGCAATAACATTCTCACCTGCCTCGAAAACTACCGCGGCGACGTCAACAAAGAGCTTAACCAGGTTATCGATGTCCAGTGCGAAGGCAACGGCGAAAACCAAACGCTGACCGAGGCTGATATCGCCGAGGATTCACCAATTGCCCAAACCGTTAACCTGTTGCTCGAGTACGCCATCCGCTCCAGTGCCAGCGACGTCCACATTGAGCCGCGCGAAGAGTACGTGCAGGTCCGTTACCGTATTGACGGCGTACTTAAAGAGGTGAACCGTCTGCCACGTAACGTCATGAACGCACTTATTAGCCGTGTTAAAATCCTGTCCAACCTTAAAATCGACGAACGTCGTGTCCCTCAAGACGGACGCTTCAAGATTAAAGTAGCCGGAAAGCAGTATGCACTTCGTGTCAGCACCTTACCCCTTGTTGACGGTGAAAAGATTGTCATGCGTATTCTGGACGAGTCCAACCAGTCGGTCACCCTGGAAGAACTAGGCTACTGGGGACACTCCCTCGAAGTGATCAGACAGGCCATGAAAGAGCCGAACGGTATGATCCTTATGACCGGCCCAACCGGATCGGGTAAGTCAACCAGTCTCTTTAGCATCCTCACGATTCTTAACACGCCCGACGTTAACATATCAACCGTAGAAGACCCGGTAGAGTACAAGATTCCAGGAGTCAACCAGACCCAAACCAACCCCAAGGCGGGCATGACTTTCGCCTCCGGACTTCGCGCCCTCCTCCGTCAGGACCCGAACATTATCATGGTAGGTGAGATCCGTGACACCGAGACCGCCAACCTTGGTATCCAGGCGGCGCTTACGGGACACCTCGTGTTTAGCACGCTCCACACCAACAACGCGGCAACTTCCCTCCCTCGTTTACTCGATATGAATATCGAGCCATTCCTTATCGCCAGCACGGTCAAGGCAGTTGTGGGTCAGCGGCTGGTGCGCCGGCTTTGTATGGTGTGCCGCCAAAGCCACGTACCCGACAAAGTAGAGGCTGATGCCGTCATCCGTCTGTTCAACCTTCATCAGGGGCAAACGTTTAGCCATATCCACGCCCTGGAACAGCAGGCGGCAGCGCAGCACGTTGGCGCCAATACCCCGCTCAGTACGAGCGACACGACTCTCACGGCGCTCTGGAAGGCCTCACCCGAGGGGTGTGAGGAGTGCAACCATACGGGCTATAAAGGCCGCATAGGTATTTACGAAGCACTGGCAAACACTATCCCCATTCAAAAAATGATCGTCAGCAATGCCACCAGTAACCAGATCCAGGATCAGGCCATCTCCGAAGGAATGACCACTATGCAGACCGACGGGCTCATTAAGGCACTCAGGGGAGACACGACCGTCGAGGAAGTCCTCCGCGTTACGAAAGAATAACCATGGCTACTTTTCTTTATATCGCAACCAACGACGACAACAAATCAGTCAACGGCACTATCGAGGCGTCTGATCGCGCTGCTGTTATCTCTGCTCTCACAAAACAAGGGCTTCACCCTATTAGCGTCCGGCAAGAAAGCGCCGGCAAGAAAACATCAAAGAGTCTTTTCGGGCAGGGTAAGGTAAAGTCCGACGATATCGTCATATTCACCCGCCAGCTAAGCGTTATGGTAAGTGCCGGCGTACCCCTGCTCCGGGCGCTGAGCTCATTGCAGCAGCACACTGAGAGCGAGGCCCTTAAAAAGGTCCTTACTGGGGTTATCGAGGACGTACAAGGCGGCGCAGCGCTTGCAGATGCGCTCGGCAAGTCTTCGGGCACTTTTAGTGAGATCTACGTTAATATGGTCCGGGCCGGAGAAGCGGCTGGTATCCTTGATGAAATCTTAAAGCGGCTTGCGGTACAGCAGGAAAAAAACGCTACCATACGCAAAAAAGTAAAGAGCGCCATGACCTACCCAATGGTGCTTATCGGCATTACCATTATCGCCTTTTTTGGCCTGATGCTTTTTGTTATTCCGCAAATCGGCAAGATCGTCAGCGACCTAGGAGGCCCCGACGCCAAACTGCCTGGCCTCACACTTGCCATGCTTGGCATAAGCGGCTTTATGACCAGCTACTGGTTTATCCTTTTGCCAGGAATTGCCGGTGGAGTGGTTTTACTTTTGCGCTATCTTAAAACACCAAAGGGGAAATCCCAGCTACACCACTTTATTCTAAAAGTTCCGGGGATAAAGACTATTGCCGTTAAGCTTGCAGTGGCTCGGTTTGCCCGCACCTTTTCAGCGCTCATGGGGGCTGGTGTCGCCGTTCTTGAAGCGCTTGACGTTACTGCCCGCGCCGTGGGAAATGTTGTTTTTGAAGAGGCACTAAAATCTGCCGCCAAAGAGGTGAAGAACGGGGCCACCCTGTCCTCTATCATCGATAAAAACCCCCTATTCCCCCCAATCGTCGCCCAAATGCTCGCAGTCGGCGAGGAGACAGGCCAGACCGACGTGGTTCTTGTAAAGGTAGCCGATTTTTACGAAGAAGAAGTAGATGTCGCCATTGACGGCATTAGCGCTATTATCGAGCCGGTCATGATCGTGATTATGGGTGGAATGGTCGGGCTTATCGCCGCCAGTGTCATGATGCCAATTGCCGGTCTGGCCAACCAAATTAAAGGATAAGTTAGCCCAAAAACCAAACCGCTCATGGTATACTGGTAACAAAGCAGAAGTGGGCATATTTCGTGGCAAAATTATTTTACAAAGATAAGCCAATTATAGGACTCGATATCAGTCAGACAGGTATCAAAGTGATGGCCGTTGATTCAAAAAAATGGCTTGTTCTTGGGTATGGCTCGGTAGATCTCGACCCGGCGAAAGTTCAAAAATCGCTCGAAAGCAACGATACGTACCTTGCCGACAATATCTCCTCTTTACTAAGTGACAAAGTTATTGGCCAGCTACCAAGCGACCAAGCGATTGTCGGGATCCCTACAAGCCGTACTTTCTCACGCACGTTCAGTGTTCCATCCAAAGCCGAATCCACATTTTCGGACGCAGTTGAAATAGAGGTAGATCAGTACATTCCCATTCCTATTGGCTCGCTGTATGTCGACTACGGTGTTATCGAGCGCCGAAAAGAAGAACTCAGCGTCATTATGTCGGCCGTCCCCAAGACGCTTGTCGACAGCTGCCTCGCAGCCACCCGTGCCGCAGGCCTCCAGCCTATTATGGTCGAGCCAAGCATCAATGCCGTTGCCAGGGTAATAGAATCAACCGAAGAAGGCCACCTGCCTACACTAATCGTCGATATCGGACCGGCAAGCACCGACATTGCCGTGCTCGATGGCGGCGCTATCCGTATTAGCGGCGGGCTTGGCATAGGCGGCAATACCTTTACGCTCGATATTGCAAAAAAATTAGGGGTCGCCCTTGAGAACGCCCACCAACTCAAGGTATTGAACGGGTTAAGCGTCGGGCCGCGCCGGGCAAAAATTACTGCCGCACTTCAACCCAGCCTCCAGCGCATTGCCACCGAAATCCGCAAAGTGATCCGTTACTACAACGAACGTATCAGTGACGACCGGAAACTCGAACAGATGATTATCGTAGGCGGCGGCAGCAATGTCCCCGGTATTGGCGATTACTTTACAAACGAATTAGTTATGCCCGCACGTGTTGCCAGCCCTTGGCAAAAGCTCGACTTTGGCAAATTACCCCAACCAAACAAGCAGTTCCGCCCCCGTTACATTAGCGTCGCCGGGCTTGCCAGCGTCGACCAGGGAGAGATCTGGAAATGATAAACCTTCTCCCACCTGAAGAAAAACGCCAGCTGCGCGCTGCGCGGTCTAACACTCTGCTTGTTAGGTATAACGCCCTTCTACTCGGCGTCGTTGCCTTTATGGGTATTGCTGTTGCAGTCACCTACGTTTTTCTTGCCTCGACACAGCAGGGAGCAGAACAAACCATCGCCGAGAATAACGCGAAAGTAGCCCAGTACGCCTCTGTAAAAGCGCAGGCCGAGCAGTTTAAGCAGCACCTTACTACCGCCAAACAAATCCTCGACAACGAAGTCACCTACTCAAAGGTCGTCCTTGAAATCTCCCAACTTATCCCCCACGGAGTTATCCTTGAAAACCTCAGCCTCGACTCCCAAACGTTCGGAACCGAAACGACCCTTATTGCCCAGACCAAGAGCTACTCAAGTGCTCTTGCGCTGAAGGACTCGTTCGGCAAATCACCTTTGTTTTCAGACGTTCACTTCCAAAGCATTACCGCAGGCAATACGCAAACAGACTACCCTATCACTGTTAACCTGAACGTTACCATTAAAAAGGATGCGGCAAAGTAATGAAGCACCGAACGCTCACAGCCACAAGTCTTCGCCTGGCACTTTCCGTGTCGCTATTTGCTATTGCGCTTCTTGCGGGCGGGCTCTTTTATTTTGCAGACGGCCAGCTTCACGGAGTTGCCGTTAATGTCAGCCATGCTCTCGTTGATGCGAGTACCAGCCAAAATAATGTCCAGGTACTCCAACAGATTGAACGCCAGCTAGCCGATGATAAAGATGTCATTGCCCGTGCTAAAAGTATCGTAGCGGACAGCCAAAGCTACCAATACCAGGATCAGATTGTAGGCGACCTTAACAAGTACGCGGGCAAATCAGGAATCACTATCACCAATATAGACTTTTCAAACGGATCGAGTACAAGCTCCGCACCGGCAACCAATAAAACCCAAACCACGTCGCCCCAGGCAGCAGCGCCTTCAGGCGTGAAAACAACATCAGTATCAGTCACTCTGGAAAACCCTGTGGGTTACCAAAATTTCCTCAAGTTCCTGCGCTATATCGAGGACAACCTCACAAAAATGCAGGTCCAAAAGATCAGCCTTTCAAAGGGCACCGGAAGCGGAGATGATGTTGCCAGTGATGTATTAACGATTCAGGTATACGTTCGGTAAAAACTATGGATATAAAGCTTAATTTCTCACCCCAGTCATTTAAAAAAGCAGTTGTCGCCTTTTTGCACCGCTTCCATATCATCATTTTTGTGATTGTAGTTCTTGGCGGGCTTGCTGTTGTTATTCTTCTTCTCAACAATATCGTCGTTCGTTCTGGCCAGAAAGACGGTTACACATCTGACATCAGCACTGGCTCGTTCGACCAAACTACGATTAAAAAAATACAGGACCTTCAAAACCGCAGCCAGGCCCCCATTCCCTCAAGCGGCAGGATCAACCCTTTTGTTGAGTAGTACGTTGAAAACGTTTATACTGAAATTATGTTAATAGCAGGATCCCGCTTACTAGATACGCCAGTTATGGGGCTTCAGACCGGCGGAGAGCTTGCACGCACCGAACGTGAGGTTATCAATCCGCATACGCTTGAGGTTATCGCCTACGAGCTAACCGGCCCGCTCCTCGATACACGCCCCGCCCTCCTTCGGGTTGCGGACGTCCGCGAATTTAGCGACATTGGCATGATCGTCGATTCAAGCGACGAGTTTGTATCGCCTACGGACATCATTAAGCTCAACGAGATCTATCAGCTTCACTTTACCCTTAACGGTAAGAGCGTTGTTGACACAAAAAACCGAAAGCTTGGCAAGGTAGACGGCTATACCATTGAGACCGGCGGTTTTGTTATCCAGCAGTTAAGTATTAAGCGCCCATTCCTTAAAAGCCTCAATGACGCCCAACTACTTGTTCATCGGAGCCAGATAAAAGAAGTAAACGACAAAGAAATTATCGTGGAGTCAGAGAAAAAACCGGCCACTCCTGTTATGCGGGCCGTACGCGACACGTATACCAATCCCTTCCGCAAAAGTGCCGGCCCACAGATCGAGCACAGCGACCGCGACTAATCGTCGGACAGCGCCTGTTTTATGTCGTCGTATTGAAACCCCTGCCGGGCTAAGTACTGCATAAGTTTTTGCTGATCAGGGTACCGTTTTTGTTTTTTTGCGATAATCTTCTTAAGCTCATCTTCGTCCGATCGTTCTGAGTCGTTTAAAAACTTCTCAATAATCGACTGGGCTACCCCTTTAGAACGAAGCTCCGCCGTGAGTTTACGCAGACTTGTGCCCTTTGTGAGGTTACGATTTTCTATCCAAAACCGGGCAAACTTTTGGTCGTCAACATATCCCTTTTCTTCCAGTCGATCAAATACCCGCGCCGTTACTTCAGGCGAAATCCCTTTTTTTATCTCTCCGGTTTTTGTGCGTAAATCACGCGTTTTCCGATACAGGTAATCCCGCACTTCTTTGGCGCTGTGCGGGCGCATCATGCAGTACTCAAGAGCGCGACCATACAGTTTGCCAAACTGGCTCTCCGTTTCAAGCTCTACCAGCTCCTGCTCGGTATACTCTTTACCTACCCGAATACCAAGTTCACTGATCTGAAATATATCCAGCGAAAACCTATACACAGCATCAACCATGATATTCACACGGTTGTTATTTTTTTGCTGGGCGGTAATGGCAGTTATTTTCATGCAGTGTGACGCTTGATTGCTGCAATTAAAGGGTCAAAATAGGCCTGACCCTGATCTATAAGATTATGGTCTTGGGGTTTTCTTGTCATATCATAAAAGCGGTCAATGAAAAGCCATTCCACCAGCTCAACCTCACCGTCATCAAATGAGAACGCCTCATTCCCCGAAAGTTGGTACGTATAAACGTAGAGCAAGCTTTGCAAATGACGCGTCGAACGTGTCACGTGAACTAAGTACAACTGACTAGGGCTAATCGCAATACCCAGCTCTTCTTTCGTTTCGCGAAGCGCTGCTTCTATTGGCGATTCGTCTACGTTTATGTGCCCGGCTGCGGATATATGATAAAAACCGGGCGAAGTCTTTTTTGTCAGTGCCCGCTTTTGCAAAAGAATGTCTGCACCTTGGGACGTTTTTCGCCACATCCATACATGAGCATTACCCATAACGAGCGAGTCGCTATGGGTAAAATCATCATCAATCGCACCACGGCCACTAACAGGCTGGCCATTCTCGAGAAAAACCTGCCACAGTTCGCCGTCGTGCATAAAGTTTAGCTCTCTTGTTCGGCTACTTTTGCTCGGACTTTTTCATCAATCTCGGCAAGAATATCCGCATGCTCTTTAAGGTACGCCTTGGAGGCTTCGCGGCCTTGCCCGATCTTTGCGTCAGCATAGTCAAACCATGCACCCGACTTGCCAACAATGCCATGCTGCACGGCAAGATCAAGAACGTCGCCCGTCTGGGAAATACCTTCGTTGTACATGATGTCAAACTCGGCCGTCCTAAATGGCGGCGCAATCTTGTTCTTCACCACCTTCACTTTCGTGCGGTTACCAACAATCTCTTCACCCACTTTAATCTGACCAGTCCGACGAATATCAAGGCGTACCGATGCATAAAACTTAAGTGCGTTACCACCCGTGGTAGTTTCGGGGTTACCAAACATCACGCCGATCTTCATACGGATCTGGTTAATAAAGATAACCGTGGTATGGCTCTTATTAATGATACCCGTGAGCTTACGAAGCGCCTGGCTCATGAGGCGGGCCTGAAGACCCATATGGCTATCGCCCATGTCGCCATCAATCTCAGCCTGTGGCACAAGTGCCGCTACGGAGTCCACAACAACAAGGTCAACCGCACTTGAGCGTACCAGTGTTTCAGCAATTTCAAGTGCCTGTTCACCGTTATCTGGCTGGCTTACGAGCAGGTTATCAGTATCAACACCAAGCCGTTTTGCGTATGCCGGATCAAGCGCGTGTTCGGCATCGATAAACGCCGCCGTACCGCCGCGCTTTTGCACCTCAGCAATCGCATGGAGCGTCAGTGTCGTTTTACCGCTCGATTCTGGTCCGTAAATTTCAATAATACGACCCTTCGGGTACCCGCCGCCGAGCGCTAAATCAAGACTTAACGCGCCAGACGAAACGAGCTCTACGTCAGCCTTATGCGAGTCGCCAAGTTTCATAATCGAACCGTCACCAAATTGTTTGGTGATCTGGTCCATAGCAAGCCCCAAGGCCTTGAGCTTACCTTCATTTGCCACCGGCTTTTCAGCCAGCTGTGGTTTTTCAGCCTTTTTAGCCATCATTCTCCCTCTTCTTTAACTCTTTCTATTATACCTCTTGGGGGGTTTATTTGCTATAACCCTTCAGGGTTGATATAGGCATATGTGCTATAATAATCTCAATGAAACGAGCACAAGGGTTTACCGTTATCGAAGTGATTGTTGTGGCTGTCTTTTTAGGGATTGCCGCCGGGCTGCTTCTTATGCAGCGGAGCGACCTGATTGCCGCACAACGTGACAATGACCGCAAAACAGCCATCAATGCCATGTATTACAATCTCGAGGAAGTCTTTTACGCTAAAAATGGGTACTACCCATCAAAGATCGACGAGAAGGTGCTAACCGCTATGGACCCCAACCTGTTTACCGACCCAGACAACACAAAAATCAACGACACCTATGCCGAATACCACTACGACGCCACCGACTGCCGTGACAGCAAGTGCAAAAGCTACAAGCTAAGCGCCGATATGGAAAAAGAAGCTTCCTACACTAAAACGAGCCGCAATAACTAGCCAAAATTTATAGTTAGTCGTTAAGTACAGGCCGTCCGTTTTTAAATGCTTCTACAGCATTATTTAGCGTAGCAATTTGCTCTTTGGGGTTT
>Ga0224736_1175_pt1 | contig 10216 bp, 6 predicted proteins | sample IA12soil_MG_GH6A_FD_161628 | JGI IMG/M metagenome (GOLD analysis project Ga0224736, IMG submission 161628) | Enriched cells from agricultural soil in Iowa, United States - IA12soil_MG_GH6A(-) | ecosystem: Environmental > Terrestrial > Soil > Agricultural land | place: USA: Iowa | collected 2017-05-08
GCAGCCGGTTTCGCTTTCTGGATCATTATATGTTTTTATCTCTACCGAGAAAGAGGGTCCATCTTCGGTGTCACGTCCCTGCATGAAATGAAGCCACTGTGGGCGTTCAGTGCTCTGTATGCTGTATCTTACTTCACACAACTGATTGCTCGCGCATTGAGAGCCTCACATTCTTTATCTGTCAAACGGCTATCGCTCCAGAATGGAGAGGTAGAGTTAGATGGAACCCCTGAAAGCTCTATTCTGAATAAGCACCTTGATGAGATTATTTACTTCTTCGAGGAAAAAAACTACGACGCAGTCATTTTCGAAGACCTAGATAGATTCGGAAGCCCTGAAATATTCATCAAACTACGCGAAATAAATAAAATAATAAATGATCGACCTAGGCGCAGGGCGGGCGCTGGCATACTCAAAGAAACGCAGCCATTAAAATTCATCTACGCAATAAAAGACGATGTATTCTTTAATAAGGATAGGGCAAAATTCTTTGACTTCATCACGCCTATTGTTCCGATCATAAACAATTCAAACTCCCGCGAGATGCTTTCCAAATGCATGACTGATCGAGGCGACAAACAGGAAATAGATAACCGACTTCTGGGTGATGTCTCTCTATACTTGGATGACTACAGACTAATTAAAAATATTAGCAATGAGTTCTTGATATACCAAAGCAAGGTAGGTGGAGTGCCTAACCTGAGCAAGCTTTTTGCAATGATAGTGTATAAAAACACATACCCCAAAGATTTTGAAGCGCTCCATCATGGTAAAGGAGCCCTCTTGAGGATAGTAGAGCTGCGCACCCAGTTGATCGCACGGGCCGCTGCCGAAACGGACGTGAGGATTGAGACGCTTAGGCAGTTAATACGCGCCTCGGAAGCCGAAATATGCTCTGCACAAGAGGATTTGGTTAGAATTTTCTGGGGCCAGTTGTGTGGTGGAAACACGGACTACAATATTAAGTTCGTATATGCCGAGAACGAGGCCTTGGATTTCCAGAAGCTGCTGGAGTGGGATAATTTCAGAAAGCTCTACAACGAAAAATCAATTCGTGTTCAAGCACTTGTTCCTTGGAATGGACAATTCCGAATTAGGGACGTAGAGATAGGTTCATCGTTCCGAGAGATTGAAGAGCTGGCTATACCTGGGACAAAGTTTGAAGTCAGGTATGAGCGAATAAAAAATAAGAGCTCACAGCGACGAAGCGAGCTAAACAATCAGATTGAAGCTCTTAAGGAAGAAAAATCAGAGCTTGCGCGAAAGCCGCTGAGAGATCTACTTAAAGCTGCCGAGTCTGAGATTGATGAAATAGCAAGTAGCTCGGAGATTGGCGACTTTAGACTGCTAAATTATCTTATTAGAAATGGCTATTTAGATGAAACATACCATCTATACATCTCTATATTCCATGAAGGCCGCATGTCTCGTAATGACTGGAACTTCATTCAGACCATCCGTGATTTTAGATCAGTTGATCCGCTTGCTCCAATCGACACACCCAGTGAAGTCGTAGCAGAAATGCGTGATGAAGATTTTGGTGCTGAGTACGTCCTTAATGTACCGCTTGTTGATTATCTTCTGACCTCGGAAAAATCGAATCGCGCGAAAATCATAAGCGCAGTAGAGTTTATATCAAAACGCTTTGCTGATTCAGAGGGGTTCTTTCAAGCTTATTGGCTTTCTGGTCGATCTGTAGATAGATTCACAAGAGCCGTGGCCGAGAACTGGCCGGGCTATGGTATAGCCTCAATTAACAGTGACCAAGCTCCCCGGCACATCGCTCTCATAATTTCACACGTGAGTCCTTCACATATAGCCACAAACATGAACCCCAATGGCGTGTTGAGTAGGTACCTATCTACGCATGCTCCTCTAGTGTTCTCTGAAAATATATCTTTTACTAGCGGGTATGAGGCCCTCAAGCTTCTTCGAGTGGAAATCGAAGAGCTTCAAGCGCTTGCCGAGCTCGATGACGTTCTAAGTTACGTCTATGAAAACTCTCTTTATGCAATAACTGTGGAAAACATAAATTACGCCATTTTAAACTTATTGAAAGAGGCTGGCGGCGCAGTAGAGCCTGAGCTCGACCCGCGAAAATCAAACTATACAGCCATCAGCGCAGCCCAAGACAGAACAATCAAGGCCTATATCTACGATAACATTGATACGTACCTTGAGGATGTTGGCCTCGCAATTGACAGCAATACTGAAGAGTCTAAAGATTCAATATTGGAAATCCTTAACCACCCTGAAGCTGACCCAGACCTGGCTACGCAATTTGCCCTGAAGCAGAGCTACATATTTGAAAACCTCAAAGATGCCCCTGATTACATTTGGCGTGATTTGCTGTTCAGTGCAAAGGTCGTCATTAACTGGGCCAACATACTCACTTATTTCCTGTATGAAAACTCTGATCATGACAGGCTAAATGAGATGCTGGATCGAGATGAGGTGGTTAACAAGCTTGTAGGCACTGAAATTCCAATGTCATCACAAAGTGGTGATGACGACAGTAGAGCACTTTCGCTCTTCATCATCCAAAATACAAATATTGATATTTCCAATTACACCAAGCTCATTGCATGCTCTCCTTATATTTATAAGAATTTCCCTTCTGGGAATCCGCAGGATAGAAACTTGTCTCTCGCTCGACTTGGGAAGGTCAGTTTTAATGAGGAATCATTTGCAAGCACAGCCTCATCAAGCGAGCTTAGAGCCGCATTGATCCAAAGACACATAAGTAAATATCTACCTCAAGCAGAAAAATATCCGTTAGACATCGCGGCAAAGTTGATCCTGCTCAAGTCCCTTACTGGCAGCACCGAGAAGGCCAGCATATTCAAGATGATCAAACTCGATGAACTACAGAGCGGCGAAAATGTCGTTCCCCAAGTTTCTCGATACCTTGCCACACGTAGCCTCGACACAGAAAACCACAATAGGGATCTTGTGGCTTATTGCCTAGCAAACTGCTCCTTATCCGAACTTGTAATAGAGATACTTTATAACTTCATAGACTTGTTAAGTGACCAGGAAATCACTAGCGCATTAAGAGCATCGCCCGAACCTTACTGTCAATTCATAAAGGCCAATACGCGCCAAAAATTGGATCGCACAGATAGAAATTTGGATTTTGTAAGGAAGCTAGATCGCCGAAATATTGTCTCGTCCATCAGTGAGGAAAACGACACTATCCGGGTTAACGCATACCGTAAGGGAGTGTTGAAAATTTTGTTTGGAGAGTGAGTAAGTACCCAGCACAAAAGGAGGTATTTGTTTATGTCCGCTCTTGGCCGACTTCGGTCTAATGCGACAGTCTCAAAGCGGCCAGAACGGACGTAGGGAAATAAATCTGAAGCTGTTCGCTTAGGCCATCATCTTCTCGTAGTGCTGCTCAAAACCAGTGCGTACGAACACCTGCCTGAATCGTTCAACATAATGGCCAGGCTCGATCTCACCAAAATCTGTAAGATTTATGGCATCGGAGTGCGATTCACGATTGACATAGCGATAAAGCGCCTTGAACTCAATATCCTCCTCAGCCAACTCCTGCAATGCCTTTGCGAGCTCATCCTGTCTATGCACAAAATTGAAATAGTGCTCAAGGATATTCCGCATCATGTTGGGGATGACAGATACTGAGGTTCGACCTGCCTGGGCGTCTTTAATCGCCTGCCAGAAGGATTGGTAATCGTTCTGCACATCAGTTGCCTTCATTGGTACGACACTACTGTATTGCGCCTTGGTGATTCTGAATAACGAACAATCATCAGCCTTCTTCAGATGCTTGAGCATCTCATGAAAGAAAAAAAGATTATGGGTCAGGATGAAAACCTGCTTGAACCGATCCTTTGGGCTTAACACCCTCCGATAGATCAACGATGCGATATCGTAAACATAGTTGTGCGACAGGCTGGAGATTGGATCATCAATAACGATGACGCGATTTGTCTTGAGCTTACCGCTCTTGCTATCCAGGTCTCCATTGCAAACCTCTAGAAAGTACAGGAACGAAATCAACGTCTTTTCGCCCTCGCTCAGGGTCTTGAAGACGCCCTGCTGCTGAACCGGTCTTTCCAAGCGGTAACGGGGCAAATCGCCTTCCTCCCGCACCACCAAGAAACCTTTGAGACCCAGTGTACTGAGCGACGCGTTGATGCTGTCTATCGACTGGTCAATATTGGTTATCTTTGCCCTGTTCTCAGTGATGATTTGCTTCTGTTCTTGAGCCTGGCTTTTGATCAATTCAATTGCCTGACGCTTAGCTTTAATCTGTGTATCGAGTTCGTCCCGCACCGCTTTGGCTCTAGAAAGCATGGAGTCACTCGCAACTCTTAAACAATTCCAGAATCGAGACTTGATCTTCTCTAGGTGAGTCTTTTTGTCTTTTACCTTGAGATTGAAGGCGGTGGTCTTATCCTGCTCAACCTTCACTAAAGAGTTCAGGCTATCCAGTATTTCGGTCGACGACTCTAAGGCGACTGGGACTGAGGGGGTGGCAAGCTTTTCAGCTAGCAAACGGCAATTTTTCAGCAGCAGCACCTCAAGTGCGGCGATGCTTGTCGCGAATTCTGGCATCTGATAATCAGGTCGTAGGTACTGTGCCTTCAGCCGGGCTGCACCTGCTTCATACCTGTCTTTCAACGCAACCAGATCCTCCATTCTTCTCTGGTAGGTCTGATCGAAAACTTTGCCGAGCTCTTCGTAGAAATCAGCTTGGAGCTTCTGCTGGCAAAAAGGGCACGTATCGTCACTTTTATCAACGAAACTAAAGGCCTGTTTTATCCAGTCGGAGTTTCCAAGGTTGTTGATTATTTCGCTGAGGTAAGAATTATTAGAGCCACTTATAGCCTCCTCCAACAATGGGCTGAGCTCAACATCCCGCTCCGGAAAACTGAATGAGGGAAGAACTGGGCGCTCTTGATCACTTGCAGACTGTAGCTCACCTGCCTCCAGAGCTAATGTCTCGAATGTATCTGACACAGGTTCTAGGTTCAGGCTTTCGACCTTTTCCGCCAAGCGCTCCTTAGTGTTTAAGGCTGTGAAACAGAACTTCAAATCTGAGCTGTCGTGCTGCTTTCTCAACGCCCATAGATCATCTAGAAACGCTTCTCTATTCGCTTTTTGGGTCGCAGCTAGGGCCTTACCAGCATCCACCTCGGCTTGCCGCTGATCGGCCAGTTTCTTTAGCTCCGCCTCCGCAGCTAGCAATGCATTTTCTGCCTCAATGTTCCCTTCATTGAGGGTGAAAACACCGGGCTGCGAGCTCTCTTGAAAATGGTTATCCATGAAAATGTGGTTGTAGACCACCAGCTCACGGTCAGGGTTTGGAGGTTGGACGTCGCAGTCGGAGTAAATCAGGTCGCCGGGATCTTGGAGGTAATTACCGATGGTGGTCTTACCCGTGCCATTGTGACCGTAGAACATGTTGACCTTGGTCAGCGGCCCGATCGTCAAATTCGTAACCGGGGAATAGCTAGTCACGCCTCGCAGAATGATTTGCTTTATCACTGGACAGTCCCTATCGAGAAACGGCTACCAAGGTTCCATCCTAGTTCTGAGCAGTGAGATTAGGAAGCCATCATTACAAAGCACATTTTCAGTCGAGGATCACCTCGAAGGGGATGAGCCAGATTTATTAACGGAAGACTGACTGCTCCTGGCCGGTTGCTGCCTATTGCTACCGGCAGCAATGGGGCGGTCTCTGCCTCCGCGTCTCTGCCGCCCGCTGTTCAAGTCGAATGCAAGCGGGTGGTCAGCATCAATGCAATTGCCTGGTCAGATGAGTGCAATTTCGAAGACGTTGAACAGGCAGCCTGCAATGAGCACGACCAAACTACGTCTCGGCCCACTGACGAAAACCTAGAACATGAAGCTGACCTTCACCTGTCCGGCCAGCCTGAGGCTGACCTCAAGCGCTACGCGGCACAGCACTCACAGACCTACGGTGAAGAGGTCGACGCCCTGACGCTCGTTCCGTACATGCTGGAGGCGTTCATGGTGAGGGATCGGGTGTTCAGGAGACTTGGTAAAACGAGCTGACAACCGAATCGTTTTACCCTGGCTGGCCGCCTGTAAAGACCTTGCCTCCGAAGGCGCTGGTAACAAACGTGAGCGCGGACCTTCGCCCCAAAGGCACTCGGACGAAATCGACCTGAATGAATTAAGAAAAAATCAGCTGAACTGCCAAAATTTAAGATTTTCCTGTCTCAATCAAGAAAATCTGGGGACCAGAGCCAAGCTAAAGGAATTCTTGACATGCACCATGTGGAAACTGTGGCTCTCGATATTACGAAGCAAAATCGGCATTAAGTTGCCGATTTTGTGCATTTATGGAGCAATAAAGGCACTTTAATGCCACTTATCCAGATTTACGGAATTTAAAGTGCCGGCGCCGACTGCCATGCCTGGGTAGCCTGCAGACACTATCAACGTTTGAACATCTCGAAGGCCGCTTGCAACTGAGAATGGTCGGAAGCCCGCTTCGCAGCTGATCGTGAAGCAAGATTCTGCAGTTTCCGTTTTATCGCAGGTAGCTCTGCTGCCTGTGGCAACTCGATCAAGTCAAAATCTGGATTCTCCATCTCGACTGATTCCAGAAATGCTCTCGACTGCGGGGTAAGCCACTCTGAAATTTGTCGAAGAAGCCTGGCGCGGTATTCCAGCAGTATCTCTGAGCTGACAGGGGCAGCAGTCATACCACGGAAGTGGGTCTCGTATATCGCCTCGAAATCCTTGGGCTCATTGGGAACCAGCATCTCCCAGGCAGGCTTCGGACTGCAGGTCATGTATATCAGGAAGGTTCGCCAAAGGCGCTCATCTGTGCGCGGATCCTCTAGAAGCAAGCCGATATCAAACAGGTCGCGCGGATGCTGTCTCGACAATGCTGCTGCCATTTTCCCCGCATATAGATCCGCAAAGTCGAGCACCTGGATCGAGGCAAAGCCAAAGGCCTCCTGGACCTGCGGCTGGACAACCATTGTACGTACCGGATGCACGGAGCCGCGCATCACCGGAGTCGTTTCTATTTGGACTCGGGCTCGTCCACGACTCACTATCAGCCTGTTTATGAAGCCACCTCTCTCGGGCGCTGATGTTTGTACCTGTAGCCTTAATGGCGCAGAGCCAAGTGCCCTTCCCAGACCTTCTAATGCATCGGAGATCTGACTAGCATCCTCCGCATAGTCCTGCATCGGCAACCAGGTCAGATCGATATCCACAGACAACCTGGGCAAGTCATGCTCGAACAGGTTGATCGCCGTACCCCCTTTGAGGGCAAATCGTGTTTCTTTCGCCAAGGTCGGCAGAATTTCCACCAATAACTGGACTCGGTCGGTGTAGCGCTTATCCCAGGTGCTCATCAAGATCCGCCGGCAAGGTTATTTGGTAGGTTGGGTTCAAGCGACCACCGGGAACCAGACAACGCTTCCCCTTCCCGAGATAGACGCCGTCCAACGAGAGATGATCCACCCAGGCGTGCTGGTGGCGTTCTGCGAGGGCTAGGAATAAGCGCTTGGCTTTTATGCTGGTGCAATGTCGCAGCAGCATGTTTACCCTTTGGGGACGAAGGGTGTCCGCGCCCTGCATCAGCGCATCCACTTCATAAACGAGCGACGCGCCCGACACGCCATCACACAGCTCGAGGATTGCGCGCTCAGGTGTCGCGACTACGATGCGGCCGCGGTCGCCATCAGCATCCACCCACTCGAGCCCAAGATTCCTTAGGGCTTCGTCATCCATGTCGGCCTTGAATGACAATGCCGGCAGATTGAATGGGCTTTTGCCGCACAGCACCACCTCAGCCTTCAAGGGAAGCTTTTCCACCCAGGCAGGGAGGCTTCCTGGGCCATATAGAGTGACCCTCTCACGCTCGCCCAACCGCAGGTAGTGCTCGTGCCCATGCCAAGCCAAGGCAAAACGCCCGCCAACATGCAGCGGCAATCGTTCTCCTTCCTGCAACGCACGCACTACAGCAGCCCAGGTGAGACGCCCGCCTCGTCGTTGATAGATTCCACGCGCAGGCGACTCCAGCCAGCCGCTCGCGATATATCGCGCTACGAGGTTGCTGCTGTAGCCATGAGCCTTCAACCAGCTACTGGACACCAGATCGCTGTCGCCGAGCCCTGCAAGCAAGGAGTTTAGTTTTTCAGATTTTTGCACACTCATAGTGAGCAAAATAGAGCTTTTCTAAACCTTCGGCAAGAAGAAGGTTTATAAAAACCAAAAAATACTCACCAATAGTGAGCAATATTTAGTTTTTATAAACCTCACAAGGAACTCTTGAACATTGCTATAGGCGCTCCCTCGGCCCCTTCCATTCCAGCAACGCCTGCAGCGGATCCAGCTCGCCAACAAGCTCACGCGCTTCGGCGAGCTTGTCCATAGCAATGCATCGCTCGGTTTCGGACAGATTCGATACGGAGCTCTCCGCGTCACTGAAAAAAGCCTGGATCCGCTTTATGTCATCCCAATGCTTGATGGCACTCAACAAATCAGTCCTCGCCTGCTCCCTTGCCTCGTTTTGCAGTCGAATCCGCTCCCTCTCCTCACGCCGGCGAATCTGCTCCTTCCACTCCTGCTGCCGAATTCTGGCCTGCTCCTCGGCCTCCTCTACCAATCGGGCAATTACAGGCGAGGCGTCCGTGAGCTGCTGGACGATCTCATCCAGCTGGCCGCGTAGCGAGCCTTGCTTGGCCTCCTTCCAACTCTGAGACCAATCAGTCCACGGATATGGCGAAAACGCCCTTATACATAGGCGGCCGGTCGCAAAGTCCATGCGCGTCGACCAGTTCCAGGTTGAGCTCAAGCGGCGCATCTGCTGCGACGGTATCTTGGAGGTGGAGATGTACTTGCCATCGATGTAGCGGGCCTCCAATTCCTCAGTCATCTCAAACAACGTCAGCCCAATGGCAACCGTCCCGACAAAAACCACTGTGGGCTTGGATGGTGACCACAACGCCGGATGCCGGTGCCTTGGCTTCTTGGGTGGGTGTTCATGCTCATCAAACGAGGCCCGGGCATAGGTTCGGTCACTCGGTGCAAACATCACGCGATGGCCGGCAGCCTCCAGCTTGAGAAACAACTGATTCGCCAGCGTCAGGGCAGGCTCAAGCTGAGGCTTGGTCACCACGACATCCACCAGGCGCTGCCTACCTGGCTTGAGGAATCCTTGGTCGATGACGCGCCCCTGCTCAAAGACCTCATACGCCCCCACGACAACAGGATGCTGACTTGATCGCGATATGCGGAGCTGTTCGGGTTTGATTTTGCGCGGTGCAGGTGCCTTCGGTACCGGTCGAGAAACAGCACCAAGAGCATCTCCCCTGCGCCATACCTGAAGGTCACCAGGCCCAGCATCAGGCAAGGATGGCTGAGGACTCGATATTCCATTCTCCAGCTTTACCCAATGCCCACGCGGCGGCCGCGGGACATTCATGCGGGCACACACGCGCGCCAAGAAGCTGGAAGAAACACGGTGGTGATCCGCGATCTTGGTCATGGGAAGCCGCCACACCTCTGCGTACATCTCCTCACGACTGACTGGGCCACCAGGACTGGAACCAGGTTGCTGGGATACCTCTTCGGAAGACACGCATCAATCCTTAAGCCTGATATCACCGTACTAGCCAAAGACAGGCCATACACCACGATCCATCAGGTCAAACCGAGCCAAAACGATTGTTGTACCAAACCCTCCGTAGCCCCCTCCACCACGTTGTTCGCGCAGCGAGCAGCGGACAGCATCTGCAGCACGGATCAGGGCCAACAAGGAGGCGACATTCATGCCCGCATCATCTGAACAGATAGCCGCACGCTTGATCACCTGCCCACCCCGAATCCTGCGAGCCAGTGCGGCCCCCGCCTACCTAGGCATGTGCCGCACAGAATTCAACAAAACCGTCCGGCCTTACGTGCGGGAATTCCGCATTGGAGTGCAAGGCATCGGCTTTGATCGGCAAGAGCTGGATGCCTGGGCAGACGCCTACATCGACCGGGCCATCATTGAAAAGGAAGGTGCCAAGGGAGATGATCACTCCCGCAGCGAGCGCCAAGGAGAAAAAACATGGCGCGAAAAACCATTAGCGGCCTCTACCAAAGGAACGGGATCTGGCACATCGACATGAGTCAGAGGCTGGTCGCCAATATACGGATCCAACTGCTCCAGATAGATGGCCGTGAGGCCTATCGACGGCTGATCCTTGTACTCGATCAG
>Ga0224736_1177_pt1 | contig 10104 bp, 9 predicted proteins | sample IA12soil_MG_GH6A_FD_161628 | JGI IMG/M metagenome (GOLD analysis project Ga0224736, IMG submission 161628) | Enriched cells from agricultural soil in Iowa, United States - IA12soil_MG_GH6A(-) | ecosystem: Environmental > Terrestrial > Soil > Agricultural land | place: USA: Iowa | collected 2017-05-08
CTTGTAATAAAGAGAATCCAGGTAAGACAAGATAAAATAAAAATACATAGGGGAAAAATCCGAATCTTTCAGGAAAAACCCGGATTTTCTTCAGTTTGTTCATTGTCCATCACACCGCTTCTTGTTTTCTTCTAATATATTTTGATAGTAGCATGAACAAGACGAGATAAGCTATTAGAATCAAAATATTTCGCCATTCAGGGGCGTTCCCTTGCACGATTTCCCATGCACCATTCCCAAAATTGTAGGAAGGCAGCCACTTTCCAATATTCTGCATGATTTTCGGCATGATTTCGAGCGGCATCCACATCCCTCCGGCAACAGCCATTGCCATGTAAAGGACATTGCTAACTCCTGCAGCAGTTTCCACTCTTCTCATTAAGCCGATAAGTGTTCCTAATCCAAGAAACGGAATCGAAGCAAGTAAAATCCAAAGGCCGCTGAATATCCATTGTGTGAAGGACAGGGTGACACCATTAATAATTGCACCAGCAGTAAAAATAACAACTATAGAAAATAAGTGGATAACCGTTTGCCCCATCATTTGTGCAAAAAAGTAAACCGTATCAGATAGTGGGGTTAGCCTCATAAAAGTTGCCCAGCCTTGCTGACGTTCCTGCACCATCCTAATACCAAGCGTCATAATCGATGACCCCATCACACTAAAGGAGGTCATGGACATTAGATAATGTGCTTGCCATTCAGTTTTATCTGGTGCACCTGTATTTACAACCTTTGTAAAAATAAAATAGAATACGATTGGCATTAATAAGGACCAAAATACAAAGTAGGGATTTCGTAACACGCGTAACATTTCCGCTTTACATTGCAATCGCAAAATCTTCATTTTACATCGCCTCCTGTTGTTCATTTGTTAGCTGTTCAAAAGCTTCGTCTAATTTTCCGTTCTCAATTTGAATTTGCCTTGCTCCCACTTTTTCCTCAAAAAGCAGAGCTAAAACTGCATCCGTATCCTCGGTTTGAACAATCACCCGGTTATTTTTTTGATAAATATTCGTTACAACAGCATGTTTGTTCAATTTTTCTAATGAATAGATAGGGTCGTCCGTAGCAAACGATACTGCTTGTTTTGCAATTCTAGCCTTAATTTCTGCTGGAGTTCCATCTGCAATAATACTTCCGTTATGGAATAATAAAATTCTTTCCGCCACATCATCCGCTTCCTGCAAGTAGTGAGTAGTGAAAATAATCGTTTTCCCTTGATCGGCAAGCTGGTTAATCGTTTTCCAAAAGCGATTCCTCGAGGTGATATCCATCCCAACAGTTGGCTCATCAAAAATAATTAAATCCGGATTTCCAGAAAGAGCGAGTGCAAAGCTGAGCCTGCGCTTTTGACCACCAGATAATTTTTCCGCACGAGTTTTCAAATCAGTCTCCGTTAAACCCGTCAGTTGTATTAACTCTTTTAGAGAAAGAGGATTAGGATAATAGTTTCTGATTAACTCCAACAGTTCCTTCACTTTTAACCCATTCATCACACTTACTTCCTGCAGCATAGTCCCAATTTTTTCACGAACCTTTTTGTCAGATGGATCTAAACCAAATAATTTAAGATCACCGTTTGTCGGGTGCATTAACCCCAGCATCATCGAAATCGTTGTCGTTTTACCAGCACCATTCGGTCCAAGAATCGCGACCACTTCTCCTTTTTTTATCGAAAAAGAAACATCGTTAACTGCCTTTTTATCATGAAATGTTTTCGAAACATGTTGAACACGAACAATCTCCGTCATTTGCACGACACCTCCATCACTTATAAGACTATTTTATTATCGATAGATATGAATGATTAGTATGAGATGTCATGAATGTCAGGTGACAAATGTCATGTTATAGGAGTTTCTTTATCCGAGGATCTTCATAAAACCAATCGATGGAAGGTGGTTGATATAAAAATTTATTTCCCTTTTGGATAGGAAGTAATGTTGATTTAGATAACAAATAGGCCACAGTACCACGGTTTGATAAAAGTGTGAAATCCCTGAATTGTTTATTTGTAATATTGGGTCCAAATAAAAGAATGTAATCTAGAAGGGTTTGTTCATGGGCTGTTTTAGAATGGAGCTCACAATACGGACAAAACCATGTACCGTATTTTCTTTTCATAATGGAGGAGGGGCATGTAGGGCATTTTACGCCTTTGATTATATCTTTGTTATTTATTTCAAGTTTCTCAAGGATATTGAATTCAGATGGTGAATGCTTTTCGAGCAGCGCTTCACATAAAATTTTTAGCTGATTAGACTTAATAAATTCCTTTTTATATAGCTGTTTTAAACTTTCAACTTTATGAATAACACTTTCAGCTAGAATCACCTTTTCATAAATAGAGGTATCATTATTTGCGGACTTTATGATGGTTGTCGGGAAAGCGATGGAAACAAAAGATTCAATGGGGATTGGTGGGAACTTATGCAGCTTCAACCATCTTTGAAATAATATGCGGTGGCGAGCAGCTTGAAGAATTGGATTAGGGAATCCTTCTTCTTTCCCGTTATAGATTCGTAAGCATTGTTCAGACCTGGTATCAAAAATTAAAGTACCGGCGATGTTTTTAGATTCAATAATAAGGGATAAGTGGGGTGATAATAGAAGGCAATCAATTTGAAATTCTAAATTATTGACACTGAGATGAAGATCGAAGAAGATTTGATATTCATTTTCTGGAAGAAAACTTAAGTGATACCGCAAATTCTTTTCTCCTCGGTAACCTGCTAAAAGCCTAGCAAAATCACTTTCCACCTTGTTCCTTTGTGGATGAGTTTGAGGCAGACGTTCCAACAAAGCTATGTAGTGGAGAACCCTCATTGGAATAGTTAGATCTTTCTTAATCAATTATAATTCCTCCTTTTTATGTAAATTTCCTTAAAGGGATGTAGAATTCCTGCTTATTTTAAATACTTTTTATAATAATTTGGTAAAAAGTGTTGAGCTTCCTTGGGGAAGTGCTGAAAAAGAGAAGAAAACGTTGAACTTTTTAGAAAAAGTGCTGAACTAAAAGGGGGAAACGGGGAACCGCCAGAGGGATGCTGAAAAAATGGAGATTAACGCTGAAATAGGGGAGGAAAACGCTGAACTTTTTGGAAAAGGTGCTGAACTAAAGAGTGGAAACGGGGAACCACCAGAGGAATGCTGCAAAAATGGAGATTAACGCTGAAATAGGGGAGAAAAACGCTGAACTTTTTGGGAAAAGTGCTGAACTAAAGAGTGGAAACGCGGAACCGCCAGGGGAATGCTGAAAAATTGGAGATTAACGCTGAAATAGGGAAGAAAAACGCTGAACTTTTTGGAAAAAGTACTGAACTAAAGAGTAGAAACGCGGAACCGCCAGAGGAATGCTGAAAAAATGGAGATTAACGTTGAAATAGGGGAGAAAAACGCTGAACTTTTTGGAAAAAGTGCTGAACTAAAGAGTAGAAACGCGGAACCGCCAGAGGAATGCTGAAAAATTGGAGATTAACGCTGAAATAGGGGAGGAAAACGCTGAACTTTTTGGAAAAAGTGCTGAACTAAAGAGTAGAAACGCGGAACCGTTATAGTAAACACATAATCCAAGGAAATCCATTGAATACCGCAAACCTTGCTTCCAAACTAAATCCAATTCAAAACAAAAAAACCGATACCCACGAACCCTCCGTGAATATCAGTCTACTAATCACTACAACGCAATCAAATACGTAACCACAGACAACACAATCGAAGTAATCACCATCGCGATCAGTGGTTTCAACGCTTTTGTCCGTAAATCTTTCAGACTAACGTTCAGACCAAGTCCAACCATTGCCGCAGTCAGCAACCATGTAGTTGCGGTGGAAACCCCATTCATGACACCAGTAGAAACTGGGATAGAGTGACCAAACACATAGCTTCCTAAAATACTTAAAATAATAAATCCAACTAAAAACCAAGGGAATTCAATTTTCGTATCCGATTGACCCTTACCTTTATTTTTACGATTCATCCAGTACATAAAAATGAAGCACAATGGGACAAGCAGGAATACACGACCCAGTTTAGCAAGAAGTCCGATTGCGAGTGCATCTTGGCCGCCTGGTGCTGCCGCTAATGCAACCTGAGCAATTTCGTGAAGACTTGTTCCCGTCCAAGCTCCGTATTCGACGGGACTTAGAGGAAGAAACGGGCGTAAAATCGTATACACTATAGCAAAAATGGTTCCGATAAGAGCGATAATCCCTACACCAATAGCGGTATCTTCATCCTTTGATTTTACTATAGGGGCAACAGCAGCAATTGCCGCGGCACCGCAAACTCCAGTTCCCACACCTAACAAGAGAGAAATCATTTTATCTGCTTTTAATATTTTTGCTAACCAAATGGTAAGAAAAATTGCAAAAGCTATAACACAAGCATCCCGAAGCAGTAAGCCTAATCTATCGTGTAAAACAACATCAATGTTAAGCTTCAATCCATATAAAATAATTGCTACTCTTAAAAGTCTTTTAGAGGAAAAAGTAATTCCTTTTCGAATAATCTCCGGATAACCAAAAAATTGTCTGTAAATAATAGCGATAATGATTGAGCACGCCAGTTGTCCAATATGATCAAATCCCGGAATCTTTGCAAGAAAATATCCTAGAAGGGCGATAAAAAAAGTGAAGGCAACTCCACCAATCCATAACCCAAAACCGGACGATCCTTTCTTCTGAGGTTCTGCCTGCAGTACTCTTGCATGTTCTGAACTCATCTAATCAACTCCTGTTTACTTCTTAGTAACTCAAGAATATAACAGATTTATGAATAAGAAAAATAAATCATTATGATAGTAATCATAAGTAAAGTTATATAATAGAAGTAAAAGGGGGAATGGGGATGGATCAATACTTACATGTTTTTGTGACGGTAGTGGAAAAAGGGAACTTCTCTCGTGCAGCAGAAGAGCTACATATGACGCAGCCTGCAGTCAGCCAATACATCCAAACACTTGAAAGAACGGTTGGAGCGCGGCTTTTAGAGCGAACAAATAAGTATGTGCGGTTGAATAAAGCAGGTGATGCTGTTTATCATCATGCGAAGGAAATATTAGGACTGTATACGAAGATGCAAAGAATTGTAGATGATCTTACAAATAAAGCGAGCGGTGCCTTAAGCATTGGTTCAAGCTATACATTTGGGGAATATGTTCTGCCGCATATCATGGCAAAATTACAGACTGGGTATCCGGATATTGATCCGACGATAACGATTGCAAATACGAAGGAGATTGCGGAGCTAGTTGCAAATCATCAGTTGGACGTGGGAATTGTAGAAGGACATTTTAAGGAAAAAAACTTGATCGTTGAGAAGCTTGCAGAAGATTCAATGGTGATTGTGGCTTCAACTAAGCTTCTTAATATAAATAAAAACCATTTAGAAAAAGATACATGGATTGTACGTGAACCGGGTTCAGGGACAAGAGAAGCACAAGAATCATTTTTTCAAAAGTTTAACATTACCCCCAAAAAATTAATGGAGTTTGGAAGTACACAGCTAATTAAAGAATCAGTGGAAGCGGGGCTAGGGATTAGCTTGCTTTCCAATTGGACTATTCAAAAAGAGCTTATATTAGATTCCTTACAAATCATCGATATCAAAGGGCTTCCAATTAAACGTGAATTTTCGGTTATTACGAAAACACCTTTTCAGACAAAGGCTTTAGAAGTATTCCTAGACCTATTAAGAAAAAACACATTAATTCCTTTGCAAAAATAGAATTGGGGTGTCTCGTAGAAGGAGGCACCCCTTTTATATTTTAATCTAAGTCCCAGCGGATGATATGACCTGCATGTGTAAGACCGCTGCCAAATCCATACACCATCATAATATCTCCATTTTTGACTTTCCCTTCCCTTATCCCAAGGTCCAAAGCAAGTGGGATGGTAACAGAAGAGGTATTCCCATAGAACTCTGCACTTGTTAATGTTTTCTCCATTGGGATTCCAGAGCGTTCGCAAACCGACTCAATCATTCGGAGATTGGCGCTGTGTGGAACAAACCAATCAATATCATTAGGATTGATTTCTGCTTTTTGCATCAGCTTGTCAATGGATGGAGGAAGCGTTCTAGATACCCACTTATAAACTTCGCGTCCATTTTGAACAATTTTTCTATCTGCTTTTATAGAATGTCCGAACATAGTAGTAGCTAGATTACTTCGATAAACATGAATACCGCCATCTCCATTTGTCCCCATATGGGTAGCTATAAAACTTGGCTTTTCTTCATCTTTTTCCACTAAAACGGCTCCTGCACCATCTCCGAATAAGATGCAAGTGGAGCGGTCCGTATAATCGGTTACTTTTGTTAAAGTCTCGGTTGCGACAACCAAAACTTTTTGATGCAAGCCTGATGTGATAAAGCTGTTTGCAACATGTAAAGCATACGTGAAACCTGCACAGGTTGCATTTAAATCAAAGGCACCTGTGTGAGGAATCTGAAAATAATCCTGGATTTGACAAGCAACACTAGGATATACATAGTCTGGTGTTGTGGTGGAAACAACGATACAGTCAACATCTTGTAAACTTTTATTATATGTCTCCATTAAATTTTCAATCGCTTTAAAGGCAAGAGTAGAAGCAAATTCTTCTTCACCGGAGATTCTTCTCTCTCTCATCCCTGTCCTTTGGACGATCCATTCATCATTTGTATCAACCATTTTCTCTAAATCTTGATTTTGCAATATTTTCTGCGGTACATAAGTACCAATGGCTGTAATACGAGCAGTTGAGTTCATAAAATTTCACCATCCTATTTATTATCTAATAATAATAACTAATATTAGTATCAGGTACTAAATATGTCAATAAAAAAAGACCTGTTTTTTCAACAGATCTATTTTAAACTGGATTCTTCATGACTAATTAACGTCCCGAAATGCTTGCCCATGCAGATTTTCTGCATTACACCGATTTCATCAAAATTAAATACATGAACAGGTAAATGATGGTCGCGAGCAAGTAATAAAGCAGATTGGTCCATCACTTTCAGATTGTTTTGTACGACATCGTTATAGTTAAGATTCGCATACATTTTTGCATTTGGATCTAGTTTTGGATCTGCAGTGAAAACTCCATCCACTCCTTGTTTTGCAACAAGAATGGATTCACATTTGGTTTCCAATGCTCTTTGAACACTCGGATAATCCGTTGTCACATAGGGCTGCCCGTTACCGCCGGCAAAAATCACAACGTACCCCTTGTCTAAATGGTTCATCGCTTTTAACCGAATATACGGTTCTGCAACAGTTGTCACTGGAATCGATGTCATAACTCTAACTTCTTTATCGGTCTTGCTTTTTAAGACACCTCTTAGCATCAGACTGTTAATAATCGTTCCGAGTGTTCCAATATTATCTGCTTCCACACGGTCAATACCCCATTCATCTGCAAGCTTTCCTCTGAAGATATTTCCTCCACCCACAACAATGGATACTTCCACCCCTAATTGAACGACGGATAAAATTTCATTCGCAATGTGTTCTAAGCGGTTAGAATCAAAATTATTCCCGTTTTGGTCTGCTAGTGCACCACCGCTAAGCTTAAGTAAAACGCGTTGATATTTTAACATTCCAATTCCTCCCCCGTTTTAAGACAAATAAAAAGGAGCAAAGGCTAATGCCTTGCTCCTAAAATATTGAAAAGAAATGGCTGTTGAAAAGATTTTTTCATTTTCATACAAATCCACTCCTTCCCTAATGGATAATTTCACTTATTTGATTATACGAAATAATTCTTCAATTAGCTAATATTATTTAAAAAAATATTAAGCTTCTTTTGCAGCTTCGATTTCAATATTGATTTTAATATCATCACCAACAAGTACGCCGCCAGTTTCAAGTGCTGCGTTCCAAGTTAAACCATAATCACTGCGTTTTACTTTTCCTTCAGCGCTGAAGCCGATTTTTTCTGCTCCGCTCATAGGATCCTTTGCAACACCTTCGAATGTTACAGTAAATGTTTCTGGGCGAGTTACGCCATGAATACTCATATCACCAGTTACTGCGTACTCATCTTCGTCTTTTTTCACGATGTTTGTTGCTTTAAATGTCATTGTAGGGTATTTCTCTGCATCAAAGAAATCTCCAGATTTAAGATGTCCGTCACGGTCAGCATTACGTGTATCAATGCTTGCAACATCTACGGTAAAGTCAATATTTGCTGTTGTTAAGTCAGCTGGATCTGCTTCAATTGTTGCATTGAAGGAATGAAATGCACCTTTTACCTTTGAAACCATCATATGTTTTACTGAAAAATCGATTCCACTATGTGTTGTGTCTACTACCCATTTGCTTTTTGTCATTTTGGTTTACCTCCGTTTATTAATGATTTATTTTAACTATTATTTCTATAAATAACGATGAAATATTCATCAAGTAACTTTATGTAAGTAAGTATAATATCTTGAGTTCGAGATGTCAATAACATTTTTTTGATAAAAATAGACATTTTCATCATTCCTGGGACATTGACTTCCTTGAAACCATCTTGTATTATAATCATTAAAAATAATATTGTGACGTCGAAGGATTTATAGTAGCTAATGAATAATCTTTCAAGCGAATTGGGGATGGTGTAAGCCCAATAAGATACTTAGTGAAACGGCAATCTGGAGTCATACATTGGAAAGTGGATGTACATATTGTGCATCAACTGGGGTGGAACCGCGTGAGTACAGCTCTCGTCCCCAGACTCGAACAGAGTCTGAGGATGAGGGCTTTTATTATTTTTACAATAAAAGGAGCGATTTAAGATGAGTGCAAACATGGAACAAGTTGTTTCCCATGCCAAACATAGAGGTTTTGTCTTCCCGGGATCTGAAATCTACGGTGGATTAGCAAATACATGGGATTACGGTCCGCTAGGCGTAGAATTGAAAAATAATGTGAAAAAAGCTTGGTGGAAAAAGTTTATTCAAGAATCTCCTTATAATGTAGGTTTAGATTCTGCCGTGTTAATGAACCCGAGAACATGGGAAGCTTCCGGACATATTGGCAATTTCAACGATCCGATGATTGACTGTAAAAATTGTAAGGCAAGACATCGTGCTGATAAACTGATTGAAAATGCTCTCGAAGAAAAAGGCATCGAGATGGTAGTGGATGGACTTCCGTTTTCCAAAATGGAAGAGCTTATTAAAGAGTATGACATTGCTTGTCCTGATTGCGGCAGCAAAGATTTTACAGGCATTCGCCAATTTAATTTAATGTTTAAAACTTTCCAAGGTGTAACGGAATCAAGCACAAATGAAATCTTCCTTCGTCCAGAAACAGCACAAGGTATTTTTGTTAACTTTAAAAATGTCCAAAGAACGATGCGCAAGAAGCTTCCGTTTGGTATTGCCCAAGTTGGAAAGAGTTTCCGAAATGAAATTACACCTGGTAATTTCACATTCCGTACTCGCGAATTTGAACAAATGGAGCTTGAATTCTTCTGCAAGCCAGGCGAAGAACTAAAATGGTTTGATTACTGGAAGGACTATGCGAAGAAGTGGCTTTTATCATTAGGGATGAAAGAAGAAAATCTTCGCCTTCGCGATCACTCAGAAGAAGAGTTATCTCATTATAGTAATGCAACAACAGACTTTGAATATAAATTCCCATTCGGCTGGGGAGAACTTTGGGGTATCGCATCCAGAACAGATTTTGATTTAAAGAGACATATGGAATACTCAGGTGAGGACTTTACTTATCATGAGCAAGAAACAAATGAACGCTATGTTCCATATTGTATTGAACCATCACTTGGTGCAGATCGTGTTACGCTTGCTTACTTAATTGATTCTTATGAAGAGGAAGCATTAGAAGATGGTACATCTAGAACAGTAATGCATTTACATCCAGCTTTAGCACCGTATAAAGCTGCTATCTTACCATTATCGAAAAAATTATCTGATGGTGCTCGCGAGATTTTTGCTGAGCTTGCTAAGGATTTCATGGTTGATTTCGATGAAACAGGATCTATCGGTAAACGTTATCGCCGTCAAGATGAAATCGGAACACCATTCTGTATCACGTATGACTTTGATTCTGTGGAAGATAAAATGGTCACAGTAAGGGACCGTGATACAATGGAACAAACAAGACTT
>Ga0224736_1178_pt1 | contig 10079 bp, 5 predicted proteins | sample IA12soil_MG_GH6A_FD_161628 | JGI IMG/M metagenome (GOLD analysis project Ga0224736, IMG submission 161628) | Enriched cells from agricultural soil in Iowa, United States - IA12soil_MG_GH6A(-) | ecosystem: Environmental > Terrestrial > Soil > Agricultural land | place: USA: Iowa | collected 2017-05-08
CTTGGATATCAGTGCGCTTATTCAAAAAAGATTCCAACTTCACTAGTATCGCTTGCTTATCTAACCCTGAATCATTTATTTTGTCTTCGTTAAGTTCAATCGTAAACCTTTCCTGATCAGATTGTTCCGCGTCCCCATATATCTGTAAACCTTTAATTGTCTGCAATTTCCCTCTTAAGAGACCTGCAGTTTTTGCCAGTTTGCTGGGATTATCCCCCGTTAACATCAAGTTCACTCTGGAATCATCCCCGGCAATTTTCTGATTTGTAATGGTATACTTGGAGCTTGTGGAAAGATTTTTGATATCCTGTCTTAATATACTGGTTAATTGAGCGATATCAACTCCTTTTTGGGGTGTCACATATACATTTGCAATGTTTGGCTGCTGGATCCATCCTCCCCCTTGATCGAACACGTCATCGAATGCTGGTGCAAATATGGATCCAACGGACGACGAATAAGCAGCTATCTCCTTATGTTTTTGCAATAAAGCTTCCAATGCCCTAACATCGGCATCAACCTGTTCAAGTGTGGCTCCTTCTTTCGCTTCGACTTGAATGTTAAGATCTTGTGCATGTGTCCGTGGAAGAACATTTACAGGTATAAAGAAAGCGCTGATGATAGCTAAGATAAGAACAACCGTCAACCCGCTAATCCATTTGCTTCGATGTACCCAAACCTTTTCCAGCAGGACTATAGCCGACTTTTCTGTTTTTGGTGCTTTTGCATAAAAACGCCCACTCCAAGTATTTGCGACATAAGGCGGCAAAATAAGGATAGAGACTACTAATGAACAAAGTAGCGAAATGGTCACCGCCCAACCCAGTCCGTAAAATGCTTGACCGATCATGTTTTTTGTCATGGTTAATGGTAAATACACAGCAATGGTGGTCAAGGTCGAAGAAACAACAGCTGGAACCATTTCCTTTACAGCAGAAGCTAATAAATCTAATGAATAACTGCCATTCTTTTCAAGTCTGCGATAGATATTGTCTAGCACCACAATGGAGTCATCTACCACCCTACCCATAGAAACAATCAACCCGGATACGGTTAATAGATTCAAAGTGATTCCCATTGCTTGTAAAATGGATACCGCAACAAGAAAACATATTGGCAATGTCAGGGCAATTACAGCAGTAGACCTCCATTCACGAAAAAAGAAGAAAACACATAGCATCGAAAATAAACAGCCAAGTGCGCCCTCCTTCCACAATCCATTAATCGCATGGGATACTGTTTGTCCCTGATTAGATAGAATCGTAAATGTATCATCAGGATTAGACTGCTTAATCTTAGCCAGCTTTGTCATTACATCCTTGCTTACTTTTGTGACATCCGCTGAGTTCTTTTTATACAAATCTAGTATGACACTCGGTTTCCCATTTGTTCTTACCTTCGTTTGGACATTTATTGTTCCCTTCTCAATCTTGGCAATATCCTTTAATAAAACCTGTTTATTATTTGCTGTTTTAATAATCCTATTTTCAAGGTCCGCCTTTTGGTCTGCCGTCCCTTCTACCTTCAGCATCATCTGGAGATTTTTCGTCGCAACCGTTCCTTCAGGCCAAATATTCTTGTCATTCTGAAGCACATTTTGGACATCCTCAAAACGAAGGCCATTTTCAAGCAGCTTTTTATTGTCCAAATTAACGATTAACCCTTTTTGACCATTCCCGGTTACATTTATTTTTTTTACGCCTTTTATTTCGTTTAATTGTTTTGCAAAACTTGCGGACGATGCGCTGATTTCCATAAAAGGAAAGGCATCCGAGCTAATCTTTTGGATCTCGGGCTTGTTAACATTTGCCGGAAAATTCACTTGCTGAATGGCGGCTTGGATATTTCTTTCTGCTTGTTCCACATCGAAGTTTTGTGAAAAGGTTAAACTTGCAAACAATCCCTGCGAGTAAATCGTTGATTGAATAGATTGCAGTCCGTCCACTTCCTTTAAAGAACGAACAAGATTATTATTCATTTGGTCAGTAGTGACACCATCAGTTTCGGCGGGTGATTTCCAAGTAACCATTAAAATCGGGTTATTAATTTGCGGAAGATACTCCGTTTTCATTTGTGCAGCAGAATAAATGCCCCATATAAATAACAACATCACCATAACGGAAAGAAGTACTAATCGCCTCGAAAAGAAACGAATGAACTTTTTCATAAATTTCTCCTCTCTATGTATGGATAGAGCCCCCGAGATAGGAGGCTCTCAACTAGATTATTTATGTTTGTTTTTCGGATACGGTTTGCCTTTCATGGTCTTTTCCCACAATACTTGGTTTAACTGATCCTCGTTGGCGTGGTCTGCTCCGGAGAAGTCCAGTTTGGCGGAAATTTGTGCTCCCGGTGTGTTGTTTCCGTTCTTTTCCTCCAATGAAGTACGCGGTTCTTCATATTGATACGCAGTAAAATCAGGCTTATGTGTAAAGGCATTGTACATTGGAATACTTGATGCATCGTATTGGGACATCGGCTTCATTCCAAGGATTAATTCCATCGTGCGAATCATCGAAGTAGTATCATAGAAAGTACTATCTAATTTACCTGTTTGTGTATAAGGGCTGATGACCAGCGCTTCCGTACGGTGTGCGTCGACATGATCCCAGCCGTTTTGCGCATCGTCCTCGGTAATGAAAATAGCCGTGTCTTTCCAATATTTCGAGTGACTGACCGCATCCACAAGCTTTCCGACAGCAGCATCATTTTGGGCAACCATCGCTTCCGGTGTTAATTTCCCGACTTTCGTTCCCTGTGTGTGATCATTCCCAAGACGAACAATCTGCAGCTGCGGCAGGTTATCATTTTTCACAAATTCGTTGAATTCCCTTTCCCATTCAGCTTGTCGATCCAAATCTGAAATATCAAGATTCCATCCCGGGAAAGCTGGATCGAAGTTGTCACCAATACTAGGATCCGTTGCTACCCATTGATTTTTGGCCTTGTCGAAGTTAATGAATTCACCATAATCGCGGAACGATACACCTGAACGATGTGCATTATTCCAAAGGAACCCGGCTTTTGGATAAGCAGCTTCATTGTCCCCTTCAAAATCATATGCCCGTTTGCGGCTGGAGTAGTTCGCCATCCAGTTCTTTTCTGTATAATCATTCGCTTTGGCTGCTGTAGACCAGTTATGACCTTGCGCACTGATCTCGGCATCTGCATAAAAATTGTCGAATGTCACAAATTGATTTGCGAGCTTATGAAGATTTGGGGTAATCTTTTCACCGAAACTTGTTAAGCTAGGATCCCCATTTCCCTTTCCTAAATCACCAAACACCTGGTCATATGTACGATTCTCTTTGATGATATATATCACGTGTTTAATTGGTGATTTTCCTTCTGGGTTCATCGGAATAGGATTATTACCTGTTCTTTTCCCTTCTCCTTTATCCGTTAAGTTACTAAATACCTGTTTTGTATATTGATTTAACTCATGCTCATTTGGTGTGTCGAAAATAGAAAGTGTCCCTTCGATCATACTGCCGATATACTGACCTTGATCATTTGGACCTGCCCCTAATCCTTTTGCATTCGTAACCATTACTTTATCCTTGTTCAGGTAAACGCCTGTCGGATACCATGCGGTTGGAATAAGTCCTTTTATTTTTGCCTTTTTCGAAGACAGATCAATCATAACTACATCATTGTTGCCTGCATTGGCGACATATAAGGTTTTTCCGTCTTTTGAAACCGTTAAGGCATCTGGCTGACTTCCAGTAGGAGATTGATTAAATGGCTTAACGGAAAGGGTCTGTACAACTTGTTGCGATTTTGCATCAATGATAGAGACGGAATCATCGTCTGAATTAGAAATGTATATATCCCCTGTTACCGGATTTTCCGCAATGGCATTCGGATGCAACTCAGTCGGAATGGTTTTCTTCACTTCCATTGTTTCGGGATTCAGGAGTGTTACACTGCTTTCCCCCCAATTGCTGACGTACAATGACTTTCCATCCTTTGATAAAAAAGCTGTATATGGGTTCTTTCCAACGGAAACCGTTTGAACAATTTTTTGGGTTCCAAGATCAACTTTAGAAACGGAATGGTCTAAATTATTCGCGACATACAGATATGCACCATCCGGTGATACCGAAAGTCCAGCAGGATAGAAATTGCTATTTTTACTGTCTTTTAACAGGATGGCTGGTTTTTCGGATAATTGCCCATCCGTAAAAGTAAATTGACGAATCTTATTATTTCCACCGGCTGACGCATACAATGTTTTCCCATCAGGACTAAATGCAACACCCAAATATAAAGCCTCCGGAGATTTATATTCGATTGTCTGAACCACTTTATTCGTATTGGTATCGATTACCTGAAGAGATTGTGTTCCTTGACCATCATTTGAAATAACTAAATACCTTCCATCTGGGCTTAAAGCTCCACCCATTGGAAAATTTCCTAATGTAATTTGCTGGCCGGCAGGTGTCAAGGCGGTATTATAAGGAGTAAAACCAGTATTCTCACCCACGGGTCCGGCTGTTCTGTTCAAGTTCATTGCAGCATAAGTAGAACCAGTTGTAATCATAAGAGCAGCAACAGCAGCAGTAATTGCAGTTTTTCTTTTCATTCCAACTCTCCCCTTCATTTATTTTTGTCTTACAAATAAAATGTTAGGAGAAATATATGAATATAATGTTTTGTTAAGGTTAAGAAACTAATAAGAATTTTGCGAAAATAGTCCTGTTCCTTTTGGCTTTTATTTTGTCTGTGTTTTAACAAAAATAAGAGAAAAGGAGGATTTACTTCACTAGATTTTAAGCGTTTTTTTATTATTCTATGATTATGTTCTTAGAAGGAGTTGAAATGGATGATTGTGGTCAAAATATGTAGAGAGTAATTAGTCCTAAAGCACAATAAATAATGTTTAAAAAATATTCCATACCAAGAGAGCAGGAATATAGTGAGTTTTACAGAATAAAATAATAAAATCCTATAAGGGGAGGTTCGGATTTGGGATATTTTTTTATACTAATCATTATTGTGGTAATTGGGGTTGTTTGCTTTCGATTTTTCAAAAGAAAATCAGCACCTTCCAACCAGTATACCCCCTACGATGATATAACTGTCGGGAAAAAGATAGAGATTAAAAGAGATAGCCCGCTTCATGACACCAAACACCAAATCGAATATGAAGAGAAAGATGTTTGAATTGTATTAACAAAGGGATTACAAAAAGATAAGAAGGATGATGAAAAATGAACAATCTTACCAAAATGAAAATTTTAAAACCTGCACATGATGTATTCGAGGCTTTCGCAGATCCTTCGAAAATCAAAAATTTCTGGTGGTCATCCAGCTCCGAAAGATGGGAACAGGGAAAAGCCATCACGCTTACATACGATGAGTACGATGCACAATTGGAAATAAAAATTGCAGAGGTAGATCCAGATAAAAAAATTGTTTTCTTATGGGGTGCACCAGGAGCCGAAAATGTGGTTACGATTTCGCTCAAAGAGCTAGATAGCTCTACTACTATTATTGAAGTGAACGAGGATGGTTTTAAGAGCGATGATCCTGAGCTACTTTATAAAATGATCGACAATAAAGAAGGCTGGGTTTACATGCTTACCTGTTTAAAAGGGTATTTAGAACATGGTATAAATACATTGCGTGGCGGTTTAGTGAAGGATTAATCATGAAAAAAGCAGGGGATTTTGCTAAGTAGTTCGGTTCAGAGGTAGAAAAATAAAAAGAACAAGAGTTTTAGCAAGCAAATTAGCATATAAATCTGCTTGCTTTTTTTACTAAGTTTTAATATTGAAAATAGAATCAGATTTAGCACTGGATTTAACAAGTGGGCAATAGCCATTGGTCACACTATAAAATATGTCTTAAAAGCATTGCAAACTGTGTAATCAATTTATTAGATGTATCTAGTGAAATGAGGGTTTCTGTTAGGGGCAGGTCAAGTACATGATAATCTAATAAATAGACGGAAAAATTCCGCTTAATTCGTAATTATTATTAAAAAAGGCATAAATAGACGGAGAGATTCCGCTTATTGTCTCGAAAAATGTATAATTAGGAGATTTTGCTTTGCATAATCGGAAAATCTCCCCTAGCATTGCATATGTATCCACAGGCCAAAAAATAAATTTTATTTCCTCCTATTAATTGGAATAATGGGAGGCTATTTTATGGACGGAAGCAAAAAAGTCTCTTAAAGTAGAAGCTGAACCCACGTTATCCGTGACTACTACTAAAGGAGACTTTCATGGATAACATTATATCAAATCAGACCGTATTTAGTAAATGCTTGTCTTTCTTACCGTTTGAAACATTTAAGGGTTCGTCCTTAGACATCGGTGTAAAAAAACTGACCACTGCTAATTTAATGAGGATTTGTGTCACCATGCAATTAGGAAATTGGAAATCCTACGAGGAAACAGAAGAACGTATTCGTGCCATGGAAGGTACAGAGGAACTGTTTGGACTCACTAGTATTAGTGCTTCTCAACTATGTCGTCGAGTCAATGCTTTACCTTCAATCTTACCACGGCAGTTATTTCTTGCCGCTGTTACCCAATTGAATAAACTGACGAGTAACAGGAAAGGAATCCCTTCTTTGGGTCGTCTTCATCTCGTAGATTCTTCTTCTCTGCTTCTTGGACCTACACTAGGAAAATGGACGTATTTTACAAAGCATAGTAATTGCGTGAAGCTACATACTCGGATTGTGGTAACGGATCCCGGCACAGCTTATCCCGATATGGTCATTCCTTCTACAGGTAATGTGGATGATCGTGAGGCCATGCTTGAGCTCGTGATAGATCCTCATGCAACCCATGTGATGGACCGTGGTTATGTAGATTACCAAAAAATGGACCATTGGGTGGGAAACCAAATTCCATTCGCCATGCGTATCCAAGCTAAGCATAAGACGAACATGATAAAATCCTATGAAGTTCCCGATGGCAGTAGGGTTAAGCTAGACGCCTTAGTCGTCATGGGGAGTAAATTCAGATCCATGGAACAGCCCCTTCGTCTTGTTGAATTCACGGATGAAGAAGGGAAAGAATACCGTGTCGTAACCAATCGTTGGGATTTGAAAGCCGAAGAAGTAACCGAATTGTACCGGCACCGTTGGATCATTGAACTATTTTTCAAGTGGATGAAACAACATCTACGTCTAGTTAAACTACAAAGTACCCAACCCCAAGGAATTTGGAATCAAATTTTCTTTGCGATGACAGCGTACTGTGTCACTTTATATGTTAGGTTAGTGGAGAAAACGAAGAAGACCACCTGGAAAGTACTCACCCTTCTCCGCATCCATGCAGAAAGGACATGGAAAAGTTTTCTCCGAGAGTTACACCGTTTACCAGAAAGAACATCGAAAGGAAGACAAAAGAGCCAGCACCCGCCAAATGAAATTGAACTTCATGATGCAGGTGTGGCCATGGTAAAACCAGTGGGGGTAAGTACTAGCTCGATGGCAAAATATAAGAAACAAAGAAAATAATATCCAATTTTTGGATAACTGGGTTCGATTACAAACCTCTTGACTTTTTGGCTCAGAGCTGAGAAATACATATGGAAAAATTATACTTAAACCCCATATAAAGTAATCCTAATATACCCTTGTGGATATTTTTACAATGCTAGTGGAAAATCTCCCCTTATTTACCCCAAAAAGAGCTCCATTCTTCATTTAACGGAAGTATCTCCGCTTATTTTACTTTTGCTTGTTGCTCGTTTAAGAAAAAGACATCTTATTTAAAAATAAGTGAGGTTTTTAACAGTGACGTTCTTTAGCAAAAATTGATTTATCTTTGTGTTAGTTGAAAAACTAGTCATTTGATTAAAAAAACATTGAATATTAAACCATATATTTCGGAGTTACAGGAACGGAAAAAACATTTTTTTGCACTTTTGACGATAGATGAATTATTAGAAATTCAGGAAAACTATTAAGAATAATGGCCCTTACGTTTTCTATTAATCATGTAATTTTTGCAGCGGAAGGGCCATATATGGATCCTTAACTTATTTCATAAAACAACCACGGAGAGATTTCCCCGCCCATCTTATTATATAGCGACTGCGCTGCCACATTATCCTTTGCCGTCTCCCAAGTCATAGAGCAAAAGCCATTTTCACGTATGTAATCCAGGCAATGTTGAAATAACTTTTCCCCCACCTTTTTCCCTCTGATATCCGCGTTTACAAACAAATCGTTTAATACTGCTTGCCTCTTTACCCTTAATGTACTAAATGTAAAATACAAAGTGGCAAATCCGACTAACCCGCCATCCAGCTCTGCAACAAATTGCTGCCCGCTGGAAGGATTTTTTAACAAATGCTCTATTAAACCTTTAAGTTCGCCTTCATCTGGTCTCGGCTGTTTATAGAAATCTACAATATATTCGATCATTAATTGGTAGAGTTCAGGAATGTCTTGATGGGTGGCTTTTCTGATTAATACTTCTTGGCTCAATGTTTTTTCCCCCTTAAATTAAAAATCAATCATTGCTCCTCTTTCGTCAAAAACAGCGGTTGGATTCCAAGCAACCTCCCAAAGATTATTTTCGGGATCGGCAAAATAAGCAGTCCTGCCTCCCCAGAAGGCATCACTTGGTTCTCTTAGAATTTCCCCATTGGATTGTCTAATATTACTTATTACCTCATCAACTTGATCGGGCTTATCTACATTAATAGCAAGAGCAACCCGAGAGTATGCCTGTGATGCTGAAATATTGACACCTGCATCTTTCGCCAGCTCCTCGATTGGGAATAACGAAAGTAAAACCCCTGCTGTTTTAAATACAGCATAATCATCCGAACTTACATTGGTTTCTTCCCAGCCCAAGCTCTTATAAAATGCACGCAAATTCGGCAAATCAATAGCACCAATTGTAATTAAGCTAACACGTTGTGGAATCACCTAATTCCTCCTTAAATGAGTTACTTAAAAATTTCATATGTGCATCTTTTAGATTATTGTTTGATAATTGGCATTTTGGATCATTTTGGTTAAGTACTTTCCGTTCAATATAAATACTGGGCATTTTCTGGACCAAATATCCATATATTCCCTAAGATTCGGTATCCTCTTTGGTGACCGATTTTCCCAACTCACCCTGGTTCCGGACACCCCTCCCACTATTCAATTACCATGGATCCCTTGAAATTGGGCACCACCCTAGTCAACTTCCATTTATCTATTTAAAAATTGACTAACCGCTTCTGCAAACTCGTCCTTTTCTTCTATATGTGGAAAATGACCGCTATTTTCAAATTGCTTAAAAGAAGCATATGGAACAGCTTTCAAGAAGGACTCCACTTGATCGTCCGATGCTACCCAATCATACTTTCCTTTTATAAGCAGAGCAGGATGCACTATTTTTTCTAATAAAGGAAGAAAGGATTCAAATAATCTTTCGTCCTGGTAAAGTTTCCGTTGAAACAATCCTTGCTTTTCCCACATTTCATTTGGTGAATCATATGCTTCCCTATATATCTTATTGAAAACATCTGGAGAAGTATTTTTATAATATAGATTTTCTCTGTCTTCTCCTAACTCATTCATAAGATCCATAAGCATCGACCACGTTTCTTTTGATGATTGATTACCGTGAATATATTCTAAACATCTTTCCATCATCACCCGATTTTGTTTCTTTTCATATTCATGGAATGCCCCTTTTAAAAGAGATTTCGCTGAAAGCTCTAAATCAAAGGTTGGGCACTCAAAGATTAGCTTATCAAGAGAATCAGAGTATTTGGTTGCATATAAAACTACTAACATCGCACCAAAGGAATGGCCTAAAACCGACCAACTATTAATGCCCAGCTGTTTTCGGATTTCTTCACAATCATCCACAAGATCATCCAATGCTAAATCATCAGTCTCTGCCAACTCTTCTGAACGTCCAATCCCCCTTTGGTCCAGTGTTATAAGCTGAATACTTTTTGAAAGAATACTAGATTGAAAATAGGTAAAATCACAGCACCCGGAGCCAGGGCCGCCATGCAAATAAAGAAGTTTGGGCAAATGATCGGCTCCATGTGTTTCAACATATATTTGCTTCCCTCGGACATTTATATACTTTTTCAAAGAA
>Ga0224736_1180_pt1 | contig 9956 bp, 12 predicted proteins | sample IA12soil_MG_GH6A_FD_161628 | JGI IMG/M metagenome (GOLD analysis project Ga0224736, IMG submission 161628) | Enriched cells from agricultural soil in Iowa, United States - IA12soil_MG_GH6A(-) | ecosystem: Environmental > Terrestrial > Soil > Agricultural land | place: USA: Iowa | collected 2017-05-08
CTTCGGCGGACTGCTGAGCGTTCAGCTCGCGGTAGAACGCACGGGCGTTGGTCCAGGTCCTGATCGTGCCGAGACCGCGCTTCTGCTCGCAGTAGGCGTACTCGTACTTCTGCCAGGCGTCCTGACCGGTGCGGTAGTAGATCCGCAGGAGGATGACCTGCTGCGAACCCAGGAAGCACACGGCCGCGGCTTCGCCGATCTGGATGCGGCGGTTGTTGGCGTTGATGGAATACAGGACACCAGGCTGGCCAGCAAGGCCAGCGATCGCCGTGTATACCGTACGGAACGCCCCTTCCACCACCTCACCACCAGGCGGAAGCGCGGTTGACACCTCGCTGAGGAACCGCTGGACCCTCGCGTTCACCTCACGCCGGAGCGTGGTGCGGTCGAAGGTTGACGGAACAGGTACCGGTGTGTCGGGCATTATGCCCTCCTCATTATCGGGAATGTTTCCAGTAGCGTATTTTACATCATTCGCCCGTATTTGTCACACATGCTATATGTAGCTATGAAAACGCCGCCCGTTCCCGCAGCTGCCGTAGGGGGCAGAGCGGTACTTGGGCGGCATCCTCACCTTGCTTCGGGGGTCACGACGCGGAAGGGCGGTCCTTGGCGCTTGTGCCGAGGCTCACCCACAGGGGCTGCCAGTCGGCCACGTGGGCGTGGGCCAGCTTGCGCTGGTACGCCTCGGGGTCGGTCTTGGGCAGCCGGGCATCGCGGATGATGCGGCGCAGCCACAGGAACAGGAAGTACCAGGCGACCGTCTGCTTGATCCCGAACCAGACGCTCCACTCGGAACCGAACAGCACCGCGGTGAACACGGCCACCGTCAGGTACCCGTAGAAGGCGTACAACAGGTTGTTGAACACCTTCGTCGGCGAGCGGAGTGCGCGGCGCGGGTAGATTTTGGTGCGGTAGGCGCCGTAGGTCAGACCCACGGCGGCGATGACGGCGCCGAGCTGCAACAGGAAGTTCCACCAGAACGAGTTGTACCAGTGGGCATCGTGCGGCAGGTCGCCCGCGAGCACCAGGAGGATCGCCGTGGCGATCGCCAGGTAGAGACTGCCCGGGAAGAACGAGCCGAACTGGTTCTTGCCCAGGGGCAGGAGCCGCGACTCGAACAGCGGGGCAATCACGATCATGGCGACCGGTGCCAGCAGCAGGCAGAACAGCAGACTCACGAAGAGTCCGTGCCCGGCCAGCCAGGAGGCGTACCAGAACAACCCCAGGGGGTCGTGGTAGCCGGGGATTCCGGAGACGTTCATGGAAGCGTAGGCTCCTCGAGCTAGGTGATGGACAGGACGAAGCCGCCTAATTACAGCGGCTCACGATGGCTTATTATACTACAAAATTGTTAAAAAATCAACATACGCCCGTTTGCTACAATGGCGCTATGGCACGAACATTGTTTTACCAAGTCGAAGGCGCAGGCGAGCCAATCGTGCTGCTCCATGGATTTTTAGCATCGTCGCAGTATTTCACGGCGCTCCGGAAGCGCCTTCGGGCCACCCACATGGTTATAGCTATCGATCTGCTCGGCTTTGGCCGCTCTCCTAAACCAGCAGCATCACAGTACACCTATAAAGAGCAGGTAAGGGCAGTCCACGAAGAACTTACTCGTCTTGGAATACAAAAATTCGCTCTCGTTGGGCATTCCCTCGGGGCCTTAGTAGCTCTTCGCTACGCCCAGGAATATCCCGCCAGCGTGCGCCGGCTTATCCTTTTTAACCCGCCCATGTACCAAGATGCCGCCCAAGCGGCCGCCACCTTAAAGAGTACCGGCCTACACTACCGTATTATGTTGCATTCCCCGTGGCGGGATATTGCATGGTACGGGGCGAAGGTGCTGCCGCGGATCCCGTTTAATAAAAAGCGTCCGCCTATAAATCTTACTGACGTTCTGCGCCCTACCACCCATGCCCGTCAGCGAACGTACGAGAATATCATCTTAAAAGGCGAGTTTTTTAATGACATAGCCCAGGTAAAAGTCCCGACCTTACTTGTCATGGGAAAGAGCGACCGGCCCCAGTACCATAAAAACGCCAGTGGATGGCTCCCGCCTTCACACGTTCGCTGTGTCACTGTTGCTACCGGCCATCATCTGCCCGTTAAGCATCCCAAGCTTGCCGAGCAACTGGTCCGCTCCCATCTGAGTTAATTGACATTACACCTTATATCTGATATAATTAAAAGACACAGTCCGGCACCACTAGATTAGAAACGGAACACCGATGAACCGACTCAAGCCCTACGTGGCCGATGCACTGTCGTTCCTCCGGGCGGCTGCCGTGGTTCCCGTCATCGTCTACTCGATCATGGGAAACTGGCACATCGCCTTCCTCATCCTCCTGGCAGGGTGGATCACCGACCTCCTGGACGGCATCGCCGCCCGCAGGTACGGCACCGTCCTCAGCCCGGAGTTCGACATCGACGGCAAGGCCGACTCCATCCTGGCGTTCGGCTCCGCCGCCGTCCCGCTGGTCTACGCCTACGCCAACTACAGCATGGGCGTCGTCGTGGGCCTCACCATCCTGTACGCCCTGACGGTCATCGTCGGCATCTGGATGGTGTCGGTCATGAACAAGCCGCTCACCCCGTCCAACCGCTGGGTGATCGCCGGGAACATGATCGTCCTGCACAGCGTCGTCCAGATCGCGGCCGTCCTCGTGTGGTTCGACTACATGGCCTCGGGGAGGGACATGGCGCTTCGCCTGTCGATCGTCCTGCTCGGCGTCGGCCTGTTCCAGAACCGCAAGATCCGCCTCTGGTGGAACGGCCGGTTCCGGCAGGACGAGCCCAAGGCCGCCGCCGCGTAAGACCGGCGGCACGACCCGTCAAGATGAGGGGAGGGGAACGTAAGGGGTGGCCGCAAGGCCACCCCGTTTCCTTTGTCTGTTATAATTTATATGAATCATGGCACAAAAAAAGAAGCAATCTCCAACTACCGCCAAGGCCGTCGTTAACCGCCGGGCTCGTTTTGACTATGAGCTTGGCGAAGATATCGTCGCCGGGGCAGTGCTGACCGGGCTAGAAGTCCGTGCCGCACGTGACGGGCACGTACAGCTTAAAGGCTCGTTCGTCTCGGTTCGCAACAACGAATTATGGCTTAACAATGCCAGCTTCAGCCTAAAGCTCAACCAAAAAGGACAGCCTGGCGCCCGCAGCATCGACACCTCGCCTAAAAAACTGCTGGCCAGCCGCAAGCAAATCAACACGCTCATAGACCGCAAAAAAAACGGCATGACCATCGTCCCGACCAAACTGCTAACGACCGGCAGGTTCATTAAGGTAGTTATTGCGCTTGGTAAGGGCAAAAAGAACTACGACAAACGCGAAACACTCAAACGGCGCGACCAAGAACGCGACGCCCGGCGGGCGATAAAACACGCTTAAATTCAGCCTGTTGACCCCTGCGGGTATGCTATACTCAAAGTAATGAAACTGTACTCGTGGAATGTTAACGGTATTCGTTCGGTCGACAAAAAGGGCGCGCTTGCTGAATTTATTCAAAAGGAGCAGCCCGACGTTGTGTGTTTTCAAGAGGTAAAAGCGCACGAAACCCAGATCGACCTTGAGTTTCCCGAATACGAAAAATTCTGGAACTCAGGAGAGCGAAAGGGATACGCCGGAACAGCCATCTGGACAAAGACCCCGCCGCTCAGCGTGACGTACGATCTTCCCTCGGAGATTGTCACCGCCTACAAACTTGACAGCGACCACTACGGTAACCCTTCGGGCGAAGGCCGCGTTACGGCGCTCGAATTTGAAAAGTTCCACATCGTAACGGTTTACACGCCAAACAGCAAAGGCGACCTCACCAGGCTTGATCTGCGTCATAAGCAGTGGGACCCCGCGTTTTTACAATATGTTTCCGACCTCGCTAAAACCAAACCGGTCTTTTTTTGCGGCGACCTTAACGTTGCCCATAAAGAGATCGACCTTGCAAACCCCAAACCAAACATGGGCAAGCACGGCTTTACCATTGAAGAGCGCGAGGGCTTTGACAAAATGTTAGAGGCAGGTTTTGCCGACACGTTCCGCATGTTCAACAACGAGCCCGGCCAGTATTCTTGGTGGACGCACTGGGCCAACGCCCGCGCCCGGAATGTCGGGTGGCGCATCGACTACTTTTTAGCCAGCGCAAAAGCCGTGCCGCTTGTTAAAAAAGCCGAAATCCATACCGGCGTTATGGGCTCCGACCATTGTCCCGTTAGTATTACCATTGAACTGCCAAAGGAGTAATCATGCCAGCACCCAAGCAACAGCCCGTCACCCTTGAAGAGCTCAACCAGCTTATCTGGAACCACCTGGAGGAGCGCGACTGGCATAAAAACCCTTCGCGGGGGCTTGCTATCTCCATGGCACTTGAGGCCAACGAACTGCTGGAACACTACCAGTGGCAAGACGAGCCCGTCGGCGGTGCCGACGCGGTGGGCGAGGAACTGGCCGATGTCTTTATTTACGGCATGCAAATAGCCCAGCAGAACAATATCGATATTGCAGAGCATATTAAGCGAAAGCTCGAAAAAGCCGCTAAAAAATATCCGGCCGAAAATTTTAAGGGCAAAACGGCCACCGAAAAGCGCGCCGCCTGGCTTGAAAACAAGTTGGCCCACCAAAAAACGGGGCTTTAAATGTTGTCAACGCAAGTTGCCGCTAGGCTCACAGAAGCCGCTGCACAGCAGACCGGCTATACGCCAAATCCAGCTGTTGCAGCCCAGTTAAAAGAGAAGAACCTGGTTATGTTCGTAGGGCCGGCTGCCGTAGGTAAGAGCTTTCTTATGAATAAAATTATCGAGCGGGACATTGACTTTGGCCGCGTGTCGATTTTTACCAGCCGCGACCCGCGCGACGACGACGAACCCGGCATGTTCCGCTATATTCCACACGACGACGCTAACATACTGCCGCTTCTTAATAGAATAGCTGCCGGCGAAGTGGTGCAGTATGCCGTTCATCCCACCTCCGGCCGCATTTACGGCTCCGAAATAACCGACTACGCCAAAACATTCAACCTGCTCGCGACACTCTCGGGTATCGTTAACTCGCTGCGGCGCCTGCCGTTTGAAACCACCCATGTGATCGGCCTTGCTGTCGACCCGGATATTTGGATGCAGCGGTTTAACAGCCGCCCCATGACCCCGGAAGAACGCGTAAAACGCCTTAACGAAGCTGTCGTTTCGCTGCAGTGGCTACTGAGCGCGGAAAACATGCAGGAGATCAAATGGGTTAATAACACGTCGTCGGACGAATCTGCTGCCGTCCAAGGCGTAATAGATGCTGTAAAATTTAATAAACCGGGCGACAAATTAGCACTGCGCGTCGCCCATTCAATGCTAGAACGACTACAAAAGGAACAACAATGACCGAAAAAAACTGTACGCTGCTCTTTTTATTAAAAGACGACCAAATTCTGCTCGCCATGAAAAAACGCGGCTTTGGCGCCGACCGCTATAACGGGATCGGCGGTAAAATTGACCCCGACGAAACGGTAGAGCAAGCGCTTATCCGCGAGTGCCAAGAAGAAATCGAGGTAACCCCCACTACGTTTCATAAAGTAGCCGAACACGATTTTACCCAAACCGAAAACGACAGCCCGTGGCGCATGTACGTCCACGCCTACCTCTGCACCGAGTGGGAAGGCGAGCCTAAAGAAACCGAAGAGATGGCGCCGGAATGGTTTGCCATTGCCGACATCCCGTACGACAACATGTGGCAAGACGACATCTACTGGCTGCCAAAAGTTCTCGATGGCAAAAAGCTGTTTTGTAAATTTACGTTTGACGAAAAGGACAACCTGCTTACCCACGACATTAGTGAGATAAGCGAGTTTCCCAACGGCCCGCATCCGTTAAAGGCGTAGGTTATGGATCTCCATCCGTATTGGCACAAACAAACCCCTGAAAAACCGCTCTACCCGGATATCGAATGGTCCAAGCCTGAACAACGGGCCCTTCGCGGCAAACTGGGTATTATTGGCGGTAACAAACTGGGGTTTGCCGGCGTCGCCGAAAGCTACAGCACGGCGCTTGCCAGCGGGGTAGGCGAGGTGCGCATACTCCTCCCCGATATCCTTAAAAAAACCGTTCCGCCCAGCATTACCGAGGCTATTTTTGGCGCCTCCAACCCTTCGGGCGGCCTGGCAAAAGACGCCCGCATTGAAATGCTGGCGCTTGGACAGTGGGCAAACGGCATTTTGTTTGCAGGCGACGCCGGCCGCAACAGCGAAACCGCCATTTTATACGAGGATTTTTTGGCGGATTACCGCGGCCCGCTCACCATTACCCGCGACGCTATCGATCTTATTAAAAACAGCCCGCAGGCGCTTGCCGAACGGCCAAACACACTACTGGTGATGTCGTTCGCACAGCTGCAAAAACTGTTTCAAAGCGTGTACTATCCAAAAATTTTAACGTTTAGTATGCAGCTCGCCAGTCTGGTAGAAGCGCTGCATAAATTTACTATTACGTACCCCATTACTATTGCAGTGCTGCATAAAGACTATCTGCTGGTTGCAAGCGGAGGAGAAGTCACGAGCACCGAGTGGCAAAACCCCATGGCCATTTGGCGGGGAAGTGTGGCGACAAAAGCGGCAGCGTATTGGCTTTGGAACCCAAGTAAGCCACTGGAGGCGGTGACGGCGAGTTTATTATAAGGTATAATTTGCCTATATAATGAAACGTCTTAAAGCAACTAAAGCAATTTTTAACGGTAATTTGCAGACGACCGCTAATCTTCTCCGTCGAACGGATGCGCAAATCACTGCCGACTACCACAAGTTGAACATTATTAGGGGTGCACTTTTACGAACAACTCAAGAAAAAACACTAAAAATTACCAAACAAAAGCTGGAAATTTTAGCTACAGAGATGGGACACGCCCTCCCCACTAAACACAGCAGAGAGCACCTCCTCAACAAAGTAAAGACCTATAAAAAACAGAATAGCTATCTGCGATATGCAGCAACCCATCAAGCTGTAATCAAAATTTGTGTAGTTTATGAGGATCTCATTCGTCGTATAATCCTGAAATATCATGAGGAAGATATCCGACGCATTCCGGCCGGCAAAGAAACCCTTAAAAATGAGGCGATTGTTAAAGCCTTACTTCAGAAGGAGAGTATTCATCGCCTCATGGCAGAAAAGGTTGCTGACGACCTCATGTACGGCAGTTTAGACGCTTGGCATAAGGCGCTAATAAAATTCGGCATGACAAACACTCAAACATCATCAACTCTCACCGAGCTATTCTTAATACGTAATTGTTTCGTGCACAACAATAAAAAAGTATCACCCCAGCTTCATACTTTCTCTCCTCAAAAGTACAAGCTGCGCTCCTCCATCCATTTAAGTGTAGCCGACGTTGAAATTTTTAAAGACGAAGTGTATAAATCAGCCGTAATAATTATGTCCGAATATAACAGAGCATTTCCAAAAAATAGGGGGTCTTGGATTTAAATCATAGGATGAAACTGTTGTATAAAATATCAACATGTGCTATTGTAAATGGGTAGTAAGCCGTGCGGTAAGCGTTACTACGCAGCGAATTGATTTAACTATCATTACATCAATTCGTTCATCGCACGCATCAATGAACACCCTTGCTGGTGTTCTTTTTTTACGCCAAAACGACCTTTTTTGGTGCCGCGGGCCGGACAGATTGTTTTGCTCCTCGAATAGCTAAAGCTATCCCGCACCCCACGAATAAATTCGCGGGGACCCCGCGTCTCGTCGGCCACGCAGGTAAAACTCAAACTGCCACAGGCAGTTTTCGACCAAGGTTCAAGTCCTTCGGACCAATAAGAAAAGCGATCACAAAGGATCGCTTTTCTTATTGGTACCGCGGGCCGGACTTGAACCGGCACGAGCTAATGCTCACCAGATTTTGAGTCTAGCGTGTCTACCGATTCCACCACCGCGGCATAGTATCGGCTTGCATCAATGTATTGTACAATAGATGACAGTAGGAATCCAGACCATGAACCCCGATAGCACCCCCGACAAACGACCTTCTGCACCGCTTGTGCCCGAGCGGGCTGCTCTTACGGGACCCCAAATTCCAACGCGCGGCAATTCAACCGCCATTAACGCTGCCGCCGCGCATATTGTCCGTGACCAAATAAACAGTATTTACGGTGGTAATACCACCACGCCAACGCCGCAAACTACCCCCGTTGCACACGCCGCCGCCCAACCAGCGCCAGCCCCTGCAGCCAAACCCGAACCGCAGCAATCATCACTAGAGACCGAGAACCCTTACGAGCGCACCCACTCTACCGCCGAGCATGTCCAGACAGAGCAATGGAAGCAGTACCACAGCGCATGGCAAGACTACTATCAAAAATATTACGAACGGTATTACATGGGGCAGGTCTACCAGGCACGGCAGGCCCTGGAAGCCCGCGCCAGCGAAGCAGCCAACCAGCACGTTCCGCAGCCTACCGGCCAGCGGCCAGAACAAGTACAGCAGGAGCCCGAAACGCTCTCACGCGACGAGGCTCTGTACGACCTGCGCAACAAACTGCTTACCCAAATGCGAACTGGCGCTACAAAAGTACGTAAAAGCCGCCACTTCGTGCCAATTACCGCCGCAATTTGCGTGGTGCTGTTGTTTTTGTTTTTGCAGTACAACCGCGTGCTTATTGCCAACGTCCAGGCGTATATTAGCCCGGGTGATGTTAACCCGGCTAACATTATCGTTAACCCCTCGACCAATGTTGCGGTTAGCGCCGACCCGCGGCTGATCATTCCTAAAATCAACGTGGACGTACCCGTTGTTTGGAACACCAAGCCCGACTACGACTCACAAATGGCCGCCATGCAAAACGGCGTGGCGTGGTTTGGAATACCGGGCGCCAACAGCCACCCGGGGCAGGTAGGGAACACCGTGCTTTCGGGGCACTCCAGTAACGATATTATCGACAAAGGCGACTACAAGTTTATTTTTGCCCGGCTCGACCATTTGGTAAAAGGCGATTCGATTTTTGTTAACTACCAAAGCAAACGGTACACCTACACGGTTACAAAAACAGAGGTCGTACAACCAACCCAGGTGAGCAAGTTGGTGTACAAAACCACCAAGCCAATGCTCACGCTTATTACTTGTACGCCGCTGGGAACGTCGCTTAACCGTTTGCTAGTAACCGCCGAGCAAGTAAGCCCCGACCCTACGGCCGCAACGGCCGCTCCAAGCGACTCGGGCACCAGTAACACCACAAGTATCCCCGGTAACTCGCCAACGTTCTTAGAACGCATTTTTGGCGGCAACGACGGCTAGCTAACTGGCTCGGATTGTTCTTTTTTAGGAGACCGCAAAAGAGAGGTGATTCCCGCCGTTGCACATACAGCAGCGAGCAGGAGAGCGGGCAGGTAGAACATGATCAAAACCCATACGTAAATGGCAGCGAATGCAAAGTCGGTATCTCCAGTAGCTGTAGTCGCAGTTGTTGTAGTATTGCCGCCACCCAGCCAAGCACTCACTGCCACAAGAAGTAACACGCAGGCTATCTGGAAGAACGCCATTGTAATGGCAACTTTCTTTATGGTTTCATTACGAAACGCTTTTACTAAAAATAGAACACAAAACACTGCAACTACGAAAAAACATACCGACGGCAAGACGATAAAAAGCAAGCTTGCTCCTAGCGAAGACAAATCGAAACCAACGCAGTTTACAACACCTTTCCATGCTGCATATCCCGCAACGGGCAGCAGCGCCACCCCGATACATTTGTTGATGAGTGTTGGGCTAATAGGGCGGTTAAGTGCGTTGCTCATTCTAGGATAATATCATCTGCACGCGCTCGAGATGATAGGTCGTGCCGGCTTTGCTAATGCCGTACAAGTACTTTTCGTTGGGACTCAGCGTTACTTCGTAGCCTGGGCTCACAGGCATGATATCGTGTTGGTTGGCGCCGTCAAATTCGTACAGGCGCAGCATACCGCCCCGGTCGCTCC
>Ga0224736_1184_pt1 | contig 9848 bp, 8 predicted proteins | sample IA12soil_MG_GH6A_FD_161628 | JGI IMG/M metagenome (GOLD analysis project Ga0224736, IMG submission 161628) | Enriched cells from agricultural soil in Iowa, United States - IA12soil_MG_GH6A(-) | ecosystem: Environmental > Terrestrial > Soil > Agricultural land | place: USA: Iowa | collected 2017-05-08
GGTAGTGGACGACGACATCCGCAACATTTTTGCCTTGACTACCATCCTGGAGCGTCATCAGATGATGGTCGTTCCTGCCGAAAACGGTCACGAGGCCATTCAAATCCTGGAGCAGACGCCGGATATCGAGATCGTGCTGATGGACATCATGATGCCGGTTATGGACGGCTACGAAACGACGCGGGCGATCCGCAGCAAGCCGCAGTTCAAAGATCTCCCGATCATTGCTCTGACCGCCAAGGCGATGAAAGGCGACCGGGAGGAATGCCTGGAAGCCGGAGCATCCGACTACATTACCAAGCCGGTGAACAGCGCGCAGCTGTTGTCGATGATCCGCAGCTGGCTTGGAACGACGGCACCTGAGGAAGATGCCGGGCCGGACCAGGAGGAGTAGAAGGAACGGACATTTAAGAGATGTTTCCCGCTGTTTATGGTGGGAGGCATCTCTTTTTCTATTCTCGGAAATGTCCATATCACAATAAGCCCCTGTTCTTTGATCCTGTTTGGCGGGGAGATCGTGATTTCCAGGGATGTTTTGCCTTTCGGCGGAATGGTTAGACTCTTTATAGACGGGCTGCGGCCGCTTCATCGGCATCAACAGCACCCGGAGATGAAGACAATGACTACTACGCAGAAAGAAGGGCTTTCAATGAACGAATCTCTCAAATCCGTAACCGACTGGCTGAACGCGCATAAACAGCAGACCGTTATGATCCGCAAACAGGAGCTCGAGGACACCGACCAGACACGAATCACGCTGGAGGATGTGGAATACAAGCCGAGCACACCGACGATTGACGAATATACCGAAGGGGATTCGCTGATCCTGCACGGCAGCGGAGCTGTGGTGAACGAGCAGGGAGATATCCCGCTTCCGCAGAGCACATACCAAATTTACGTTGACGGATTGAAGTACGCGGATGTGCAGGAGCAGCAGCTTTCCATGGAAACGGAACGGGCAAAATATGAAATTTTCATACAATCTTGAAAAATTTCAATAAGTATCTTTGCATATTCCAATAAATGTGGTAAAGTAAAAACTGACCTTATGACTGGAATTGAAAATTGGTCAGTTTTTGCTGATACGCGTTTAGATGGGAGGAGAACATCATAGGATCGGTCGACCGGAAGAAACAGGTGCTGGGCGCGGCTGCCCAGTCCTTTTCCTTGTTCGGGTACAAGGCGACGACGATGGAGCAGGTAGCGAAGATCGCTAATGTGGGAAAAGGAACGATTTATACGTTTTTCGATACGAAGGAACAGCTGTTTGACGAAATTCTGCACGGCGTCATCTCCGAAATGAAGACGATCATTGAGCGGGAAGTGGATCACCGGAAGCCGTTTTTCGACAACCTGTTCCGGGTTCTGGATTCCCTTCTGGAATTCCGGGGGGAGCATGAGCTGTTGATCAAGCTCTCACAGGAGGTCAGAGACTTCGGGACGCCACAGTCCCAAGAGGCGATGAGCCGGGTGGAGGGTGTCATCCTCGGCTATATGGAGAAGGAAGTCCGGTTCGCGGTGGAGCAGCACGAAATCCGTGAATGCGATCCGTCCGTCGTCGCTTTCCTCATGCTGAAAATGTATGTCGCCTTGACGTCCGAATGGAACAAACAGCATCAAAAAACGTTAACCAAGGCGGAAATCAGGCAGCACTTCCGGCTGTTTCTGGAAGAAGGGCTGTCTGTGAAATAACCGGGCATGCGTTATATCCCTTTATAAGAGCAGGGACCGCTGCGGCCTTTATCAGGCGCCACGGCGAAGTACCCGAGTACGTCTCGGAGCAATGGCCCCACGTTGTGGGGTCCTTTTGTCCGGAGTATTTCCGTATGCGCAAAACTGACCAATTGAAGAAATCAGTCAATGATACTCGGGAGTGTCTGAGTCATACTAAATAACGTAAAGGGGGAAGCCTGGAAACATGAAATCAATAGCCGTGTTTTTTAAAGATTTGGCGGCGGCCGCAAAAAATCCGAAAGTGCTCATTCCGGTCATTGCCGTCATGTTTATTCCGATTTTGTACAGCGGCGTATATCTGGCGGCCTTTTGGGACCCCTACGGTCATCTGGACCAGCTGCCGGTAGCGGTGGTCAACAAGGATAAGGGCGCCGAATTCAAAGGTAAGCAGCTCCACATTGGAGACGATTTGGTGGACGAACTGAAGAAAGGCAAGGACTTTGACTGGGAATTCGTCAGTGAAAAAGAAGCTGAGCAGGGAATCAAGGATAACCGCTTTTATATGAAAATTACGATCCCTGAGGATTTTTCCAGCAAAGCGACGACGCTGATGGATGAAAATCCGCAGCCGGCCAGCATCGAATATGAGCCGAACGGAGACTACAACTTTGTGGCCTCCCAGATCGGCAATACGGCCGTAAAGGATATCAAGTCCAAAGTATCCGCGAAGGTAACGGAATCGTATACCGACAGCCTGCTGGACAATTTTACGGAGGTATCGGACGGTTTGGCTGAAGCCGGTGAAGGCGCGGGCAAGCTGCACAACGGTACCAATGATCTGGATGAAGGAGCCGTCAAGCTGAAGGAAAACCTCGGCAAGCTGGCGGCAGGCACACTGGAAGCGAAGGACGGCATGGGTCCGCTGGCCAAAGGGGCCAGCGACCTGACCAAAGGTGTTGGCGACCTGGAAGGCGGCGCCAAGCAGCTTGCCGGCGGGCTCAGCCAGCTGAGCAGCGCGCAGGGTCAGCTGACCGCAGGGGCCGTGTCGGCCCAGAAGGGCGGCGAGCAGCTGTATCAAGGGCTGCAGTCCTCGCTCAAGGGCGCCCAAGACCTGAATGCCGGTCTGAAGAGCGCCGATGAGGGCGCAGCCGGACTGGAATCCGGTCTGAAGGCGTCAGAGAAGGGAAGCGCCGATCTGGCGAGCGGCCTTGAATCTTCCGCAGGCAGCGCTCAGAAGGTCGCCGACGGCGCCAAAGGCGTGGCCGACGGCCTGCAGCAGCTGGCCAAAGCGAGCCCTGAGCTCGCGGCAAACCCTGAGCTGCAGAAGCTGATCGCAGCCAGCCAGGCGGTAGCCGACGGCAGCGCCCAGCTCGCGCAGGGTCAGCAGCAGCTGCTCAGCGGGGCGAACTCGCTGCATGACGGCCAGAAGAAGCTGGCCGGCGGCGCGGCCCAGCTGCATGCGGGCACGCAGCAGCTCACCGCAGGCAGCGGACAGCTCGTACAAGGCCAGCAGCAGCTCGTGGCCGGCGCATCCAAGCTGAATGCCGGCCAGCAGCAGCTTACGGCCGGCTTGCAAACGTTCGGCCAGAAGCTGTCCGAAGCGGCCGGCGGCAGCCAGAGCCTGGTGGGCGGCGCCCAGCAGCTTCTGGCAGGATCCAGCCAGCTGCAGGGCGGCGTGAACAAGCTGGCCAGCGGGCTCGGAACACTTGCCGACGGTTCGCAGCAGCTGAACAACGGCGCAGGTGACCTGAAGAGCGGCATCAGCAAGCTGGAGGACGGTTCGAAGGAGCTGCAGACGAAGCTGACAGACGCGGCGGATAAAACCTCCGAGCTCAAGAAGACCGATGCGCTTGTGGAAATGTTCGCTTCCCCGGTTGATACGAAGGAAATCGATGACCGCAAGGTGCCGAACTACGGCACAGGCCTGACGCCATACTTCATGTCGCTCGGCCTGTTCGTCGGAGCGCTCATTTCGACGCTGGTCATTTCGCTCAAAGGAACGACGGTTCCTGGCGCTTCCGGCTTCAGCCGGTTTGTCAGCCGCTCGCTGTCCTTCGCGGGCATGAGCTTGTTCCAGTCCGTGGTCGCGGCAGCGATCATTTTGTACGGACTGGGGCTGGAGGTTCGAAGTGTACCACTCTTCTTCCTCTTCTCCTTTATTACGAGCTTGACGTTTATGTTTATCGTGCAGGCGTTCGTCACCTGGCTGGATATGCCGGGACGCTTCCTGATCATCATCCTGCTGATTCTGCAGCTGGCAACCAGCGCCGGAACGTTCCCGCTGGAGCTGATTCCGGATTGGCTGAAGCCGCTGAATCCTTGGCTTCCGATGTCCCACAGCGTGCTCGGATACAAGGCGATTATCGCCAGCGGAGATTTCGATCTGGTGTGGAAGCAGGCAGGCATCCTGGGTATCGACGCCGTGATCTTCCTTGCTTTGACCCTTGTCTACTTCCTGATCAAGGGCCGCAAGGCGAAGGAAGTTCCTGCAGAGCCGCAAACGGCTTAATTGCACTCGCGATAACAATCCATTCACAGGAGTTCCGGTTCTTCCCATCGAAGGACCGGAGCTCCTTTTTCGCCTTATCACGCATAAGATGATACGAGTAGATTTCGGACATTGACGATATTGGGTATAATAAGAAGATACAGACAGGAATGAGGGTAGATAAAAAGATGATAATTCTGAAGACGAAAGACCAGATCAAGTACATGAAAGAAGCGGGCGAAATTTTGGCTGCCTGCCACCGTGAGATCCGCAAGATGATTGCTCCCGGCATCACCACTATAGAGATTGACCGTTTCGCAGAACAATTCATCCGCAAGCATGGGGCTACACCCGAGCAGAAAGGATACAACGGTTTTCCTTATGCGACCTGCACTTCGGTAAACGACGTGATCTGCCACGGCTTTCCGGGCAAAACGGTGCTGAAGGACGGGGATATCATTACCGTGGATATGGTGGTCAACCTGAAAGGCTGGCTGGCCGACTCTGCATGGTCCTATCCGGTCGGGAATATTTCCGAGCAGGCGCAGCGCCTGCTGGACGTGACGCATGAATCCCTGTACAAAGGAATCGAGAAGGCGGTTATCGGCAACCGGATCGGCGACATTTCGCATGCAATCCAGGTTTATGCCGAAGGTGAAGGCTTCTCGGTCGTACGCGATTTCATCGGCCACGGCATCGGGGAGGAAATGCACGAAGCACCGCAGGTTCCTCACTACGGGCCGGCGAATGTAGGTCCACGGCTGAAGGAAGGCATGGTGATTACGATCGAGCCGATGCTGAATACCGGCACTTACCGGAGCAAGATGGACAGCGACGGCTGGACCGCCAGAACGCTGGACGGCGGACTGTCGGCCCAGTACGAGCACACCCTCGCGATTACGGCGAACGGTCCGGAAATTTTGACAGCCCAATAAGCCGGCAAGGATGACGGAAAACCGGAAGTCCGGGCGGTGTCATTTCTTCGGAGTTCATAAGCGTAAAACACAAAAAGAGAAGCATCGGGAGGATGCTTCTCTTTTTGTATGGATTAACGCCGAAAGCTACCTGAAATAAATGGCGACGCAGATGATGATGGCCAGGACCACGGTCACCACGTACATGGAAGTCAGCTTGGACAGATTCTTCTTCGTACGATGCTCGTACTCCGGATTGCGTTTTTTATTTTCGGCAGAAAAACCGACCCAGAACGTCCCGACAGCAGCCAGCAGGGCGATCCCGATCACGACGATGTAAATCCACATATTTAATCACCTTTCTTGATCCCTGGCTGTTGGCATGACAGGAACGCATTCTTTGCTTCATCATACCACGCGCCGAAGGATCAGTGAACCCTTTGCTTGTACTTACCGGAGTTCACCATCGTAATGGTGACATCTACGTTCCTCAGCATCTCATCGGTTAGAATAAAATCAGACTTCTTGCTGAGTTCCCGCCATTTGTCGGGGTATTTCCGGTACAGCTTGTCTTCCAGCATCAGCACGTCGGATTTCAGGGTGACGCCTTTTTTGTAGCTGTCGATGACTTCCTTCTTTACTAGTTGGGCGGCCATTTTCTCCAGCGTCGACTCCGGCAGATCCTTGATCATCAGATCCACGTAGGATTTAAGTCCGATGCGAATGTCGAAATGAATCTTGTCGTTTTCCAGCTTTGGATCTACGATAAAATGCGGCTTCATCAGGATCAGGGTGGCTACGGGGGTCTGACCGACAGGAATATTGACGGGTGACCGTTCAAGCTGCCGCTGAATCCAGCGGGTTCCCTTCAGATCATCCTCCGAGAGCCATCCGCGAAGCTCTCGGTTGTCAAAAAAATAAGCGCCGGATACCCGAAGCATCGGGTGGTCCTTTTTATCCTCATACCAGTCCTTATAGTCAATCGTCAACGAAGGAAGAATTGCCGTCCCGCTCGGTTCTTTCAACTGGGCCAAAATTTTAAACTCATAAATGGGCAGGATGAACGAACGCTGCGTATAAACCTGCTGCGGAGATTCCAACACGCTTTCCAGCGGAGAAAAGTTCAGGATGGACTTCTCCGTCAGAATGTCCTGAATCGGATCTTTCGTCCCATACAGCAGCACGTTATAACGGATTTCCCGGTACCGGTTCAGCATGTCAAACACCTGGTCCATGCCATGCTTGAGCAGCCGCTCGGAACAAACGACCACTTTCATATGGCCCCAAAATACGCGGCGCTGTGCCGTCGAGTAGATGGATGTCAATGATTCGGTCACGGTCATCCCTTCCCCCGTGCCAATCCAGATCGGCACGACTTTGCCGACCTGGGCATTTTGGGATTGAGCGATATTGGAGAAGTTCAGCACCTGAACGTAGCTTTTATATTTTCCGTCCTCATAATCAAGCCCGATCGCCGTCACATAGGCCATATTCTGAATATCCTTGGAGTTCCAGCAGCCCGGCAGGAGAAGCGTTAACGCACAGCATACAAGGAATAGCGCCAATCGTTTCATGTCGGGGACTCCCCTTGATGATCCGGATCCTGCGGATTCAGGAAGGAGGTGCGGCTCTTGACTTTATCCCACGGCAGCCGGATGACCGAGTTGATAAAATCCTTGAACCGGAATGGTGAAACCGGCGCAAGATAGGACTCTCCGAACGTCCGGAGCCGGGATACATAGATCAGCAGCAGAATCAGGCCGAGAATGAGGCCGTACATACCCAGAAACGAGGCGATCAGGAACAATGTGAACCGGATAACGCTAATGACCGAGGTTAAGCTTTGATTCACCAAGGTCGCGCCAGTGACGGTCGTAATAGCGCCCACGACGACGGATGACGGCGAGACCAGCCCGGCACGGATGGCGGCGTCGCCGATGATAAGACCGCCGATAACGGTCAAGGTCTGGCCGATCGTGGTGGGCAGCCGGATGCCGGCCTCGCGGAAGATCTCAAACAGGAGAAGCAGCAGAAACAGCTCCATCTGGGCGGAAAAGGGCAGGCCCAGACGGGTCACCGAAATCGTCGCCATCATCCGGTACGGAAGCTGGTCCTGGTGAAACGCGGTCAAGGCCACCCAGAATCCCGGCAGAGCCACGGACAAGACGAGACTGAGCACGCGGATCAGCCGGACAAAGGAGATGTAAATGTAATTAAAGTGGATGTCCTCCGGCGATTTCATAAGCAGGGACAGCGAGCCAGGACCAGTAAGCACCATCGGATTGCCGTCTACGATGATGACGAATCTCCCGTTGATCAACGAGCTGACCGCGTAATCCGGACGGCCCGTAAAATCGATCAGCGGCAGCAGGGAGTATTTCGAGTCGGACAGCAGTTCCTCGAGCTGGCTGGCCGTATACAATCCGTCCATGTCGATTTTAGACATCCGCTTTTTAACCTCCTCCAGAAGCTTAGGCGAGATGATGTCTTCAATGTAAAGGAGAGATACCCGTGTCCGTGTGCGTCTGCCCATCACAAACGTTTCGTTGCAGAGCGTGTTGCTGCGGATCCGCTTGCGGATCAGTGCGACATTGGTGCTGATATCTTCGGTAAAACCGTCTTTCGGGCCTTTGACGGAAATTTCGGTCGTAGACTCCTCCGGTGTCCGTTTAGGCATGTTGCTGATGTCCATAGTATACAGCTCGTTGGTATGCGGGAGGAACAGGACGACACTCCCCTGAAAGACGGCTTCCTCTATCGCACTGCTGGGAGCGTTCGTCTTTAGCAGGCTTAACGGCAGCTTGCCGGCAAGCAGTTCGCCTTTTTTGGATGGGAGGCCGTCTTTCTCATACATGTCGTAGAGCTCCGGCAGAATGACTTTGCCGAGCAGCGATGACTCGCATAGACCATCGGCAAAGACCAGGACGATCTCAGAATAAGGATTGGACTTGCTGAGCCGGTGCATTTGGACCTTGATATCGGCGCTTTTGGCAAATAAATCGTTCAGCCTACTAAAATTCCAAAGCCTCGGTTCATCCGAGGAGTCGTCATCGGAGCTGCCTTTCTGAGGATTGTTATCATCCGAATTGGTGCTCTCTGATGTTTTGTCATCGGTATCCCCATTTTTTCGCTGATTATTCCCCTGCTCGGAATCGCTAACGTTCCGGTTGTCCTCTGGATTGTCGGAAAGCGGCTCGCCATTCTCCTCGCCTGTTTCTTCTGGAGCCTGGTCCGGTGAATTGCCGCTGCGTTTACCTTGATCCCTGTTTTTTCGGCGCTCTTGGCTTTGCTTTCCACTATTACCGTTGTGCGCATGACTTTCTTCTTTGCGATCATCCGATGGATCGTGATCCCCTTGGGGCAAGTAATTTTTATTTTCAGTATCCGTCATGTCGTACGCTCCCTTCTTTTATTCGGAATGAAGGAGATGCCAACGCATATCAGGGAGTACGAGATTCCCAATATCAAGGAAGCCGGAAAATAATACCGGTACATCATGTTGTAAAAGTCCTGCTGGCTGTACGGAAACATACATAACACGATGTAACTGAACGTTAGGGCGATGATAAATCGGCCCCGCATCGTTTGGTTGGAGAAGGGCATGATGTCCGCAAGCAGAAACAAAGACAGGCTAATTCGAATCGATGAACCGGCAAGCCATTGGTACACCGAGAAAAAGTCCACATGCTCTACATAATCACCGATTTTGACCAGCCGCCACTGTTCATAAGGAGAAGTGGCCTGCTTGGCTGCTTCGACTGGCCCAAACTCGGTGATGGCTCCTATGACGGGTCCGAGCGTAATCCATACCATCAGCAGTGTGAACACGATCATGTGCCACGGCTTCGTGTTCGACCGGATCCGGTGCTGCATCGTCAAGATGACGATCAGTTCGATAAACGCCCCTCCCGCATACAGCATGCCATGAACAGGCGGTACCCACCCGTGCTCCATTAGGGGTAACAACATCTTATAATTTTTATGAGCGCTGTTGGACACCGAGACGAAAATCCCCAGAACGACGACGATCGGCAGCAGGACGCCCGCTCCGATTGCCATGGAGCGCAGACCTGTTTTGGCCCCGTACAGGCAGACCAGCGCCAGGGCGGTTACGAGCACCAGCTTTGGGGTGGCCGGCAGGTAATTGGTGATGGTCCAGGTGGAGGTGTGAAGCAGCGTGAGGCCTCCTATGGTGTACAAATACAGGCACATCGGAACCATGAGAACCCAGGAAATCCATGGTTTTGTCCGTTCGGCAAGCCAGGGCTGCAGCTTGCGGTTACCGGATCTCTTCATGAACCAGACGAGCAGCAGCGACCAGGGCACGTAAATGAGCGCAGCCATGAGGACGGAAACCCAGGCATCCCGGCCTGATGCATCCAAAATCATGGGATTGACGATGACATGACTGGTTAGCCCATTCGTCAGCATGAGGATCATACAGATATGGGAGAAATTCATTCGATTGACAGAACCCATTATGCTTATCACTCTATTCCGGGTAGCTTTAATTTAGATAAAGGGTAGTATGGTAAAGAACGGTGGATTTTATGTATTTACATCAATATTTTCAAAAAATCGGGGTGAAATCGGAGGGATAGTGCGGACATTCTTCTAAAAAAAGACCGTGCCAATACCGGCACGGCCTGTTCCAATTATTTTATTCCTTCCGCAGCAGAGCTTCGCCTGCAATGCCCGGATTGGTCATTTGGTAAGGATCAAGGATGATGTTCAGCTCTTCTTCCGTCAGCACGTTGTACAGCAGGCACAGC
>Ga0224736_1190_pt1 | contig 9451 bp, 1 predicted proteins | sample IA12soil_MG_GH6A_FD_161628 | JGI IMG/M metagenome (GOLD analysis project Ga0224736, IMG submission 161628) | Enriched cells from agricultural soil in Iowa, United States - IA12soil_MG_GH6A(-) | ecosystem: Environmental > Terrestrial > Soil > Agricultural land | place: USA: Iowa | collected 2017-05-08
TAATACTGACGACGTTCATCGGTAGCAGGAACAACATTCCCACCATTGATCCCACGAACTGCTGTATTGAAGTCACCTGTCTGAGCAATAGACTTCATTGCCTTGCTGTTCTGAAGGAAGCGTACGGCTGATTCAGCCATCACGTTTGGATCCTCAGAGACAAGCTTAGGATTATTCACTACATCTATACCTGTTTCTTTCTTAAACCTTTCATAGTTAGATTTACCTGTCAATTGGAATAAACCACGACCACGATATAACCAACCATCCTCAGGTTTCTCGTTACCTAATGAAGGTCCCTTAGGAGCACGACCGTAAACCCACATTGCACGTTCAGGTGGAGACATAGCCGCAACTTTCTGAGCTGTCGCCTGATCGGGAATGTTTTTGAAGTACTTCAGGAGTGTAGGAGCAGACCAGTTAGTGTTCTCAACAGTGGCTTGATAGTTACCGGTTTCCTTCTTAGCCATTGCTAATCCAAGGGCTATAGTTTTGTTATCGGTAATACCTGCCTTGACAAGATGGTTCAACATGAGTTGTTCACCTTGCTGAGGAGACATCTTGATCCCTTTATCTTCACCAGCGACCTTTAAGAACTCAGGATTGAAGTTCTCATTAGCACTGCCTTTGAAGTTACCCTCAGAACCTGCACCACCACCAGACCCCATCATGACATCAGCACTACGACTGCCATTAACAGACCCTGCTCCAGTGAAGCTAGTTCCTGTACCACCACCGCCTACACCAAAGGTACCTGTAGTCGCTTGTTGTTTGGTTCCGTAAACATCGTTCAGAGCTTTCTCAGTACGATCTCTTATGCTTGCAGATTGAGCACGTTGTGTTGGATCACTACGTTCGTCAACTGTCGCTGACTTCTCTAATTCCAACTGAGGATCTTTCAACTTAGCTTCTTGAGCTTTGGCGTCCATCATCTTCAAGTACTTATCAGCTTTATCAGCCCAAGGACCTGACTTAGAATTAGGGAATGGAGATGCAGAGATTTCCCAAATAGAAACTTGCTGGTCTCCGGTTGCAACTAACTGTTCACACAGTTTACGTGCTATCACCACACGGTTAGTATCAGACAACTGTTTCCAGCTCTTAGACGGCAACCCACCACGATACTTTTTGACTTCCTTAACGTAGGTCATTGTAACAGGGAGGAAACGATCTCTGAACCAGACCATCCAGTTATTAGCAGCGATGTCATTAGAGATACGGAAGCTCGGTTTGAACAGTTCAAGTACACGACTGGATTGACCTGTGAACCTGACGTCATCGCCGATAACCATGATGAAGTTCTCAATGTAACGTTCCAACCTAAGTACAGCTTCGATACGCCATGACATATTGTCAACGTTACCGTATGCCGCAAGCCTGGTCATTACAAAAGGATCCATCTCTTGATCTTTACCTGGCATCATGTCGGAGATATCAATCTCTTTAACTTGTTCAGGTTGAGAGAACTTCTTATCCACAGCAGCTTGAGCCGACTGCGCAGCTAGTGCACCAAACTTATCCTGGGCTCTTGTCTCATTACCTATAGTAGGTTGGATGTTACCAGTACCCGCTGCAATTGATTCCCGTTGCTGGGTATCTGTAGCGATCTTCTCCACATTAACCACAGGGGAAGGAATGATCTTCCTGAGCTTCTCCATCAACACATCAATCCAACGACGTGTTAGTACATCGTTCATCAGAGCCATATTGGTGTCAATACGAACATCGATGTTGTACGGATAAGGATCAAGAGTGGCGATAGATTGCTGAACACGTTCGATAACTTGGATAACGTCATATTGCTTACTGACGTCAAACTCGTTAATGTCACCCATGTTAGCAATTGAGATTGCTGCATTGTAAATCATGAAGACTGGTTTGAAGCGAGCCATGAACCATGTAGCTATCGCGCTAGCATCATTGAACTTACTGTTACCCGCATTAGCAAACTGCTGTAAGATCTGTTCAATAGGTGTTCCAGCTTTAAAAGCAGCCCGACCACCACTGATGACAACATGAGGGTAGAGTAATGATTCCAGTAGTTCAACACGACGAGCTAAACCACTATCCATATCCACAATACCGTACATAGCAAAGCGAATGGCTTTCTGGGTAGTTGGTTTGCCAGTTGGGAGTTTAACAGCGCCATAAGCACCACCAGGTTCTTTAGCCACACCGCGAATCTTATCTTCATGAGCTTCCATGTTATCGCGGTTAAAGAACATTGATCCATCACTAGACCAGAAGAAACCATACTTATCAGTAGTCTCTCTTACATCCTTACTCATCACTGTATCGAGAGCTGCATTGGCTATCATACCTTGAGGGAGTAAATCAGTAACTGTATCGATGATAGTATCACTAGCTAAACGGTAATGACCTGTACGTGGATCGCGTGCACCATTCTTGGTATCTTTATCGGTTATGTCATTTGGATCGGAAACGTAAGTTCCAGCGTCACCAGAACCATCCCAATCTTCTTCACCTGACTCGAGAAGTTTGGAACCGCCGTAAGCAAGACCAGTGCCGATAGCTAAGTTAGTCAACATCCCAAACTTACCACGACCTCTTGACCTGGTTCTACCTTTCCCTTTCCCACCATTACGGCGACCGGATTGCCCGCGTTGAGCAACATCACCACCAAGGTCATCTAACCCACCGGCGCCCAGAGCACCACCACGACCACGGAGTAAACGACTACCAGCAAAGGCAGTAGCTAGCTTCATGAATCCAGAACGCAACAGTTTGAAAATAGGAGAAGCAGCACCCAATACACCTGAGAACATTGCAGTACCGATAGAAGCGAGTGTTTTAGTGGACTTGAGTAAACTACCACCTATTAGCTTACCACCACCCATCAGTAACCCACCGATAGCACCAAGAGGGTTCTTAATGAGATTGGTAAGGAATCCACCCATCCCACCTAACAGTCCAGTGATCTTACCCCAAATACCTTTCTTCTCACCCTTTTCGTCAGTTGCACCCATATCCTTGGTATTTTCAGCAATGGCGATAATGGCTTCATTAACCTGGTGTTTCTCTTCTTCCTTCTCTTTCAAAGCTTTATCAGCTAATGAGTTAAGTCGAAGACCCTCACCCATCCCACCTGGAGTACCGTCGATTGGATCAGCTTCCATAGGGATCTTGGTATAAGAAGAAAGTAAACGATAGATACGATCTAACCGTCTTTCGACTCCTGATAAGTTCCCACCTGGTTTCCTAGAGGCATCTGTATTACCTGACGCATCAGTGCTGTTGAATCCATCGATATAGACACCGGCCTTAGAGGCGGCACTTCTTGCATAATCGGCGCCCGCTTTACTGACGTACCCTAAACGCTCGATACCCCAGTTAAATGCTGCCTTGCCCAAACCTGCTGCACCGCCAGCGAATGCAGCACCCATGGCACCGACATTACGAACAGCTTGACCAGAAGCAGTGATCAGATCAGGAACTTCGTCTTCTGTCAGTAAACATTCACCTTCGGCATTATAGACGGGGCCAGTAATCTCATTCCAACCAGATATAGGTTTAGCCGCACCATTAGCGTCGCGTACGAAATAATCACCTGATTTGAATTTGATACCTAACAGACGTGGGGATCCATCTCCCTTCACGTAAACGTCTTGTTGGTAAATCATATTCTTACCAAGCTCTAATGCCTGACGAATACGACCGATAGGGTCAAGTACATCGTAAGCACCTACAGCTGCGTCTCTCATAGCCGCTAAGCCACGCAAAGCAAGTTCCCGACCATCTGGTCCAAAGATCTTACCGGAGAGCTGCTTGGCTGTTATGACAACATTCTTACCAGTGTCATAAATAGGACCTTTAATGTCAGACCACGTCTTAATAACACGTTTACTAACTGCATCGATATAGTCTCCCATATTCAATGCACGTGCTGTCAGAATAGGTTCGCCAGTTTCATCAAGGATATCTTCGTTGTCGCTAGGTTCAGCACCAGTGTACGTCCTACCTATTGTGTTACGTTGTTTCCATTGAACATACGCACCAACACCCAGTCCAGCTATAGCCGTTGAAGCAGCAGCAATTGGGTTCCTCATCAATTGACTACCCAACCCACCGATCAAACCACCAAGCACTAATGGCTGATTTCTGGCGATGAGTTCCATCCCTTTATCGAACAATCCAGATGGGGTGCTTTCTCTGAAACGTTTAATCAAACTTTCTTTGGCTTTCTCTTCTTCACGAGCCTCTGTCTTATTACGAGGAGGTCCAGAGAACAGTTTACCTTTCTGAGCTAATCCATTCATCTCAGTAAGCGCCAAAGCCATCTCGGTAGTTCTACTTACCATCTGAGCAGTGTTTTCACTAATAGTGGTAAGAGTACCAGAGACACCATCAAAGCTCGCTGTAGCGCCCATATCCGCTGGCGAGGCAGGTACCTGGACCAATTGATCGATACGACCTGTCAATGCAGCCATGGTGTCATTCAGATCGCTGAATGGGTTTGTTGCTGATGGAGAAGGTGTTGGACCTTGAGGACGAGGACCAAACCCATTACCTAATCCAGGTTTAGGGGATGCACCTGGAGGTAACTGACCACGAAGTGTTGGGTTGTTAGGATCGTCCATGTATTGACCGATACGGTCATAGAACAACTGGATGTTGACTTTGTCAATACCTGCTTCGGTGTAAATGACACCGAGGTCTCGCAACAATTGTTCATTACCAGTGGCTCTGAGTAGATCAATACGTTCAGCAACATTAGGGAAGTTAGCTTTAATGTTTGCAGCGGAGGCTGAAGCAGCATTTAGATTAGCACGGCCACCCTCGGTCGGCATCTTCATGGCTATCTTCATTTTACCCGCAGTGTCTGACTTATTAAAGTTCTCTACATCAGCTTCACCAATACCGAAGTGTCGTTTGAGGACAGCTTTGATTTCAGTTTGATAAGCATCAGAGATACCAGGGATGTCACCCAAATAGTAATAAGGGTTAAAACCTTTCTCTCTGTCTATATCAATAGAGATTTGTTTAGCCAGAGCTTTACGAGCACCACCACTCAGTAACTTACCTGGGTCGATTGAATCCACAAGTTCTAAGGCGGCAGCTGCATAGCGAGAAAACTCACTGTGTGGCATTAAGTCTGCTTGTGTGGATACCTTACGTTGGGATTCTGTTTGGAACTGACCGCGCATGTAGTTGAACGATTCTTTCTCTACTGCATCATCACCTGTACGAATTTGTTCAAGGATCTGGTTGGTACGGGAAATTAACCCAGGAATGACTTCGTTGAGTGTTACGTTACTTTGATTGGTCCAAACTGAAGGTTGAAGTAAGTTCTGAACATTACGACGAGATAGAGTGTATTGGGTCCCACGTGTACGTGTAACATCCGACATGAGTTTGTTGACTGCTGACTTACTTGCGTTACCCGCAGTGTTCAATGCAGTCCAGACAGCTCTAGGAAGAGGTTTCTGACCCGGTTGTAAACTACTTCTATAATCATCGTAATCCAGGAACTTATTTTCGTCCATGGGTTGGTAGTTTTCAGCAAAGTGGTTAGCCAACCCCATACCAGATGTAGCGCCGTAAGAAACGATGTTACCGATATCGGATAGTTGTTTAACCTGTGCTGTTAACCAAGCACCTTGTTCCGGATAAGCCTTGATGAGTTTATCTATCGCTTTCTTACCAGGACCACGTTGGAAGAATACTGGTAATTGATCGACAGCTACTCGGGCGACCATCTTCCCGAATATAGCGCCAACGGTACCTCGTGACATTGGACCGTCACCCATGGTATCCATCATGTCATCAAGGCCGCCGATAAGCGAACCTACCAGACCATATCCTTCTTTACGATTACCTTCACTAAACTTATCTCTGAACAGACCAGTAATACCGCCAGCACGCTGACCTACTGTATTAAAGATCTTATCACGCATATAAGCTTTACCAGCCGTCAATGTCGAAGTCTTTTCAAACTCAGACATAGCTGTGTTCTTAACAATACGCTTTAATTCATCTACCTCTTGGTGAATACCTGCTTCCATGAACTTATAGAACTTGGCATCTTGGAGGTAAGAACGTACTTGAATAGTTAATTGCGATTGGTGAAGTTTTGCTTGCACTGTTCTATGATACACCATCAAGTCACGTACAGAACTTTCGATGTTCACTAACTGGCGATTGCTTACACCAATGGCTGATTGTAATTGAGAACCTACTGTGGCTGTCATTGAGTTAAGTGATTCACCCAATGCAGAGAACATACTAGATTGAACGCCTACTGAACTATCAATAGCTTGTTCAACTTCGTAATCTTCAGTTTGTTCTATGTTGTTTCTATTATTGAAATCACCAGAGAGCTTTTCCCATGAGGAGAAGTCTTTCTGACTGAAGTTATCTAGTCCGTTATTAGCAAAGCCTGGGAGATGGGAACCCATTCTCTGACTGAGCTTGGACGCAATGCTTTGTAAGGATTTGGCGGTGTCAAAGTTCTCTTCCTTAAACTCTCTTGTCAGTTCCTCTAGTCGATCATCGATAAAGTTAACCTTATCTAATGCCGTGCTAAAAGAACTTGGGAGAATAGTACGAAGGGAACGTATCTTGGCTTTACTGTCACCGACAGTTGATGTAGTCAGGCCAGATAAGAACCCACTAGCCATTCCACTAACAAACCCTTTATTAGCGTTGGGATCGGTGTTGAAGTCCATATCAAAATTGATGTCACCATCAAAAGGATCATCACCCCAATCCACGTCATACAAATCGCTCGCCATTATTTACCCTCTTATTTAGGACATTCTATAAATGAGCAGAAATCCTACTAACTTTACTCTATTGGATACGAATAGAGTACCATGGCCATTAATGCAGCCAGTTACTGTCGCAGATACCTTTGAAGGTCAGACGACTAACCTGCATGATGACGGCCTTTACTCCACAGCTATATTTGGTCGCGTAGGTACCGATGAGCGTGATAAGACTGAATCATACATCGATATCATCCTCCCTGTTTTCAACCCTACCTATTTTAAAGCACTGGTTTCACTGAAAGCCTTATACGGTGAAATTATTAAAGGTAAAGCATATGCTGTTTGGGATGAATCGGATAAAGACTTCATAAAATCTAACATCTTGGAAGGTGACACAGGCTTTGCCTTTTTCATGTCTCACTTCAATGAGTTGGATCCCAAGCAGAATGAATCATTCAAACGGAAACAGAGAATCGACCTTGTAGAGATTTTTAAAGATCGAGCACTCAGTAATAAGATCTTGGTAATGCCAGCAGGCATACGTGATATCGAAATGGGTCCGGTTGTTTCTGAGAATGAAATAAACGACCTTTATCGTAAACTTATCTTCCGTAGTAAATCTCTGAACGTTAAAAACATTGATACCACTGATCCTGTTTATGATAGTATCCGCTGGGGACTTCAGGAAAGCTTTAACAACATCGGCGACTTCCTCTTCAAGATGCAGGAAGGTAAACGCGGGTTCATGCAACGTAGAATGTCACGTCGTTCCATCTTTGGTGCAACGCGTAACGTTATTACATCTCGTAAGGTCTCTGTTGAGAACTGTGATAACAACGTTACCGGTGATCCTAATTCAACAATCATTGGTTTATACCAAGCACTGTTAGGATTTAACTTGGTTGCTACTCATGAGCTTATGAGCGGCTTCCTAAGCGACGTATTCACATCAGGCATGGGATTGGCTAGACTCGTTGATCCTAAGACTCTGACGAGCACCTACGTTGACGTAGACAGCTATACCGTTGACAAGTTTACATCCAGTGATGGTATTACCTCATTGTTCAATGGTTATGGTTCACCTAATTTACGTAACCGTGAGATTCGTGTAGCTGGTCACTATTTAGGTTTGGTTTATGATGATGGTGAAAACGTCATGTTACTTCACGACATCAATGACCTACCAGAACATCTCGACAAGAAACGCGTTCGTCCAGTAACCTACACACAGTTCTTCTATATGCAGACTGCTAACGCAATCGAGAAGAAGATGTTGCAAGTTACTCGATACCCAATTACTGGGATAGGTTCTATATATCCGAGTCGTGTTTTTGTAATGCCAACAAACTCAACATCAGGCGAACGTACTTTGCTTGATATCGATGGATCTCCGCTATATAAGTATAACTACTTCCCTACCTGGACTAAGAACCCAAGTTACTTTGACGGTATGTCAATTGCTAACATTCGTCTTGGCTTGGCAGGTGGTGACTTCGATGGTGACGCATTGTCAGCCAACTCAATTATGGCCGAGGATTCCATTGCAGAGATTGAACAGGCATTCGGACGTCGTGACTTCTATATATCTGGCTCTGGTGACTTCCTTTATGATCCAGTACAAGAACCTCATGAATTCCTTTTACGTTCATTAACTAATGGGTTAGCATAATGTCAAAAAACATTTTTGCTGTAGATGGTAACGAAGCTATGATGTACGATATGTTCGTCAAGCTTTATGGTACCCGTGAGAAAACCAATGATATCTTGAACCCTCGATACAGTGTTATCGGGGATATCATGCTTCCACGTGGATCTGTTATCCATTATCAGCAACACACACCTGGTGAAGTAGGTCCGAGCAACACCTCTCCTTTTATTAGTAACTTCGATAAAAGGATTAACATCTACTTCAACGAACATTACGCAGCACCTTTGGGTGTTATCAAAATAGAGAACGTTCAGTTATCCGCAATTATCAAACGGTATGAAGGTTCTCACTTCGTTTATACTCGTACGCGTAACTACCAGACGGTTATCACTAAAGATAACGAACTGTTGGTTAACAACCTGGCTATTGGCCAGGTTCCTGTCGTGTATCGTCGTCGGACTGTGTTTACTCCTTTCCAACAAAAGTATAACGATATGGCTACGTTGGTTGAAAACCTGAATAACTTCAGTAAGTTCAACAAGCACCAATTTGTAGAAATCCCACTACCGCGTTCATTCCCTTCTTATAAGGCACTGGAGCTTAACTTCGCTAAGTACAAGAAGTTCTTCAATGAAGATTATGAGATAGTCCGGTATGATAAGGTTCCTTTAGCACCATTCCAAGCAGAGCAATCTTTCTGGTTGTTTGACTTGTTTGGTATCCTGATGGGGCATGATGAAGCTAAGTACAGTATCTTCAGTAAACTCAGTGAGCAAGCTCGCGAGCAGATGGAGATTATCTTTACTTACAACGGTAAGTGCTGGATAGTTAACCTCCAGAATGTAATCAATCTCCTATCCTATTCGGATAAGCCTGAAGAGACAACACCGAGTAGTTTGCGTATCAACTACTTTAAACGTTTCTATTTGAGTCTGATTAATCTGGTTACACCAATCATTGAGATCCCAGAACGTGGTGATGAAGATGGATCAGAGGAAGAAGGTAACGACAACACCGGACCAAATACGGGATCTTCCACAGGAAGACCAGTCGATGACTCGAAGAAAGAAAAAGG
>Ga0224736_1191_pt1 | contig 9372 bp, 12 predicted proteins | sample IA12soil_MG_GH6A_FD_161628 | JGI IMG/M metagenome (GOLD analysis project Ga0224736, IMG submission 161628) | Enriched cells from agricultural soil in Iowa, United States - IA12soil_MG_GH6A(-) | ecosystem: Environmental > Terrestrial > Soil > Agricultural land | place: USA: Iowa | collected 2017-05-08
TTGCTTGTAGAGCTCGATCAACGAGACTCTAACTTGTTCAAATTCGGTAATCTATAAGGCTATCTCCCATCTCTTTTGCTTCTTCAAATGTGTACGACCGCTCATTTTGTTTCTCTAAAATTAGCCGGAATTCCTCGTATTTCTCGTCACTAATATCAAACATAGAGAATTCCGTAAATCATGGTGTGAAAGGTTATATTAGCGTACCCTATGTCCAGCCATGGAAATAGTCCAAGTTTCGTTTACGAGGCTTGGACTATTTCTTTGATTGGAGTTTTTGAGGGGGGTTCGAACCCGACGGGCTAAAACTGCCAGGGCAGTTTGAGTTTTACCTGCGTGGCTGACGAGATGGCTAGATCGCTAATAATGTTGTATAATTACATTAATGAACGTATCCGACTATTATCATTTACCACTTAAGCAACCTTCGCTTGAGTTTGTTGACGTAAATGTGAGCGGAGATACGAAAGTCTATATTGACCCGAAAGCAATCAAAGACCTAGGCTCAGATTGGGGCAAAGAATGTGTAGCATTATTACAAATCTATTTTAGTGAAGTCCTTAGGGCAATACAGAACGAGGATGCAAACAAAGCCCTGGGCCTTCTAAGCCACTTGAGCGAGCCCAACGAAACCAGGTTGGGCGTTTCAAAAGGCAGGCCACGAGGCAAAGCAGTAGGTAAAGAGCTATCGACCGACATATGGGAAGCCCTAACCAGTAGCGAGGCGGCACAGAGTGGGCTTCTGGAGGATCTAGAAGATACCGCTTTACTGATTGAAGGCATTGGTTACGACCTCGTATCTGATATGACGACAAATATCATCCGCTCACAACTCATTAAATTTACTCAATCAATGAGCGAAAAGTAACCAAAACCTCAGTCAAGAAAAAACATGGAACCATGAAGGAGGATGACGCGGACGATTCTCCGGTGCGGCCACTAAAAGACCTAAGCCTGGAGGTTACGCTTCAACATCCAGAAATACTGGATGATTATCGGTTAAAAAAACAAAAGGCGTCGCCCACTCTTACCCACGCCGAGTTAAATGAAGTAGCACAAGAAGCTCCTACAGATTGGGATACGTTACTGAATGATGTCCTGTCCATACCCGCTGGTCGTCCGAACGCCACTAAGTATCATCTTGCTGTTGAAGCACTCTTTTCCGCTCTTTTCTGGCCCGCTCTTGATTTTATGAAACACGAATATAAACTTGACCCGGATGGACGTAAGCGCGTGGACATTACTTACGACAACATAGCACGTGATGGATTTTTTGACTGGGTGAACCGAGTGGTGGGCGCTCCGGCTCACGAAGTATACGTCGAGTGTAAAAATTATGTTAAGGATATCGGCAATCCTGAACTCGACCAAATTCGTGGGAGATTCTCAAATCACCGTTCAAACCTGGGCTTCATGGTTTTTAGAAGTACGAGTGATAAAGCCCGGATAATTGCTGGGTGCCGTGACACGGCCGTTGGCGGGCACGGTTTCATCATCGCCCTTGACGACAACGATTTGAGGACACTAGTCGAAGAGAGAAAAAGGATGGGTGAAAATATAACTTTTCAGTATCTCAGGAATAGATACGCCGAGCTTGTCTAACTCGCCAGATGCATCGGGTTCTATTTCAGCCAATTGCTTAGCATATCAGACCCCAAGAATCCTCCAGCCAGCGCCGCCAAGACTACAGAGATGCTAGTCCATACAAAATTACGTCGGTCAAGCTCAATTTTTGCACGGACTGCGTTCGCTTGAAGCTTGGTTAATCGTTCCCACCTTTTTTCAGCCTGAATACCTAATAGCATAATTTTCTTTTCTTCTTCGTCTTTAGGTGCTATGAGGGCTGGATGAGGAAAGGTCAAACCTGCCAAATAGTAGAGATCACGTCGGCGCATACGGCGCATAACCGCTGAAGTCAATTGGCCTGTTTGAGCGTGCTCATACAGGAGCACCCATTCAGGATTTGCTTCAGTGAAAGTAAAATGAGGGAGGTCCCCAAGTGGATGATTGACAGCGTCTTTCTTGGCTTCTTGGAGCCTATCAGGAGTGACGTCTTTGCTAATTTTCAGTCTAAATTTAAGCATATTAACACTATAGCAAATTACCCGTACCATGAAAAAAGATTGACTTCTAGTCAATCTTTTTTCATGGCTGGGGTGGAGGGATTCGAACCCCCGAATGCCAGGACCAGAACCTGGTGCCTTACCACTTGGCGACACCCCATCAGCAGATCTGATTATACCACTACCAGAGGTATCGCTCAAGGGATATTATGGTTAAACCAGCTGGGTGCCAGCCTTGCCGTCAAGCGCCTCGATTGCTTTTTGCGGAGAGGTAATAATAGCCCGGTTGCCTTCGCGGAGCTGAACGAACTCAAGCGCCGCCTGCACCTTGGGCAGCATACTGCCTGGAGCAAACTGGCCATCCACCACATGTTGCTGCATTTCTTCTACTGTTACCTCGTACAACGGGGTTTCGTTTGGCTGACGGTAATTAATCGTAACGGCATCTACTGTCGTTAAAATAAGCAGCATATCCGCGCTAATAAGCTCGGCCATTTTTGCTGCCGTGCGGTCTTTGTCGATCACTCCCTCAATCCCTACAAGCCCATCGGGCTGCTGTACAACAGGAACACCGCCACCGCCTGCCACAATGACAATATCCCCCGCAGCAAGTGAGTTTTGAATGAATTTTCTTTCGACAATATCAAGTGGCAAGGGCGATGGTACCACCCGCCGCCACCCGCGACCTGCGTCTTCTTTTACTGCAGCATCGTCACCCACTGCAGTGCGGGCAGCTGTTTCATCTACATAAAATGGACCGACCGGCTTACTGGGGTTTTGAAACGCCGTATCGTTTTGGTCCACCACTACCTGGGTAACAACCGAGGCAACGCTGCGATCGCTTTTTGCCGCCAGCAGCTCGTTCTGCAAGCCTTGTTGCAGCCAGTAGCCAATTTCACCCTGGCTCATTGCAACACAGGTGTCGAGTGGCGAAGCCGGAGTTTCGGGCGTATTAAGTGCCTGCTCATGTAAAAAGATATTCCCCACCTGCGGGCCATTACCATGCACAATAACGAGCTTATGGCCAGCGAGCGCCAGCGAGACAAGCTGGCGTGCCGTCTCGCGGGCAACTGCCTGTTGGTCTTTTACACTTGTCTCGCCACTGCGCTGGAGTGCGTTGCCACCAAGAGCAACGACGATTGTTTTTTGTGTTTCTTCCATCTGATTATTATATAACGGAAAGATCACCGTTCATGATGCGGTACAGACAAAATACACAGAGTGCAACCAGTACGCCAGCAGCAAGAAACTCCTTAGCCGTAAATATCTTTTCGCGGTTTTTTATTTGCATCAGTACATACACAACAATAGCAGGGGTGTACAGCAGCACCGTGAGCAGCAGGTAGTCGAGTCCGGCCGCATAGACAAGCCATACAGCATATAGGCTCGCGACAACGCCGATAATAATATTGCGCATGCGTCCGGGAGCTGCGGCTTTTTCGGCTGCAGATAGCTTAAGCTGGTAAAACGCAGTAAAAGCATACGGCAGCAAAATTGCAGAGGTTGCAAGCGAATACATGAAGTCATACGCTTTAATCGGTGTCAAAAAGAGCAGCAGAAATGCCTGAATAAGAACGTTCGTTACCAGCAGCGATACAACCGGCACGCCCCTAGCGTTGACCTTAGCAAAGTAACTTGGGAATGCCTTCTTTTTGGCGGCTTGGTAGGGCAGTTCGGTGGCAAACATCGTCCATGCAAGCCATGCGCCAGTAATAGAAATAACCACGCCGATGTTAATAAGAACAGCACCCCATGAGCCTACGACCGATTCCAAAAGTGCAGCCATTGCCGGCTGGCCAAGTTCGGCAAGCTCGGGGCGGGTTTTAAGCCCAAGCGAAAGAGCAGTAACCAAAAAGTAAATAGCCGTCACCGTAAACAAACCAAGGAAGGTTGCCCGGGCAACATTTGCCTTGTTTTTTGCGCGCCCCGAGAACACTACGGCACCTTCGATGCCGATAAACACCCATACGGTCACGAGCATCGTGCTCTTTACCTGGTCCAGTACGTCGTTAAATTCAAACCCCTTAGAAGCAGTTCCCCAGATGTCGGATGTAAAGATATTCAGTTTGAACGCGACAAATGCAGCCAGCAAAAATATAGCGATCGGGATCAGTTTTGCGGCCGTAATGAGCATGTTAACCACGCTTGCCGTCTTCATGCCACGCATTACCAGGAAGTTAACAACCCATAGCAGTATCGAGGCGCCGATAACCGAAGGGAGATTCTGACCGTCCCCGAATACCTTGAAAAAATAGCCTACCGAACTGAACAAGAGCGTCGCATAGGCAACGTTGCCAATCCAGGCGGAGATCCAATACCCCCAGGCGGAGTTAAAGCCCATATACTTGCCGAAGCCGGCTTGGGCATAGCTGTAAATGCCGGCGTCAAGGTCGGGACGTTTTTTAGTAAGGTTTTGGAAACAAAGAGCCAAAAAGAGCATCCCCAAGCCAGTTATTCCCCACCCAATGGTAATTGCCATTAGGGACGCACCCGCGGAGATATTGCTCATCAGATTAAAGACGCCGGCGCCGATAATCGAACCGACGACAAGCCCGGTCAGTTGCAGTAACCCGAGATTCCCCTTCTTTTCGCTAGATTTTGTTGTTGCCATACGAGGACCTCCTTGATCCCACGATTACGTTATAACGTTAAAGCAATGACCGCTTTAATGGTGTGCATACGATTTTCAGCTTCGTCAAATACAATACTGTGAGAGCTGCGGAAGACCTCGTCGGTCACCTCCATACTCTCCAGTCCGTATTCTTGGAAGATTTTTTCTCCGGTGGCCGTTAGACGGTCATGAAAAGCCGGCAGGCAGTGCATAAATTTAACATTCTCGTTACCCGTTGCCCGTAAGAGCTCCATATTCACCTGGTAGTCTTTTAGCAGCGCGATCCGCTTGGTGTACTCCGCCTCCTCGCCCATCGACACCCAAACGTCGGTATAAATGACGTCCGCTCCTGCCACCGCCTCGTGCAGGTTGTCAGTAATGGTAATGACCGCACCTGTTTCGCCGGCGTATTCCCTGGCCTTTTGCACGAGCGCTTCGTCGGGGTGTAGTTCTTTTGGCGCGGCAATCCTAAAGTCCATACCCATTTTAGCGGCGCCTTCCATAAGGCTGTTTGCCATATTGTTACGACCATCACCGACAAATACCATTTTTATGCCGCGCAGCGCGCCTACGTGCTCTTCGATCGTTAAAAAGTCGGCAAGAATTTGGGTGGGATGAGCCGTATCGGTGAGCCCGTTCCAAACAGGTACGCCGGCATATTGGGCCAAATCTTCAACCGTTTTATGGGCGAACCCGCGGAACTCGATTCCATCGAACATTCGGCCCAGTACTTTAGCCGTATCCTCAACCGTCTCTTTTTTACCCAGCTGAATATCGTCTTTTCCTAAAAATTCAGGGTGAATACCAAGGTCGGCCGCAGCAACAACAAAGGCACAGCGCGTGCGGGTAGAGTTCTTCTCAAACAGCAGCGCAATGCTTTTACCTTCGTGCTCACGGTGGGGCGTTCCCGCCTTTTTTAGCTCTTTATACTTTTTAGAGGCATCGAGCAGCTCCCGTATCTCGCTGGGCGAGTAGTCGGCAAGCGTCAGCAGCGACCGGCCTTTAAAATCTGACATTTATATATCCTCCCTTATTAATGGCATGCTCATACAGCGCGGGCCTCCCCGTCCCCGGCCAAGCTCCGAACCCGGAACCTCAATTACCTCAAGGCCGTGCTCCCTTAAAAGCTGGTTCGAAACATAGTTGCGGTCGTAGGTAACCACTACGCCAGGGGCAATGGCAAGCGTATTTGAGCCGTCGTTCCACTGCTCGCGGGCCGAGGCAATCGCATCGTCACCGCCACATGGGATAAGGTCGATCCGTTCTTTACCAAGCGCCGATTGTAGTACTTCCGTAATGTTGGTCTGGTGTGTTATAGCTACCTCGCCAGGCGTGTTGCCAGGCGTTAGTACAAAGACGCTCAAATTACCGCCTCCGTCCTGAATAGCCGGATGGATCGTAAACTTATTGTGGTCGATCATCGTAAAAACGGTGTCGAGGTGCATAAAGGCGTGGCTTTTTGGTATTTCAATGGCAAGAATCTTTTTAAAATCGGAGCCGGCAAACAATTTTGCCGCCATGCGCTCAATTGCCTCCGCCGTTGTCCGCTCGCTAATGCCTATCGCCATTACCTCGCCGCTTAGCACCAGCTCGTCACCGCCTTCCATAGAAAACTTATTGTCACGGTCGTACCAAACGGGGATGTCGTGCTCCTTAAATCTCGGGTGGTAGGTAATGATGTACTCCATAAACAGCGATTCACGGCGCCTGGCAGGCCAGTGCATGCGGTTAATAGTGAGCCCCCGCCCAATCGCGGCCGATGGATCGCGCGTAAAGTAGAGATTTGGCATTGGATCCAGGTAAAATGGATAGCTATTACTTAAAAGCTCGTGCAGCTGCCGCGTCCCTGAAAAATCAACAGTTACCTCGCTTTTCCGAACGCCCGCCATGACTTTGCGGACCATATCGCCCGTTTCCATATCGAGCAAATACCTTTTAAGCGTCGTAGCAATGCGGGCGTCCCCTTGTTTGGAGGCAGCAAGCATTTCATCGACAAACTTTTCCCGCACTTCGGCCTCGGCAAGGCTTTCGGCGGCAAGTTGCTCCAAATAGAGAACCTCCACCCCATGGTCGCGCAGGACCTGGGCAAATACATCGTGCTCCTCCTGGGCCTTTGCCAGGTAGGGAATGTCATCGAAAAGCAGCTCCTTTAAGTAGTCTGGCGTGAGATTTTCTAGTTCGGCACCAGGCCGGTGAAGCAGTACGGTCTTCAGCGTTCCAATCTCAGAAGTGATATGAAGTGGTGTATCCATTTTAATTCCCTTTTTATTTAGCTTAAGTATACCCTGCCTGTATTTTTTGCCGATGTGACCCAAGTCATAGCCGGTAGCAAAATAAATAGGAGACGCTTTGTCTCCTATTTATTTACGCTTGTTTCTTCTCCGCATGCCGTTTGGTCGTTTTTGACCCGACAAAATAATCCCGGACTTCAAACAAAAAGTAACCACCGATTGCCGCGAACAGCAACCCCCATACAAGACTAAAGAGATTGAGCTGGAACAAGAACGAAACAGCAAGGCTTAGCACGTTAATAAGCGCCATAAGAAAAAGTAGCGACCAGCCGCGTTTTTGCCTTGCTTTAAGCGGGCCGATAGCCATTGCGGTAAGGACCATATCAACAATGGCAAAGGCAAGCGAGACGAAAACTGCAAAGAATGCAATGCCGCCGATTGCAGCTCCAATAGGGCCACCTACACCAGCCAACAGAGTTCCGGCAAGCAGAACACCCAAGAGGACGCTTAAAATGCCGAACGAACCGAGTATCAACCCGATCAGTGCCAGCCACCATGCGTTTTCTGCCAGCCACTTTTGGCCCTCTTTAGGCAAATGTGGCATATTTTTATACCACGAGGCGGCCATCACCTCAAGATTCCGCAAACTCTCCATTGTTCCTCCTTACGCTTTAATTATCTTTATCATACGCTGAAGAAGCGCGCGTAGCAACGTACTATTTTTCGCGCTTTTTACCAAGCGGCCACATACCCCAGGCAACCCAGACCGCCAATATACCGAGAGCCACGCAAAAAAGAACGTTCCACCAGCCAACCGGAAGTTTTACCGTTGCACCCAGCAGACCACTGTTCGCAATCACATTACCTGCCACATTTTGCCAAATGGTCGCACCAAACCAAGCCGCAATCGCCAGCCAACCAGACACCATACTTGCAACACGCATGGCAGGGCTTAGCCTCATAAAAAGGAGGAACGGTATGGCACCAACTTCAAATACGACGATCAGCGCCGCTCGTACCGAGGCAATAGCATCACCCCCGGGGAGCCACATTTCCTCTATGACATCTGGAAACTTTTCAAACGTAAACAATTGCGCCACAACCATTACTGTGAGTACCGCAGCCAAGGCTATGCTTATCGTACGCACATTTTTTGTCTTAGGGTGTGGAGGCGGGGTTGCTTGTACGAAATAGCTCATACTTGCAGTATACGACAAACGCTTGTGTAAAGAAAAGTGTTGTCATTTTGATTAATTCGCTTGCGCTTTTTTAAAAACTCGCGTATTGTACTAAACAGCGAAGGTTACAAAAACAAACACAAATCCCAAAAAAAATAGTTGTGTGACTGATCGCTCTACGATATCCACCACAACAAAAAACACTCTGGTCTTCCGGAGTGTTTTTTTAGGTTTATTATTCGGACTTGAACGAGTTATCGGCACGCCACTTGGCAATCTGCCCATGATGGCCGCTTAAAAGCACCTCGGGCACTTTTAAGCCCCTAAACTCCTCAGGACGCGTATACTGCGGAAACTCAAGCGTTTCGCCGTCAGAGAAGCTCTCAATGGCCGCGCTGGTTTCGCCGCCCAGTACGCCGGGGATAAGCCGCACGATACTGTCAATAATCGTCATAGCCGGCAGTTCGCCGCCTGTCAGCACGTAGTCACCCACGCTTACCTGTTCGTCAACAAGCGTAACGATCCGCTCGTCATAGCCCTCATAGCGCCCGCAGATAAATATAAAGCCGTGGTCGCTGTCTGCCCACGCCTGCGCCGTCGCCTGGAGCCAGCGTTTACCCCGAGGTGTCATAAGAACCACCTTAGCGGTTGGATCGTTCCGCTTTGCTGTTTCAACGGCTGCAAATAGCGGCTCGGGTTTTAAAAGCATGCCGTCCCCGCCGCCATACGGCGTATCATCCACCTGCTTACGTGGGCCAAGCCCAAAATCGCGCAAGTTGATAAGAGTAAACTGCGCGGCATTCTCCTTTTGCGCTTTCCACATCATCGAGGAGTTTAAGACTCCTTCAAACATCTCTGGAAATAACGTTATGACTTGGATTTTTTTCATTAGCCTTATTTTACCACCTCTGGTGAACATTGACAAGTTTATGTTTTTAATATATAATAATATGAGGTAATCGCACTCTGGAAGAAGTTGCCATGCAGAAACTCACTATAGAAGAAATCAACGGGCTCCTCAGGAACCGAAAGTTCCTGGAAACCCTGCGCGATCGCACCGGCTCCGCACGCAACCCCGAGAGTCTCAAAGAGGCTCAGGCGAGAGCGGCCATCAGCGCTATCGCGGCAATCGCAGGCAAAAAGCCCCGCGGCCTCGGCTACCGTCTATTGCAGATGCAGCTCGCCGGCGCCATTCACTCCTACCTGGAGGCCTTCGACGAAGACGCGACCACCTACCCACCCGAAGAGCACCCGCAGGCCAGCGCAAGCTGAGCCCGGTGCCCTTCGGG
>Ga0224736_1192_pt1 | contig 9340 bp, 7 predicted proteins | sample IA12soil_MG_GH6A_FD_161628 | JGI IMG/M metagenome (GOLD analysis project Ga0224736, IMG submission 161628) | Enriched cells from agricultural soil in Iowa, United States - IA12soil_MG_GH6A(-) | ecosystem: Environmental > Terrestrial > Soil > Agricultural land | place: USA: Iowa | collected 2017-05-08
GAACTTCTGCTAGAACTTCTGCTGGAACGTCTGCTGGAACGCCTGCTAGAACGTCTGCTGGAACGCCTAGATGATCTTCTCCGGCGTCTTGTAAGAGGTCCAGCAATAAGTTCATTATTTTCTTCCGGGAATTCTGTCATAAACTTTGTTAGTTCCGGATCAACGCTATGATATACTTCTTGAATTTCTTCGTGAGTTAGCAATTCCACCTTATATACCCCTTTCTGTGCATATTCTTAGATATCACTTATCGAATAATGATTCAAAGAGGATATCTTTCATTCAATAAATGAATGGAGTGAACACTATATGGTATGCAACTAGAAAATCTTTGTTTTAGGCATTCATAGTTAACTTATAAATTTCCGCTATCGTACTAGTTTATAGATGATAAAGTGGTGAAGATAATTCTAGAATGGAATGAAAAACACCCCAGAACAGAAGTGATTTTCTGTATGGGGGTGCTGTTTATCCGGAAATCAACGATGTATAGACATGACTTCCTTTGCTTAGTTTTCTTTTCTTTTCCTAAGTATAGGAAAAGAAATATGAAACGTAGTTCCCTTATTGATTTCACTCTCCACTGTAATTCTTCCACGATGGTTTTCTATAATTTTATAGCTAACCATTAACCCTAGGCCATTTCCGTTTTCCTTTAAGGTGTAAAAGGGTTCTCCAATTTTACTGACTTGCTCAGATGACATTCCAATTCCGTTGTCTTGGATCGAGATAATGACATTTTCTTCGTTCAATGAACTGGAGATGTTAATCTTCCCTCCATTAGGAAGTGCATCGATAGCGTTTTTAAGCATGTTGAGAAAAACCTGTGTTAATTGATTTTTTTCCCCGTAGATGTATATGTCATTCTGATGGTAGGCTTCGGTAATCTCTACATTTTTCATCGTTGATTCAGCGTTGAGTAGATGAACCACGTTTCTAATGATATCGAATAAGCTACACGCTTTAAATTCAATGGAATGTGGTTTTGCAAATACCATAAATTCACTAACGATAAAATTGATGCGGTCGATTTCCTCTAGTATGGTCTTGGAATAAAGGTATTTCTTTTCTTCTGAAAAATGATCAAGGATTTGAACAAATCCACGAATCGTTGTAAGAGGGTTGCGAATCTCATGGGCAATACCAGCGGCCAATTCTCCGACCAGTGATAATTTTTCTGTCTTCTGAAGCATCTCTTCGGTATTTTTTTGTTCTGTTATATCAAACTGTATAGAAAAATGCTGATATGTTTTGCCGTTTCGATCCCTAAAAGGAATGATCGTGCAATCAACCCAATAAAGACTTCCATCTTTTGCTTTGTTGCAAATTTCTCCTTTCCATATCTTTCCTAATTCGATATACTCTCGTATTTCACGAAAAAAGTCTTCCGAATGGTAGCCGGAATATAAAAGATCATGATGGGTTGCACCAATTAATTCTTCTTCGCTGTATTTTGTAATGTCGCAAAATTTTTTGCTAGCATATTTAATTGCATCATTATTGTCGGTAATGACAAGGATTGTCGCCTCTTTCAACGCATTTATTAAATCATCCAATTCGCGCAGCGTAATATTTTCTTCGGCCAAGGTTAAGGCATAATTCCGTAATTCTTTTAATATGTAAGGTTTTCGTTGATTTGAAAAAATAATAGATGAATGTTCTATGAAAGAATCAACCTTTTTTATCGCCTGTATGAGAGTTTGCGGAGAAACGACTTTGTTATACACTTCTTCTTCTAAAAATTCCATTATCACGGATCTATAATGATAACTTGGAAAAAGAGATTGTTTTTTAAGTCGTGCCGAGAATAAACATGATTTTTCAATTAACAAATTTGCCCATTTCTTTATATCTTGATGGGGAGAATCTGTTCCGTGAATAATGGAATTACCTAGATGATGAAAAAACATTTCATGAATTGGTGTAAGATCTTCGAGTAAATGAAAATGTAATTCATGGCGTTGCTTTTCCTGCAATTTTTTAGCTAATAGTGGACGATTTTCTAATATCCTTCGACCAATTTGTTTCAATTCCTTATCCATACCTTCAACCACTTTCTCCTGAAGTCTTTTGTACTATTAAATTTTGACAATAAATCACAAAATCCTTTTTTTGTAGGGGCAGGAACCAATTAAAGTTCAACAATGATTTAAACCTTTACATATATTTTTTCTGGGGATATGATAAATACAAAGAATAAGTTTTGAAGACTACTAGGGGTGCCCTCTATTCGGGCTGAGAGAAAAACAGGAAGTTTTTTAACCCTTTGGACCTGATCTGGCTAATACCAGCGGAGGAAAGTAGTGAGTTAAGATTGCTTCTTCTCTTACTAATGATGCCAGGTCCATAATGGATCTGGCTTTTTTGTTGGTGCGAAGTGGGGGATCCTTTTTCCGCAATAACTGAAAGGGACAAGGAACCTGTCCCTGCATCCCAACTGGGATAAGGGACCAGATCCCGCTTCCCACCAAACCCTCAAGTCCACTTAAGGAGGAAGGAAAATGGATAAAAGCATAATGATAGGTGAGATTTTGGAAAAGGTAAGACGTGAAAATCCGCTTGTTCATAATATTACGAACGTAGTGGTGACTAATTTTACCGCAAACGGATTACTTGCATTAGGAGCATCGCCTGTGATGGCATATGCGCCTGAAGAAGTGGGTGACATGGCTAAGATTGCTGGTGCGCTCGTTTTGAATATGGGAACGTTAAACTCTGCTGCGGTAGAATCTATGATTATCGCAGGTAAGTCTGCTAATGCTCATGGAGTTCCGGTTATTTTTGATCCAGTTGGGGCAGGTGCAACACCGTATCGCACTGAGATGGCCGATAGGATAATTCGCGAGGTAAAGGTTTCCATTATAAGAGGAAATGCAGGGGAAATAGCCAATATCGCTGGAGAACAGGCAGAGGTGAAAGGAGTAGATACGGGAGATATCCAGAAAAATCCAATAGACCTTGCTGTCATGGCTGCTCAAAAGCTGCAAACAATCATTGCTGTAACAGGTGAAGAGGATGTGATTACAGATGGACTTACAACTTATGTAGGTAGAAACGGTCATCCAATCCTAACAAAGGTAACAGGAACAGGCTGTCTGCTTACTTCTGTAATCGGAGCTTTTGCGGCTGTCGAGAAAAATTTATTGGTTGCAGCAACCTCAGCGGTATGTACCTATGGAATTGCAGCTGAATTGGCGGCGGAAAAAACCGTAAATCAAGGGCCAGGAAGTTTTCAAATCGAATTTTTAAATCAGCTTGCAGCTGTATCTGATCAGGAAATAAATGAAAAATCTAATGTGGAAAAAAGATAAAGTAGGTGTGTAATATGAGAAAAGCATTAACAATAGCAGGTTCAGATAGTGGCGGAGGTGCGGGTATTCAGGCCGACTTGAAAACTTTCCAAGAACTAGAGGTATATGGGATGTCGGCCATCACAGCGGTAACAGCACAAAACACACTAGGGGTACAAGGTGTATATCCCATGTCTACCGATGCAGTGGTACAGCAAATTAATTCTATTGCTAATGATATTGGAGTGGATGCTTTAAAAACAGGGATGCTGTTTAGCGCTGATATAATCGATGCCGTATCTCAACAAATTACTGAGTATAATTGGAGAAATATTGTTGTTGACCCTGTCATGATAGCCAAAGGAGGGGCATCCCTCTTGCAGCAGGAAGCAATTGCTGCATTAAAACAAAAGCTAATCCCACTTTCATTGATCATTACGCCAAATATTCCGGAAGCAGAAGTCATCATTGGAATGGAAATAAAAACAAAAGAAGATAAAGAAGCGGCAGCGAAGAAATTCATAGAATTAGGTGCGAAAAATGTAGTGATTAAAGGCGGGCATGATGCCGATCCATTAGAAACTATGGATCTATTTTTTGACGGCTGTGAATTCGCCTATTATAGCTCAAAAAGAATAGATACGCAAAACACTCATGGAACGGGTTGTACCTTTTCAGCTGCGATAACTGCTGAAATTGCGAAAGGGAAAAAAGTGCAGGAAGCGGTTATAACAGCAAAGGACTTTATCCAAGCGGCCATTGAAGAAAATATTTCACTTGGAAACGGACATGGTCCAACGAATCATTGGGCGTATAAAAAGAGAATTTTACAAAAGGGGTTGTTTGTTTAAATGTCACGAATAAATACACATAGATTAAGAGAAATGTTAAAACTATATTTTATTATGGGCAGCCCCAATTGCTATAAAGAACCTGCCGAAGTATTAAAGGAAGCCATTGCCGGAGGGATTACCTTATTTCAATTCCGTGAAAAGGGCAATCATGCATTAACAGGAGTTGAGAAAGTTACCCTTGCAAAAGAACTGCAGACCATTTGTAAAAAGCATGATATTCCATTTATTGTGAATGATGATATTGATTTAGCTATTTCCTTAGATGCTGACGGTGTACATATCGGCCAAGAGGATGAGCCGGTGGCGAAAGTGCGAAGCAGAATTGGCGATAAAATTCTGGGTGTCTCTGTTCATACGATGGAAGAAGCGATGTCAGCTCTGGAAGCAGGTGCGGATTACTTTGGGGTTGGACCGATTTTCCCTACTAAAACAAAGGAGGATGCAAAACCTGTCCAAGGAGTTCAGCATATCCAACACTTCCGAGAAAAAGGTATTACTATTCCAATAGTAGGGATTGGCGGTATTACTGTGGAAAATGCAATGAATGTTAAGGAGGCAGGGGCAGATGGGGTATCTGTCATCACGGCAATCAGTAAGGCATCAGATATAATCAAGGCAGCACAGAGCTTACGACAACAAATAGAGTACTAGAGAGCAGGTATGCCTGCTCTTTTTTGCTATAATATAGGCAGTGTATTTTGTCATAAAGGGGAGAGATTCATGGAATACAAATATACCATATGTTTTATAAAAAAAGGCGAGCAAATCCTTATGCTTAACCGCGTAAAATCACCATGGATGGGGATATGGAACGGTGTTGGCGGAAAAATAGAGAAGGGCGAGGAACCTAAAGAGAGCGTTTTACGTGAAATATTGGAGGAAACAGGGATTTCATTAAAGGATGTGGACTACAAAGGGGTTGTCACTTGGCTTGTGGATGGCATAAGAACGGGTGGAATGCATGCTTTCGTAGCGGAAATCCCAGAAACTTTTGAATATCATACACCAGTTAGTACAGACGAAGGAATCTTAGCGTGGAAGAATATATCGTGGATCCTGCACCCAGAAAATCTGGGACTGGCAAATGTAAAGTATTTTCTTCCACAAATGCTTGAGGATTCAAATACATATAATCATCAATTCATATATGAAAATGGGAATGTGGTGGATTATTCGGTCACACCGTTAGAGGAATTTGTAAACGTATAATAAGAAAGCGGAGGATTACTCCGCTTCTGCTATTTTCTTTGCCGTGTTTTTTCCATTCATAATGCAATCTGCAATTCCAACTCCGTAGTAGGAACAGCCCGCAAGGATGATATTAGGGTATATGTCCGCTAATTTCTCATTTAATGCTTCAATCGTTTTGCGATGATTCAAATGATATTTCGGCATTTTATCCTGCCATTTTGTAACCTCTACACTAATTGGCTTACCAGTAATTCCTAAGCTTTTTTCCACATCCTGCAGTGCCACTTGAATTAATTCACTCTCACTTAGACTGCTAAGATGTGCAAACATTTCTGGATTTGTATTTTTATAAAAAAGCCTTAACAAGAGGCGATGATGTTTCGAAGTATGTTCCCATTTTCGACTTGTCCATGTACAGGCGTTGCAAGTTAAGTCGCTGTGTTCGGGTGCGATAAAACCCGTTCCATCCGCAGGAAGCATCTCATCAGGAATATCAAATCCTAAATATACACTAATAAGAGAGGAACTAATTAGCTCATCAAAAATAGGATTTAATTCTTCGTTGCTTAAAAGCGATTGTGCTACTGAATGAGGAGTGCTGAGTACTACGTAATCTGCAGCAATTTTTTCATGATTCGAAAACTCTACAGAGTATTGTGCCTGTTCTTTTATTACGGCAGTTGCTTGTACTCCTTTTAAAATATCCACATCTGTAAGTACCGATTCCATTCGGTCAATTAAAGTGGAAAGCCCATTTTTAAAAGAAATAAATTTTTTATTATCTGAGGATTGAAATCTTGCTTTGTTTTCCGAGAGACCCCTGATAATGCTGCCATATTGATTTTTATAATCTAGAAGATAAGGCAGTGTTGTCGCAAGAGTCAATTCGTTTAATTTTCCTGAATAGACCCCGGATAATACGGGAGCAATCTGATTTTCGACGATTTCTTTTCCTAAGAAGCTTTCAAGAAATAATCCGATCGAGCTGTCTTTCGTAAAAGTGGTATTTTCGGTTGTGAAATCCTTCAGTGCCTCATTTTTCCCTTCCTCGGAAATTAACTCACTGCTGAACAAAGCTTCTTTGCTCATGGGAATTCCAAAAACGGTATCATGCGGAATCGGTTTTAATTCATTATAATGATATATGTAGGATTTTCCAGTTGAGTTATAAACGAATTCATCATGTAATTGGAGGTCTTCCAGTAATGATGCAACTCCTTCCTTACGTGCGACAATTGAATCCGCACCAGTCTCCATGATGAATTCGTCATTTCTTACAGACTTAATTTTTCCTCCTAAAGTGGAGTTTGCTTCTATTAAAGTTAATCTCATATCCGATTGCAGAGATTTTTTTAATTGCTGAAGATAGTATACGGTAGAAAGCCCAGTGATTCCACCGCCAATAACAACGACCTTTTTCAAGTTATTCACTCCTTAAATAGTTCAAACTGTTCTATGTAAAATTATAGTCCACTTTTACGGCATTTCCAAAATGTGAATTTGTACACAATGTGAAATATCATTTCCATATTAATGAAGGAATTCATTCTAGGTTTGGACAATATATAAATTAATAGTGTTTCTACAAAGGAGGAGAATTCATGCCCATCTTTTTTAATAAGAATTCGCAGGAATTTCACTTGCAAGGGAAAGATGTTAGTTACATTTTTAAGATATTAAAAAATAATCAGCTTGCATCTCTGTATTATGGAAAAAGAGTTAGGCAACGCGAGTCGTTTGCTCATTTATTACGAATGGAAAAACGCGGGATGACTGCCTGTGTTTATGAAGGGGATTCTACTTTTTCATTGGATATTATTAGACAGGAGTATCCTGCGTATGGAACAACTGATTTTCGGGAACCTGCTTATCAAATATTGCAGGAGGATGGAAGCCGGATAACTAATTTTGAATATTGCTCCCATAAAATTTATAAAGGAAAGCCGAAGCTTGAGGGACTTCCTGCGACGTATGTTAATACTGAAGAAGAAGCGGCAACATTAGAAATCACTCTTTACGATGAACTCATCCAAGTAGAATTGACATTGTTTTATACGGTTTTTGAAGGTGTAAATGTTATTACACGCAGTGCAGTATTTATGAATCAAGGGGGGGAAAATATTCGTCTTGTACGCGTGATGAGTGCTAGTGTTGACTTTGTGGATGCGGACTTTGAAATGGTGCAATTATCTGGTGCCTGGGCAAGAGAAAGATGTGTAAAATCAAGACGGCTGGTTTCAGGGATTCAAAGTATTTCCAGTACTAGAGGGACAAGTAGTGCCCAGCAAAATCCTTTTATTGCGTTGAAAAGATTTGATGCAAATGAATTCCAAGGAGAAGTTTATGGATTTAGTCTTGTATACAGCGGAAATTTCCTTGCACAAGTTGAGGTAGATTCGCATGACACAGCAAGAGTATCGATGGGGATCAATCCATTTGATTTTGAATGGCTTTTAAAAAACGGAGAAAGCTTTCAAACTCCCGAAGTTGTTATGGTGTATTCAGACCAAGGGTTGAATGGAATGAGTCAAACTTATCATCAACTATATCGGAAAAATCTTGTCAGAGGTGTGTGGAAAGACAGGGTGAGACCTGTATTAATCAATAATTGGGAGGCAACGTATTTTAATTTCAATGAGAGAAAGATTTTAGATATTGCAAAAGTTGCAAAAGAGCTCGGGATTGAGTTATTTGTTTTGGATGATGGCTGGTTCGGAAAAAGAAATAATGATAAGACCTCTCTTGGGGATTGGGTTGTTAATAAGGAGAAGCTTCCGAATGGAATAAGCGGCCTTGCAAAAAAAATAAATAAGCTCGGAATGGATTTCGGATTATGGTTTGAGCCAGAGATGGTATCAAAAGAAAGTAATTTATATCACCAGCATCCTGATTGGTTAATTCATGTACCTAATCGCAGGCTATCTCATGGCAGAAACCAGTTTGTCCTTGATTTCTCCAGAACAGAAGTAGTGGATCATTTATATGGGGTTATGTCGAAAATATTAAGAGAATCCTCTATTTCATATGTTAAATGGGATATGAACCGTAATATGACTGAAATTGGCTCAGCTGTGCTGCCTGCGGAAAGAAGCAGGGAGGTTGCACATCGGTATATTCTAGGAGTCTATGATTTATATGAAAGACTGATAAATGAATTTCCAAATGTCCTTTTTGAATCCTGTGCAAGCGGAGGAGCTCGCTTTGATCCAGGAATGCTATATTATGCACCGCAAGCATGGACCAGCGATAATACAGATGCGATAGAAAGGTTAAAAATTCAATATGGAACCTCACTTGTTTATCCCCTCAGCAGTATAGGTGCACATGTTTCAGCGGTACCCAACCATCAGGTTCATCGTTACACGAGTCTAGCAACAAGAGCAGATGTCGCCTATTTTGGAGTTTTCGGATACGAATTAGATATTACGACATTATCCCGTGAGGAAAAATCGGAAATCTGGCAACAAGTTCAGTTTTATAAAAAATATCGTGAGCTAATCTTAAATGGAACGTTCTATCGTTTAAAAAGCCCATTTGAAGGAAATGGAAGTATAACAAGCTGGATGGTAGTTTCCACTAACAAGAAAGAAGCCATCGCTGGTTATTATCAAGTATTGAACCAACCTAATGCTGGCTTTAAAAAAATGTACCTCAAGGGCTTAGATAAGGATTTAAAATACGAAATTGAAGGATATCCCCGCACCTATTATGGCGATGAGTTAATGTATATTGGACTGGATATTGAAAAGAAAAGGGCAAAGAAAGGGGAGTCATTAGATTTTCAATCAAGGATATATATGATAAAAGCCGTGGAATAATTTTTAAGGCTAAACTCGTCGTGTGTCCGAATTTCTGGAAAAATCAACGATACGGTCACGATCCGGGCGCGAATGTACCCGAAGTCAGGGAAAAAAGTAGGGAAACGGTCACGATCCGGGCGCGATTGTACCCGAAGTCAGGGGAAAAAGTAGGGAAACGGTCACGATTCGGGGAAGAAAGTGCCGT